>CEVG01026683.1_pt1 | contig 22992 bp, 18 predicted proteins | sample 356511 | NCBI WGS metagenome assembly CEVG01 (sample SAMEA2623426, study PRJEB7988) | marine metagenome | biome: marine biome (ENVO:00000447); feature: surface water layer (ENVO:00002042); material: "saline water (ENVO:00002010), including plankton (ENVO:xxxxxxxx)" | depth 5 m | reverse complement strand
GTGAATAAAGATTCAACAAGATCATCAGAAACATGCAACAGAGTAACTGGGTTTGTAGTTCTGTCAACATAAAGTGCAGCAGCATCCCAAACATGACTGTTAGATCCATTTCTAAGATCTTCAACCATTGCATCTAAGATGTCTCTAACATCATCTTCACAGTTAACCTCTCCACCAACAACAGTGAAGTAAGGATAACGTTCCTTCATGATATACACTGCTTCTTGAGCAATGAAGTCTCTGTTCAAAATAATGTTATCAGCAGCATTGATATATCTGTGTGTCTTCTGGTTAAATCCTGCAGTGGCACCAGTTTGACGTTGTGTTTCACGAATAGCATCATTGTTGAAGTATTCGTCAATAGTAAAGTCTTGAGTACCAGACCAGTCATCAGTATAAGTTTGTCCATCAGCACCATCTAAGTGATAGATCAACTTAGCATTACTATCACCTTGGAAGATACCATTTTGAGGAGTGAATGGTAAAGTAGAATAACGAGTTGTAGATGATAATCTAATTTCATCTATATGACCGATGAAACCGTTAGCATCTGCATAATCCATACCAACTCTAAATGGTTTGGCAACATAGGAAGTGCTATCAGTTCCTGTTCCTCTTTCTACGCCATCAAGAATAATCTTGACTGTAGTGCTAGATCTTTGAACAACAACATGTGTCCAAGTATCAGCAGTAACAGCAGTTGCTCCAGATGTTACTAGATCAGAACCATTTACATTGTATCTTACTTGTCCTGCTTCAAGGTATAGTCTACCTGCAACTTCAGATGCAGATGATGCTCTAAAGTCAAAGATAGTTCTTGTACCAGTAATATCGCTAGGACGGATATAACATTCAATAGTGAATCCTGCAGAACCCCATGCAAAGTCAGAGGATGAATCTGTAGAGATGTAATCACCTGCACCATCTAACAGTAGTGATGAAGTACCAAATTTCTTCTGTGCAGTATCTAACTGTGCATTACCTGCAAAAGTAGAGATGTTGTAATCTAAACCACCACGTTGTGATCTAGCAATCTTACCAAGGAAGATAGTGGAACGTGCAGAGTTTGCACCAACAACTTCTGCCTTTGTATCTCTAGATCTAATGACTTGTCCTGCTTGGAAGAAACCAGAACCGATTCTGTCAGTAAAAGTAAGTTTTCTAACTCTAGCATCTTCACCTGCTTGGAAATCGCCACTGTTGTTTCCGTATTCTACTTTGTAGTTACGAATATATTCATCTTGTTGTAAAGTACCGACTGCATTGTCATAAGGAATGACATAGTTGTTTATCTGCTCATTAGCAGGGAAACTACTGTCGAATGCAGTGCTGTTGTCAGTGAAATCAACAACACCAATCTGAGACTTGGAGATATCGTCAAGAACGACGTTCGGATAAGTTTGAGAAGTGATTCTGTTGAATAGTAATCCAAAGAATGAAGAACCTTCGGAAATATTAACCTGACCAATAAACTCTTGAGTTGTAGGATCTTGATAAGTTGAAGTTTGAGTAATACTAGCAACAACACCAGACTGTGCACCAATAATAACATCATTCAACTGAATATCAAATAATCCAGGTGTGGACTGATAAGTACCTGCAATCTTACTTAAGGTAAGATCATTAGTAATTGAAATGTCAGTACCATATACAGGAGCATCTTCTTGATGTGAAACTGCTTGAGTTCCATTCTGTCCTCTAGTTACAGTAAGAGTTGTAGATTCTGAACCAGTAGTAACAGTGTCAACTCTAAAGATTTCAGATCCTAACTGATAGTTAGTTCCTGCAACAAATACTCCTGCAGTGACTGCATAGTCAGCAGCAGTATTATCTGTTTTAAATGCAACCATCTCAATAGATGTAGTTGCAGCACCGATTGTATAACGTAACTGAGCAAGAGGAGTTTCAGCACCACTAGCAAGGTTGATCTGTTCAACTTTTGCAGTATCACCTGTTAGGTTAGTAACACTCTCACCGAAGATGAATAGACCAATATTTGAAATAGGTGTAACAGCAGCAACGTTAGCAGCAAAACCAGTTGCACCAACAGTTGCTAGTTCACCAGTAGTATATGTTCCCTGAGTAATAAAACCATTGATAGTATCACCAACAACCGTGGTGACAGTTAGTCTAGCAGCAGAAGAAGTACCAACCAGAGTCATACCTGCAGTTGGGAAGATACCACTAATGTTATTGAATGTTACAGCAACAGTAGAAATCGGTGAGATCTGAACGTTTACATACTTAACACTTGCAGGAGGTTGTGGTGGTTCTGCAAAGACGATTGAATCACCTTGAATCTCAAATGCAGACTCTGGAGTTTGTACAACACCGTTAAGAACAATCATTAACTGGTTAGCGTTGGCAACAACGTTGTTACCGTCAACAGTTAGAGGGAAAGCAATCTTCTGACCATCAAACTGATTAGAAATATCATCAAGTCTTTGTACAACAGAGGTTAGAATGTTCTCAGAAGAAGTTAGTCGTTTCTGTCTGAATAGTACTTCAGTATTATTGAACTCAGAGTAAACAGGTTCAACCAGAGCAAAGTTCTGAATATTAGGAACGATTGCATCTCTTGCAAGTTCAACAGATTTTGTTAACTGGAATGAAGTTTCTTTGTTAGGAATAAATCCGTAATCATTAAGATCTAACTCACCAAATACTTTGAACGATGCAGGGTGAACGTTCTTGATAAGAATCTCTTTCCATTCACCGATAGAAACAGCAGACTTAACAGCATAAGAGAAGTCTTGATAATAGTAAGAGTCTTGAATCTTCTGAATGATCTCAGATGGTTTACCAACATCATCGATAAACTGACCAGTAGTTTTAGTAACAGAACCAATCTCAAGAACACCTTTAGCAACCTTGATATCACTCATGATACCAGAAGACTTAGAAATCACACCAGTGATTCTTTGACCAGTAGAGAACTCTCCACTATAGTCAACAATCTTAAGAACTCTAGGTCCAATCTGCCAACCTGCGTTAGTCGAAACATATCCAGTAGCAGTTGCAGCAGCAAGAGATTCACCCTGATAAACAAGTTCACCTTCAAGGAAAGTAGAAGTAATAACGTTTGCAGTTGCAGAACCACCGAAAGATTCAGTAAGAACTTGTTGACGACCATTACCTGCGTTAACGAATGATAATGCGTCACCTAATGCAGCGTTTGCAGAAGTAATAGCAAGTTTTAATTGATCTGGTTCAAGAGAGTTAGCAGCACCTGCAATGGCGTAGTAAGTAGTAGTTCCATTCAATCTACCAACAGCACCTGCAGATAGAGGATAGTCAGCACCTTCACCAGTATCAACAACGTTCAATGTGACAGGAGCACCATTTGTAATACCATGTGGGAAAGCAAACTGTAAGAGTCCCAAGTCAAGGTTAATAACATAGTTGAATGAAGATCTCAGTGATACAGTAGGAGTTGAAGAATAACCTGCACCAGGATCCTTAACGATAATAGTATCAAGACGACCGTTCTTAATGGTTGCTTCTGCAATAGCACCAGAACCGCCACCACCAGTGATGACAACAGCAGGTGCTTGAGAATAACCAGTACCAGGATCGGTAACTGTAATACTATCAAGAATACTTGTAGATGTTAACTGAGCATTGATTGGGAATGTAATCTCAGGACGTAAAGTGTAGTCATGAGGATAATCATAACCAAAGTTGTTGTTCTTAAGTTTCTTAATCTTACCAACACTAGAACCTTGAGTGAAGATAGATGCACCAGAACCGAATGGAGGAATAACAACGACAACCTCAGCACCAGATCCAGTCAAACCAGATCCTAAGATGCCAGACACTGATTCGATATCGATAGATGCAGTAGTGTATCCTTTACCAGGAGAGGTAACAATAATAGATTGAATCTGACCAGGAATAGTTACACCTTCAGAATCCGTTCCATCAGCAACATTAATAGTAACAAATCCACCTTCACCATCACCTGCAATAGGAACACCAGTGTAAGTTCCAACAGCATATTCAGTTCCAGGATCATTAATCTGAACTCTTTCAATCTGTCTAGTTGACTGAATAGAAGAAACAATAGGTAATCTTGTGTAGAAACCACCTGGGTTCACAATACGAACAGCATTGATAGATCCAACTGCTCTTAAGGATGAAGTTGCATAACTTGCTTGGTTAATATCTGCAGCACCCTCTGGTTCATTGAGAAGAGGGAACTTGATAATATCAGCACCACGAGTAATAGTAGCACCTGCAATAGAGGAGATCTCAAAATTACCTTTGTAAGGAGAATCTACAACATCGAGGTAACTACCAGGCACAACAGGAGAATCAGCACCAGTTCTAGAAGGGTCAAAGTAGTAAGAAATATTAGTAACGATATCTCCGTCAACTTTTAATTTGACAGAAGGATTTGGTGCACCTGCACCAGTAACACCAGGAGTTCCTACTCTTTCAATAGAGTTGAAGGAGTATTCAAGTTTGTATAGACTATCTTTAGCAAATGATAGGTTACCACCAACAAGTGAAGAGTGACTTAAATCAAAGATGTATTGGTGACCATAGTACATCTTCAAAGTTGGAGACTTCATGAAGATGTTTACATTACCTGCAGATGTGGCAGGTGAACTCACTGCTGCTTGATTTAACTTGTAAGTAAACTCAAGAGGACTAATAACACGATCAACAGGGAACGCACCATCATATTCATCATAGGTCACACCACCAACTTCTTGAGATGGGTTGCCATCAACGTAAATAACATCTCCCTTAGAAAGATAGTGACTAGTATCAGTAATTACATAAACTTCATCACTATTAGCAACAGAAGAAACTTGTAAGATCTTATCAAGATTAGCAACTAACGTAATTTTAGTTACAGCAGTTAGATTGGTAATCTGTACAGTGCTATATGCTGCGTTGAATGAAACATCACTAGAACTTAGTTGTACAACAGAACCAACAATAAATGGGGATCCTCCTGCTACTTCATCGATTCTTACAGAGTAATCAAGAGTTGCAAATGGTTTGAACTTAGCAAACGAATCAAGATTTTGACCACCTGCAGCATTATAAGTGCCATCTAAGTTGTACTTATCAAGATCAATATCAAAAGTTCCTGGAGTTGTATTATCAACTAAGGGGAATGAGAAACCTTCAATGACATTAATATCATTAGGAATAGGTCCAACAATACCAAAAGTTGATTGCTCATTAAACTGTTCAGTTACTAAGTTTCCAGTGTTAGTATCATCTGTCCATGTATTAATGTTTACAGCAAGATATACCTTGTTAGTTGCTTCATCAACTTTGACAATATAACCGCTATTGACAAACTGTCCAGAATCATTGTTAAGACGTAACTTACTACCAACAGTAAACCTAAATGATTGATTAATCGTTAACTCTTGAATGTTATCGATCTTAACTGTAGGAGTAACTTTGAAGAAGTATCTATCCTTAACAACAGCAGAAACATTAAGTTTTTGAGATCCAGGAGAGGGAACAGTTGCAGTTCTAGAACTCCAAACATCCTGAGTATAAGTAAGATTCTCAGTTCCTTGAGTCATGCTAAGTGAAGCATCATCAAAGTCAAGAGATTGGAAACCTGCCTCTGATAATCCATAACCAGTATTTGACATGGTAAGAGTGCTTCCTACAACAGGAGAAACAGCAGTTCTAGTAAATCCTAGTTGAGTATTTGTTTGTGTAGAAATTGTACCGAGTCTTACTGAATCAGCATTCTTATCTGCCTTAAGTGCAAATCCATCATAATCAATGAAGTCATATCTGTTAAGGTTAGTGGTAAACCATGCAGTATCAGTCCAAGTGTAAGATAAACCAAATGCACCTGTAGTCGGGAATACAGTAACGTCAGAAGGAACTGTAGGAGTGACTGCTCTGTTTCTTAATCTGAAGTTATCGACATGGAACTGACCTTGCTCATTAACTCTAAAGTTACCTGCAGTACCAGATCTACCAGGGATCTGACCAACATAAAGATGCTTGCTACCAAGAGCAGTAGAAGGAACTGTAGATTGAATCGCTTGAATTCCATTCACATAAACAGTAAAGATATTACCTTCTCTCTTCAATCCAATGAACTGCCAAGTGTTGTCGGCAAACATATTGTTGAGGGAGGACTGTCCTGCACCACCTGCTTGGTTGATCTTAGTAGATCCGTTAGTGATAACAAGTTCTAAGTATCCGCTGCTTACATCATAGTATAACCAAAGACCACCAGTTGCTTCTTCAGCATCACCGATAGCAATAAGAGTATGTTGAGTGATACCAGAAACTGCAGTTGTAGCAGAATTCTTGAAGACCATCATCTCAACAGTGAAATCACTATTAAGTCTTGCACCTAATTGAGCAGAAGTAATCTGTAAATTACTTTGTGTCCAAGTAGATTGACCAGTTGCATAACCATTAATCTTAGCAACGTCATCAGCATATGTGATGGAGTTGTTGGTTGATGTAGAAGTTAATGTGTAGTGACTGGTTGTATCAACTTGAGATCCTCCAGTGAAGGGGAAGATAAACTCGTTTCTATTCCACTGAGTTTGACCAACGACATGAGCATCACCAGAGTTATCAACGTCAATACTATAAGCAGTAATACCTTCAATGTTGTTTTGAGTAAACTGATTAGTTGTATGGTTCTTGATTTTTCCATCATAACCAATCTTAACAGTATCAACAGTAGTTAAACTATTAGTGTTATTAGTGCTAGTAAATGCAATGTTTAAATCACCAAAGATATCGATTGCACTTGAAGGAGTAACACTGATAGATCCTCCAGATGGAGCAAGATAACGATAGTTCCAAATAAATGCACCATCAGTATTAATCTTACCAACCCAGAAACTATCTCTAGTAGTATCATCGGACTTGAGTCTTAGACCACCAGTGACATAAAGTTCTTTGAACTCGTCAATAGCAAGACTAGTATCCATGATTGAATACAGACTATTGGCAAACTGTTTAATCCAAGTTACAACAATAGTATTAGTACCAAAAGCAATCTTAGCAACACCAGTATCAATATCTGCTTCAGATTGAGTAGAAGCAAGTTCTAAGGATGCATAAACATCAGTTCCATCGATGACAATATCGGTAATTTTCTCTGACTTATTAGAAGAAGCAATCTTTCTCTTAATTGCAAAGTTACCACTAGTATCAATAGATGCAATGAAAGCATCATAAGGTGCACCAGAGTTAGTATTGGTATATCCTCCAATAATAAATCTAGTATCAGAGTATTTCTTAATCGAAGTAATAAAGTCGCCACGAGTAGAACCAGAGATACCTGCATAACCTCTTTGGAAGGTCAATACTGCACTTAGTCCGTTTGCTGCTTCAGTATACTTACAAAGAATGATATCAGGATTATATGCAGCAAGAATTGAACTATTAGGACTATTTTGACCAACAACCCAGATACTCTTACCGTCAACATATAACTTAAGGAACTCAGAGTCTTGTTGACCACCTGCAAGTTCTAAAGATGCTTCCCACTCTTTAACACCAGTAGCAGAAAGTTTTGCAATGAATGCAACATCATTAGATGCAGCATCATATGTTTTACCACAAATATAAACTTCTTTGGCATCATTAATATAAACATCACTAACTCTTACATAATTTCTATTGGAGAACTTAGAGACATAGTAATCTGCTTTCTTAAACACCTGAGGGTGTGAAAGAATAACTCTAGGATTAGAAGTATAACCAAAACCAGAGTTGATAATATTAACAGTGTCGATAGATCCAACAGGACTTACAACTGCTTCAAGACTACCACCAACTCCATCACCATCAATAATAATGGTGGGAGGAATATCAGTGTTATATCCAGATCCAGTTTGATTAACTACAATCTGTTCAATACCTTTGAACTGACGAACAACAAATGTCTTATTAGTGCTGTCCATGACAGGAGTATAGTCAATAAAGACACTATCACCTGGTTGTAAGTTATGAGGATTGACAGTAGTTAATACACCGAAGTTATTACCACTAATATTTTCAAATGTATATGCCTCTACCGATTCACCTGCAATTCTAGAAACACGAGCAGAAACACCACTACCATCAGTGTCAGTATTATCAAAGATTAGTCTATCATTAACCTGATAAGATATACCTGGGTTTTCAACAGTAAATCCAGTTACAGATGCATCTTCAAACTTAGTAGTGGTCTCAACTTCAATATCAACCTTAGAGTCAAATTTAACTTTGGGGAAGTAGTCAAATAACTGTAATGGAGACTCTTCAAAGACCTGATCAGGATCATCAAGTTCATCTTGCTCAATAACACCACTTCTATCTTCGTCTTCTACATCAAATAGTAATACATCACCATTCTCTAGTGTTAAAGCGTTTGTAGAGGCATTTGGTGCTCTCTCAACGTCAATATCAACATTCTCATAAGGATCACGATATCTTACAACACCTTCTGGAATATTTTGCTGTACAGCATTAGCATTTAAGTTCCAAGAATCAACAACAGAGTTGAAACTAGGACCCATCACATATGGGAACAGTGGATTACCATCTTCAGTAGCATCAATGGTAACGAAGTAACAATATCTACCCTCTGGATACTCAGGAGTCTTACAGAATCTACCATTGTACTGATCTAATGCACCAAGACCAAAAACATATTCATAGTCTTCGATAAAGTTACCTGCTGCCTCTGCAGATAATAAAGGTCCTGCCACTCTAACAGGATTTGGGTTAGAATCAATATTATAAACAAGATTTGTCTTAAGTCTATAAGAAGTATTCAGTTTTTGAATTGCAGAAGACTGATCAGTAGGATCAGAGTAACCGTAAGGACCGTAGATAGGGTTACCATCAAATGCCCAACCGATAATAGGAGAGTGTAGTAGTCCTTCCTCTCTTTCTTTAATTTGGAAGGCAGTATTCTCGAATAAGTTATCACCAAGGATATATCTTAAAGTTTGAGGGTTTGATAAGTGAGCATATTCACCACCATACTGATTATTGTAACCTTCAAATACAGAACCCTTGGCATCATCAAATGTAGTAGTTGCTTGTAAGTTATAAGTCCACTCAAATACGTTAGCACTGAAGGTTGCTTCAGAACCAACAGAGTTTAAATTAATAATAGTAGTTCCTTGAGAATATCCAATACCTCTATTAATAATAGAGATACTAGTCACTCTACCTGCGTTTTCGCCATCAGTATCAATAGATGCTCTAGCAACAGCACCAAAACCTTGACCTTGAATAGTAATCTCAGGAGCAGTTGTATACCCAGAACCTGCAGAGATGATAGCGATAGAAATAATACGACCATTCTGTACGATTGCTTGAGCAACAGCACCACTACCAGAACTCAATGTGACACTAGGAGTAGAGGTATAGGATTGACCGCCTGATCCAACAGTAACTGCTTGAATAGGACCACGAACAGATGCAGTTGCTTGTGCACCAGTACCACCGCCACCAACAATAGTGATAGAAGGTTGTGAGGTATATCCAGTACCGCCTGAGTTGATTAGAATTCTAGATACAACGCCTTTTGTAATAATAGCAGTTGCAGACGCTCCAGAACCGCCTCCACCAACGATAGAGACTAGAGGAGAAGAAGTAAACCCAGAACCTCCTGCAGTAACAGTGATTTCAGAAACAGAACCATTAACAGTAACACTTGCAGTTGCTCCAGTTCCCCCACCACCACTAATCGTTAAAACTGGTGGAGATGCAGCATCATAGTCTTTACCTGCATTAGTAATACCAACACTAGTTACAGCACCAAAAGTTTTCTTTCTAGTTGACTTATAAGACCAAATAGAAACACCGTTGACCCAAGTTCCGATAGGACCTGGAGAAACCTCGTTCTTTGTAGAGATTGTTTGAGAAACAATCGGGAAACGATTTAACTTACGTTGGTTTCCTGGAAGAAGAGCAGATCCTGGAAAAGGACCGATCTTGTAGTTAGGAATACCTGTAGATGCTAGGTATGCATACTGTGTGTTGAAGAAAGAGTTCTGAACGTTAGTGGTATAAGGACCAATAGCATTTAAAACTGCAGTACTATCAGACTTACCTTTGTTTAAGTCAACAGATACTAGAATATTACCTTGAGGTGTTACAGTTGCAGGTTGTGGTAACTGATATTGGAATACAGTTGCACTATCTCTAGATGTTACAAGGAATGTGCCATTGTAGATGATTGGGTTTGCACCATAAACAGTAACCTGATCACCAACCAACAAACCGTGATTGTTTGAGCAAGTAATAGTTGCAAACCTATTGTTAACACCTCCAAACGTTACGCTAGAAACATTAATAAGTTTTTTTACGTTATACAACCATGTAGTTAAATGAGGATCGGTGCTAGTACCACCTAGTTTCGACACAGTGAGTTTATCACCAGGTAGGTAGTAAGATCCAGTGTCAGTAAGCACAGTCTGTTGTGCATCAACGATACCAACAACATTCAGCACCACTTCTTGTGGTGTTCCCTTATTAACAAATACAGTGAAGTTAGAAGCAACTTGAGTAGCAGAATCCCAATCCTCTACAATACCATTTACTGAACGAGTACATTCAATAAACTGGTTGAGTGATTTCTCTTTATATTGAACAACTTCAGTAGTAGCACCTGCACCAATAACAAACTCACCGTTTCTTTCTGGCCAACCAATAGTAGAGTCAACCGTAATGATTGAATCGGTTGTATTAAGAGGTTCGGCAAGTTTTGTCTTATATGGTACGGTAAACGTCCCAACAATAGTTTCTTCAGAGAGAACAAGTTCAAAAATCTCTACATCAGAAGTTTTAATTGAAATATAGTTTTCAACTAGTGCACTTGCATTAGTTACATTAGGATCAGCAATAGATGCTTCTTGAGTTAACAGACCATCTCTAATGTTCTCAGGATTACCACTTACTAAAGTTGCACGAAGAATAGTATCAATAGACCAAGTTGCTGCAGAGGGTTTGATGATTTGGTCTTTAGGATATGTAACTGTAACAGTTTCACCGTAAAGTAACTTGAACAGATATGCGATACTAAACGAAGTACCCTTTGAAGAGTAAAAATCTTTAATAGTTTTGATCGCTGTACGAACATCGATCTTTGAATAGTCAAGTTCTGGAACGTCTGGTAAGAACTGCTCAGTATATTTGTCTAAAAGTCTCTTAACAAAGAGTGCATCCAAACATTTAACTGAAGAACCAATAGGTGCTGCTGCAGCAGTAGTGTTATTACTGAATACTGCATTACCAGTTTCAGTATACTTGACAATACCAGATGCTGCTCTTGCACATCCAGTAAATGCTGCTTTACTGTACCCTTTACCTGATTCAGTGACTACGAAACCAGTAACCTCATTCAGACCAATCTCTGCAGATGCTTTTGCTTGAGGAGGTGCTTGAATTACAATCTCAGGAGGATTAGCAGCAGAATATCCGCTACCAAAGTTTGTAATATTAATATCAGTGATCTGACCATTGAAAATAGAAGCAACAGCAGTTGCGCCAGTACCACCGTTAGTTCTATTATCTACAATGTAAACAGAGGGAACATCATCAAATCCGCTACCACCATTAAGTAAGTCAATTCTGATAACACGCCCATCACCATCAACTACAGTTTCTAATACCTGTGCACCTACAGGATCAATAATAGCAACCCTAGGTGCAGCACCGCCACCATGTCCTTGATGAGCACCATCATGATATCCTTGTCCTGCATTCAAAACTGTGATACTGATGACCTTACCATCAGTGATATTTGCTCTTAATGCTGCCTTGATTGCGTTATCACCAGTTGGTTCATCAATATAAACCGTAGGAGCAGTAGTATACCCAAAACCTCCGTCAGTAACAGGAATAGAAGTAACTTGACCATTAGTAATTACAGGTGCACCTAATTTTGCACCACCTGGTTGAACAAAAGTAATTCTAGGAGTAAAAGTATATCCAGAACCAGAATTAGTGATATTCAATTCAGTAACTGCACCACCAGTAACAGTTGCTGTAATAGTTGCTTGACTAGAACCAGTTTTAGTGGGTGATTGTACTTGTACAACAGGAGGGTTAGTCGTGCTGTAACCTCTTCCACCCTCAAGTAGGGTGATTGTCTTCAAACCATTGACAAGGGCAGTTGCAGCACCACCAGAACCCTCATCAGAGTTGATTCTGACTTGAGGAGGATACTCAAAACGATATCCAGTACCAATAGCACTAGAAGAGACGCTTGTTAAAAGTCCAGTGTCACTAATACGAGCAAAACCAACTGCACCTGCACCAAAAGAAGGAATAGGTGCCTCAATCGAATGAACTGATAAGAAACGACCATTCAGAGGTGCTTCTTTGAAAATAAATTGATCCTTGTCTAAGAAGTAATCAACTTTTGGAACTAAAAGGCGATTATCGTAAATTACGTTTAAATATTCTTCAACTTCGGGTTCATACCTAGCACCGTTACGAGTTAGACTAAATTGCTTTTTACCATCTCCAAAAGCACCAGAAAGATTATCTAATCCATAAATGGTGTTCTCAATAAAACCGCTGAGATAGTAGATATAAGTTGAACCTGCATCGTCAGCAGGAATCTTGGTTCTAGGAGCAGTAGTGAAGTTGATGTTTGATCCGCTGATCGTATAATCGATATTCGGAATTAAAATCTTACCATACAAAGAAACAATCAGATGCTGTGCTGAAGGGGGAGCAATCGGACTGTCTTGTGATTTTAGGGGAAATAAAGTAGTAGTACCGTCAAAAGTATTGATTAGACTAGCAAGAGTGGTCCACTTGAGTTTTACCTGTTCGTAGGAAATACCAGGAGAAAGTGCAATTTCTGGAGACTTATCAACACCTTCATAATATATGACTTCATCACCAATCAGAATAGAACCATTAGATTCTAAGAAAGGGTTAATACTTTCAACAACAATCTTATCTGAACTGTTTGTAATAGGTTCTACAAGCGTAGTCGAACCATCCAAGATTCCAATATCGAGTTTATCGATATCAAGATATCCAAGAAAGTTATTAAGAATATTTTGTCCTAAACCAGTCTTCTCTTGTGACTTATAGTAGTACTCAAGAAACTTATTGAACAGGGGGTATTCCTGCCCGATAAAGTCGGGTGATTGGGACTCAATCGACTGGGAAACCTTATTAATGTTGTTCATCTACGCTTTAACTAAAACAGGTTGATGTGTTTAGACCACCACTGTTATCAATAGGTGCAACTTCCACCGTCGTCGGTGTGTCGTCAAATATCGTTGGTGTCAAACTATTTAGAGGGACAGAGGCAGGTGGCGTCGTACCAATCGGAGCGACTGTAACCTCAGGAGCAATAATATTGATGATTGTTCCAGGTGTGGAAGCAGGAATAGTACCACTGTTAGCAGGAATCGTCACAACAGGAATTTTAAGATCTCCAGGAAGAAGTGACGGATCCGTAACACTACCTGCACCAGTTACAGAGTCTGTAATATTAACTGCAGAGTTAGATGGCACGTTTGTTCCTGTACTAATCACATTTACTGGTCCAAAACAGATTTCACCAGTGTCATAGTTGACTGTACCGATTGCGTTGTTCGTATATACCTTTTTAGTACCTGTATTGTAGAATATGCGTAGATTTCCATATCCATCGTCTTCAAACTGCTGATCTACACCAGGGCGGTCTGCAGTTCTGAATGTTCCTGATAGTAATACGGGTTCTTTCTTACATGTACCATCATCACCGTCTTTAGAAGGTGCAGAGTTGTAAAGTCCGCTACCAGTGCTGATACAGTAAGTATTAGTCTGATTACTATTAGGTAAAATGTATTTTAGAGTAGTTGTTTGAAGTGAAACGTCAGTGATAGCATTATTAGAAAGAGAAATTGCTTTTTCATATGCGGAACCCCTAAACGTTGAGTTGAAGTTATTGATTTGAGTTTGAGTTGCCCAATCATTGATTCCGTTCTGAATATCGGTCTTAATTTGTGAAGAACTACTTCCTGCTCCAGTATCGTATAGAGCAAAGACTTTTGTATAGATGTATACGTTATCAGGATCGACTACAACAGGGTCAATCGATGCCATAGCATACTTCCTAAGGTCAGCAGCAATTTCCTTCTTTGTAGCGTCATTTAGAAGGGATCCAGTCTTTGTTTTGATTGCAATAAAGACTTTTCCGTAAATCGGAGGATTTAAACTGTCTCCACCGTATGCAACAACAGAATCTGCGTTATCATAGATTCTTTGAGTGATCAACGCATAATCTTGTGCTGTTACTGCTCTATATTGAGAAGCGTAGAACCTAGGCGCGTTATATTTGATAGATTCGATACTTTCCGCATCAGTTCCCATTTGAGAACGATGTAATACGGTAAGTGTTACCTGAGAGGGAGGAATATTGTTTCCTAAGGAGTCTACAGCAGTTCCAATGTAGTTAAATGCTTGAACTTCATTTGCATCCTTACCAGAGGTTACCAAATACTCTAATTGTACAACTTCTCCGTCTTTTAATGCTCTACCAACACTATCATCACCAAACCTAACCTCAAAACGCATATCCTCACCTTCATTAAGGAAGTATGCGCGGGTCGTTGCGGTCAAACCAGTAACAGTGTCTACTTGGTTGTAAATATCTGCTGCAGTGGCAGTCTCGTTTGCCTTTACACTAACTCTGAGTGTTGCAAGGTCTGCTTCTGCAGAAGGAATAGTATAATTTTGTCTAGCAAAGGTATTAACAACGTATTGGAAGTTTACGATCTGTCCTTCATAGATGCAAATCTCAGGAAATGTAGCAAGACCAGTAGTAGGACTAACTTCAGCAGTAGTATCTCTTAAAATGTTCCAAACGAAGTTACCACCAGTTGCAATAGGACCTTTTTTAAGGGTAACACTACTTGGGTACACTCCATTTGCTTGATCTGTCTGGATATCAATTTTTACAGACGCTCTAGATGAAATACGACTCCTAGGAGTGTAGTTCATCAACTTGGCAATATTAACTACGTTGTCTCTAACAGTAGAAGACGGTAAGAACGCTTCATTCAACGCCATGTTAGCATTGAATGCAGAATAATAGGTATTATAGGCAAGAGCGTCTACCATATAGGATAACGCAGAACCATCGAAGTCATAATCCGTGAACTCGGAGCGAGTTCTTAAGTATGACTTAATACTTGCTTTGACATCTTCAAAGTCTAGTGCTGTTAGATTATTCGGTTGCATTATTCGGGTCTCTGTAAGACAAAGGATATCGATTCAACAATAGGCAATCCAACAATTTGATATTCAACCGTTATATTGAGCTTGTTGTTAGCATAGATCGGTGTAACATCTACCTTAGTAAGATTTACTCTTGGTTCATACTGTGTAATGGTATTTATGATCTCTTGCTTAATTGCATCTGCGGTAAATGCATCTAATGGTTCAAAAAGTAACTCCATTACTCTTGAACCTACAAGAGGTTGAAATGGTTTCTCACCAGGAATAGTGAGAACCAAGTTTTTAACTGCTTGCTTAATAGCGTTGTCGTTTTTCACGCTGTAAACGTCATTTGTAAAGGGATTTTTAGTCAAAGCAATGTTGAGGTCATCGAATCTTCGAGACCTCTTGAAGTTTTGACCTTTAATATCCTTTAACGCCATTTAGTGAGTGGTTTAACTTCTTTTTCTTTTTTTGCTTTCTCTATGTAGGCAGTCGAACCATAATCTGTGACTAAACCTACAGTTCCATGAGTTTCCTTCATGTACTTTGGATCGCGATCGGGATTTACCATAAAAGTCGCTTGCAAGGGGCAATAGAACTTTTATTGGGGTTGCTATCCCACTTTATTTATCAGGTTCCGATGAAAACGTCTTTACTTGCTCCTGCAACAACACTCAAACATGGATATGTAACACTCTTATCGCCAAATGGATCTGCCATTCGACCTGCGCGTTTATCGTTTATGAATACCGTCTTTGTAGTTGCAAAAAGTCTTCGATTGTGACCTTTAGCAGGTTCTCGTCCGCCTCCGCCTGTTCCAATAGTACAATGCCACGCAGGAGTGCTCCTTACCGTGAAACATTTGTATCCTTTCGACATAGTGACGTGTTTTGTCTTCGTAGGATGCGGAATCAAGTCATCTTGATCAATGATCGGGATCTTTTTATTGATAATTACATTTCTTTTCGCGACTGCTGCCTCTACAAGAGGTTTTTGCGCTGTAGGTAACCATGTTGCGAAGTTATCAGCAATCGCCATACCCTTTGGTGTGATATATGACGCAAGAGAGGGGTGAGGACAAGGAGATAGAATACCTCCACCAGGTCCTGCGTGCCAGTTTACACCATTTGCCTTACCATGACCACTACATGTGCCCATAAAGAGTGCTGCTGCCTGATGTCCTGCCATTACGTTACGTTATAAGGGTTACCGTATAATCTAGTTGCCTTTGCCATCGTCTGTGTTGCATTAGTAAAGTCATTACGGATGCTCATTGCACCAGTTGCACTCCAATCTTGACAACCAGGTCCTTGAGGCACTTGACCAAACGGAAATGAGAATGTAGATGATGTAACTTGACCAGTAGTAGGGTCTGTTGAATCTGCTCTTGAAGATGCTAAGGCACTACAGTTAAAATGCGCGTGTCCTTTGTTTAGTTGCTTAACTCCAAGTGTAACACTAATGTTAACGTTCTGTCTTCCGTCAGGTATAAACTGTCTCATGAAGTATTTAGTTAGATCTGAGGCATATGGCAGTTCAGAGAACGGTCCACGCACGGTTTCGACGTAAGATTCATCATGAACGCTAAATTCTGGGATTTGATCTTGAATCAACGCCTCCATATCATTAGGAATCTCATTTTTGAGTGTTTCAAACAGTTCTTTAGTAGATTTTTTGAGATCTTGCGCTTCTTTTGTTGGTCCAAAGTCAACAAAGTCAACTTGATTGTACTCTTGCTTCGGAACAAGACCTTCTTTTAGCGGTGTTACGTCGCTTCTGGCAAAATGACGTTGTACCATCGGGTCTCTGCGCTTATAATTGGGGTCTTTTTTGATTTCTACGTTCGGTTCGACAATATTATACGACTTTACGGGTTCAACATTCGCTTTTAAGGTCTCATGTTGCGATAAAATCGATTGAATCGCTGTTTGATCGAGTTCTGGGAACGCATCCGCTGCTTCTGGGAAGGTTTTGTAGAAATGAGTGAGGTTATCGAACCCATATTCGCGCACAGCAGCGTCTTCAACAGTAAAAGATGACTGTTTATGCACATTTACTACGGAAACTTGCGGAAGATTGGTCTCAATGTATCCGCTTCCTTGATTTGTGACGATAACATTGGTCAAAACACCGTTAACAAACTCTCCTTCTACCTCCGCTTGCTCTCCAGACGCCACGGTAGGAGCAGTAATACTCAATTCTGGGATTCTTCCGAGTGTATTCCACCCTGATCCTCCTCCATTTGGGTTAATTTCAACGCGATCGACTCTTCCGTTCCTTAAATGGACGGTGGTTTCGGGTTGAACAAGAGTATTATAGACGTCAGGAGCGTTTCTATCGACAAAACCAGTAGTATACTGAACAGATTTTTCCGTAAACTCGTAAAGTCCACCAAAAAATCCTACATCTGTGATTCCGTAACCTGCAACTGCAGTAACTTGATGGTTGCGGTTACTTGTATAAGAGGTATTTTTGGTAAAATTGTTGCCTCCTCCATTCAAATATGCAAAATGATAGGGGAAAAGTCCTTCATTGGTGTCATAATCACTGTCAACAGACGGTCCATGAAGAACACGAGTGATTGTATGACCATTTAAAGTGTCTCCAGTCCGTAAAAGATCAGAAATTGACCCAGATTGAGACTCAATGGGTCCAACTGCAGTGACTTTTAACGTTAATGTAAAGTTTGTAACAGTGTTATCGGGGTGAGTATGACTATGACTGATGTTAAACGTGTCATTTACAGCGTATCCTGTGCCTGGAGAGACGATATCTAGGATAGTCCATCGTGTTCCAGTGAATGCTACAGTGGATCCTGACTCATCGATGATCGGTTCGATACGAACATTCACTTGAAGACCAGTTTTACCTGTCTGTTCAAGAGAATATACAGTAAAAGTATCTGATGCTTCGTCTCCTGCTTGCCAAGTATTCTGTGGAGAGTCAAATTGAATACCTACATTCTCACCTTCGTTCCATGCATCGGAGTAATTTGTCCCATCATAGGACACTGAGAGGTCCGTCACACCGTTTGGAATGGTAGTGGATAGAGAATCATAGGTAAACACCACTTTAAAAGAGTCTGTACCAATGCCAAAAAGCGTCGGGTGGGGGCAGTCGGGGTCTCCAGTGTAATCTATATCACTTTCAATCGTATATGAGCACTGTGTGGAAGCGGGGGTGCAGGTAAAATTAGCACATGGGTGACAAATAGTATTTGCAATGAAACTACTAGGTAGTGGATCGCCCGTCGGGGTCCCGTCTGAAGTACCTCCAGTGGATCCTCGTTCCTCATCCTCAATGATATAAGAAGCAATACCAATCTGCCCTGCATTCTGATTCATCGTGTAGATATAAGCAAACCAAGTATCACTCGATTGAAACCCAAAAGAAAGTTCTCTGGGGAAGTAATCGTATATTGCAAAGGCACCATTACTTCTACCAACACATATATCTGATGATCGAACTAACTTACCACAGTTCGCAGCAGAAGAAGGTTGTACATACTGTCCAGGGTTCTGTCCAAAGGTGCTTTGCCCTGCAGTTGCACTGACTAAAACGGAAGGATACATTACAGCTTGTCCTTCGTTACCAGTTACATTGACAGAGTAACTGTTTAAATTATTCAGATTTGTACGGATAGTGCTCTTCGGATACTCTCTATAAGTGATACCGATAGTCCTATCAGCAGGAATCGGTTCAAATCTAGGGCATCCATTCTCATCCTGACATACATCAGTGATTTGTTTGGCACGTCCGTCTACTATTTTACATCCCATGGTCCCTCGTTCTCAATCTTATCCAAACGTTTGTAGATATGATCGTAGTTCTCCTTTATATTTAAGTACTTATCAGTCCCACTTGGTTTATATAACACCTTCTCAGCAATATTCATTGTAGTAACATACTCTTCTAAATCTGCTACACGTTTACCAAGTGCAATAAGACACTCGTTAACAGCATTTAGTGCTTGTGCTACGTCAGTTTCATTGTTCATCACGTTTCTTCAAGGTAAAAGAGTTATCCTCTATAGTATAGTCTAGTTCTGTGTTGACCGTCCATCCAAGTTCTTCACACACTTCGTAGGGAATCGTAAGGATGAGGTCACCAAAGTCGTCTTCTTCGAGTGTTGTGTAGAATCTGTGTGACATGTTTCATCTATAATCGGTTTATCTGGGGGTTGTTAGAGGGATTGTTTGCTTTCCACTCAACCCATAGTGTATATAGATCTTTCCAATGTTGCACAGAACCTAAAGATGTTGCATAGTCGGCACATTCATACATTCGAGGATCTAGCATACCTTCATGTCTAATGAGTTGCTCGATTGCCCATAGACGGGCATCTTGTCTTTCTACACGGGTCTGGGGATCCATTTTTTTCTCCGAAAAATTTTTGAATCTGGATGTATTTAGATTTTGGAATAATATATCGAGTGCCCTGGGGAACCTTTGTAGGTTAGGGTAGTAGACCTTTTTTAGTTTAGGGCGCGATTTTAGGGCGAGAACCCGCGCTATGACTGCGATCTCGACTGTTTATTATAATATATAAGAAACTGCTATTATTACATAATAAAAAAGAGGGGATTGATTACCCCTCTATTATACACCCTTTTGAGTAGTCTGTCAACTAGTCGATAGCAAGTTCAAAACCGTTAACAAAATCCTCTGTTAAATTCTTGTAACCTACGAACCACTCAAATTGCTTTTGAAATACTCTAGCACCGTATGAAAATTCATCGAGTAAAGCATTAAGGCGTGATTTAGTGGTGTTTGACTGCCAACCGCCATCGAATAAAAGAATGCTGTTATCCTTTACTGTTGCGATGTGATTGCCATGTAGGTAAACGTTTGCGCCTTCGCTATCGTGAGAGACTGAAGTATTAGATGAACTGAAGTTTGAACCGTTGCGGATTGCTTTGTTCATTTGTGCTTCAATTTTTCTCATGTGTTTTACCTTTGTTTGTTATGTACTTATTATAACCCCTTAGCAACCCCTGTGTAGTCCCCTTGTGCCACTTTGTCAACTGTCACACCCTCTACAATTTCCATATAGTAACCGATTGATTTTATATAATCAAAGACCGATAACCGTGGGGTATTCTTATAGCGTTCTCCCCTCTGGTTTCTAACATCGTCCATAAAATGTTCCATGTCATAAATTGAACTAAACTCTCCAACTAGTTCGCATTGCTCTGAGTAAACTTTGTAAATCATAGGGTTACATTAAGGCGTGTACACATAATAACAAAAACCTTCTGAGATGAGATAATTAGCAACTCTAGATAACTCCAAATCATCCCAACATTGTTCGGTATCGATTAAAAACTGAAACAATGAAATACCCTCTTCTATGGGTAACTGTCCAGACTCGTAGAGTTTCAGCAACTCCTTATACTGGTTAGGTGCAACTAGGTTTGGAAGCATGTTTCTTAGAGTTGTTTTCTGAACCCTTACAGAGTTATTATACTCGAAAAATGGTTTTCTGTCAAATTTGTGTTGGTTCTCTGAGAATACTTGACGGTTCTGTGATTGCGTGCTAAGACTCCAATAACTCCCCAACATATTCAAAGATTAAACACATAACTACATTTATTTTAATATTTAACAGTTTTTACAATTTATTAGCGGAACTGTCTAAACTGTCTCTTTTTGATCTCTCTTAAGACCTCCCAAGTCTCTGCGGTTAACTCTTTACATAGTTCCCAAAATGCACTATAATGAATGTTATTTAATGTCTGCGGATTGCTCTTCTTTCTCATAATGATTGCGTCCTAAAAACTTTAAATCTTTATACTGCCAAGGAAAAACAACTAATTGCACTTGTTGGAATTTATTCCTAGCACCATGTTGTAATGCTTCGGGTTTCTCCCACTCTCTTAACACTAAGGTTACATAATCTGAGCATTGAAAGTTAATAAACCCTTCATGCTCTACCATGCTAAAAAGTGAGTAATAATCGCCTTTCTTGAATTTCATTAGATCTTTAAATAGGGAAATTGATTGTTATCAAAAAAGATTAATTCGTTATGTACCAAACACTTTTCATTAAGGTGTTCATCATAGATAGCAACATTTTTTTTAAGTTGCTTTTCATCTAATTGTTGTAACTTTTCGATTAAATCGGCATAGGTCATAGTTGCCATTATGTTAGTTGTTTGCTCTGACCAAGGGATTAGATTCCAACTCATTTTGCTTTCTATTCATCATTAGTTATAAGGGTTAAATGGGGTTGCGGATCCTCTTCCGTGTCCTCCTCATTAAATGCGGGTAACTGATCAAAATTAAAATAAAATAACCTATCTAAAATATTTTCACTCATAACCATGTCATCGTCACTCATATACACACGATAGTTTTTGAATGCGTTATAAAGCAATTCGTACTCTTTTCTGGTCATTTTCATTTACTTAACCTCGAATGTTGTTGTCATTTTGTCGTAGTCGATTGTAACCTTATAGTCATCGTCCTCGACTACTTCAGTTGCTTCATCCACGTCTAACCCAATTTTAAGAATGTCTCTTTTCATGAGTTGTTTGTATTCTTCGATGGTCATGTTAGTTTGTTTAATTAAGTTTATTATAAAGAAAAATCCACCCCATGACTACATGAAGTGGACGGTAATATAATTGTCACATACCTTCGCTTAACTCTAGTGCCTCATCGCTAAACTTATGAAGTTCGCATAATACACTATTAAAATCGAAATCTCGATTTATTGCATTCTCTCCAAAGGCAATTTCAAATGCTGCTTCGATAAATTGCTCTTTAGTTGTTACATAAGAATAATCGTGTCCTGTATCATTCATGACTTAACCCTCCTCTCTTAAGTAACCGTTTTCTGCTTGAATGAATAAATCAAGAGTCTGAATCTGATACTCATCAAGTGAATCAAATTCCACACCGCCTAGAGTATCAATACCCCATTCGTTGATTTCAACAACGAACTCTGACCAGTTTGAACAACAACATGCCATATTTGACAAGTTGCCATCTTTCAAGATTCTCTGCTTGATTCTGTTTGTTGGTTCTGTGTAAGTTGCTGATAGATTCATTTTTGTTTGAATGTTTGTTATGTACTTATTATAAAGAGTAATGAGATTAAAATCAATCCATGTTGTGCCAGTTTATTCATTGGCACACTCATGTAATTTTCTTTGGATTTCTGCGTTAATATCAATTATATCTTTTTTGATGTCATCGTTCATGTAATAGTGATAACGTACTGCATCTAAAAGATAATCGATTTCTGCTTTACTAAACTTCATTAATCGAACTCCCTAGGTAAACCATACTCATTATAAATGAATGGGTATTTTTGAGCAATGGCAATGTGTGCCTGATAAGTTTCTGTTGTAAACTTCTCTTCGTATTCTTCGTGATACTCTCGCCATTTTGCTTCAGTATCGTTGAATGATGGGATGCAAAGATTTTTCATTTTTGGTTATCAGGATTGTAAGGACTGTTAAAGTATGCTTTGTTGACTGTGTAAACTGTGAACATAGCGACTAGAATTCCAAAGAATCCGAGAATTAAAATCGGACTCTGGGGAAAATCATAAAATGGGACGTTTGGAATTTCTGAGATCATTTGAGATAAGTAACTGTTGCTTTACAAATAGCGTCCAATAGATTGTCATATGTTTGGACGTCAAAGTTGGGATCTGCATCAACTGGATTTGCCTTTACTACAATGTCATATAACATTGAGTACTGTCCATTTGTGAGATCGATGTTTAAACCCTTCATTGTGCTAACTCCTCGAATCTTTTTTCTGCTTCCTTTGCTGCGATCTCTTCGAGTCTTGACATTGGTGCCA
>CEVG01056837.1_pt1 | contig 23195 bp, 27 predicted proteins | sample 356511 | NCBI WGS metagenome assembly CEVG01 (sample SAMEA2623426, study PRJEB7988) | marine metagenome | biome: marine biome (ENVO:00000447); feature: surface water layer (ENVO:00002042); material: "saline water (ENVO:00002010), including plankton (ENVO:xxxxxxxx)" | depth 5 m | reverse complement strand
GTAATGTTACACAAAATCTTGTACAGGGAGTGCTAAAAGCATGGGTTAGAATAGATGGCACTGGAACTGCCGCTATTGATGATTCATTTAACTGTGGAAGTTTAACCGACAGTGGCACAGGAATTTTTTTCGTAACAAGAACTAATAATATGTTATCTGCTGATACTTATATTGTTACTGAAGGACAGTTTGTTAATTCTGTAAACACTAGTGGTGTAGATTGGTCTGTAACAACAACAGCAACAGTTCGTCTATCTGTTTTTGATACTAATTTAACAGATCGTGACCCTATGGGTTACAGTGTTGTAGGAGATTTAGCATAATGGCAAGTATACTAAAAGTAGATGCAGTTCAAACAACAACAGGAAAACCTCTTGTTAATAGCACTGGTTCTGTATTGCAAGTAAAACAAACTACCAAGACTGATGTTCAAAGCATACAAAGTACAACACTCTTAGAAATTGGAGATTTAAATCTTACGATTACACCTTCTTCAACTTCAAGTAAAATATTACTTATGGCTGCTCCTTCTTTAAGTGGTTATGGTCACTACGATGCTTTACTACAAAGAACTGTAGGTGGAACAGATACTGTTTTACTTAGGGGAGATCAAGTAGGTTCTAACAGGGCAAGAAGCCATTTTCACACATATAGAGTGACTAACTATCTTACTACATATGGAGCTGAAAATGCTCATCTACAATATTTAGATAGTCCAAACACTACATCAGAGATTACTTATAAAGTATTAGTTGGAACTCCAAATGATGCTAGCAGTTATATTGTATATATAAATCGTCAGTATTCAGATGGAGATAGTGCTTGGGCTGGAACTACAGCTTCAGTATTTACAGCAATAGAGATAGCAGGATGACAGATATAATACACGCAATTAAAGCATTAAAAGCAGATGCACAAGTTAGTGTAAATGCAGAAGATATTAATCAGATTACATGGGTTGATGGTAATCCAACTAAAATTACCAAAAAACAAATTCTAGATAAACAAGCAGAGCTTAAAACTATTTATGACAACAACAAGTACCAAAGAGACAGAGCAGAAGCCTACCCTTCTATTGAAGACCAGTTAGACGATTTATATCACAATGGTATTGATGGTTGGAAAAAGACTATTAAGGCAATAAAGGATAAATATCCAAAGGGTTAAAACATGGCAAGTGAACTAAGAGTAAATACGTTAAAGGATGCAAGTGGCAATAACTCTGTAGCAACGAGTATTATAGCTGAAGGAACAATTAAAACTTGGGTAAACTATGATGCAGCCGACCAAGCAACAAGAGGTAGTTTTGGACAATCAAGTCTTACTGACAGTGCTACAGGAACTTTTGTAACTAATCACAGTTCTAATTTTAACAGTGCTACAGATAAATGTGTAATAACTGGTATATGGGATACAAGTGATGATGGTGGGTCTGACCTTTCAGGTTCTGTAAGAGGACATTGTGACATAAATCAAAATGGCAGCATTGCTGCTAGTTCAAGTTCGTTAGCTTTTGTATCTGCTTATGGTGCTAGGTCTAGTAGTGATGGGGCTGCGGCAGATACAGATGCTAATTATATTTCAATATTAGGAGATTTAGCATGAGTAAAGCAGCAGAATTAGCGGCATTGATAGGCAGTCAGTCTTCTTTAGCAATCCCTAACATGATAATAAACGGAGATTGTCGTGTAGCACAAAGAGGAACGTCTTTAGCAAGTATAACATCTGGAAGTAATTTTCAAGTAGACAGATGGAACTTTCAACCAAGTGGACACGGAACTTGGACACTATCTCAAAACAGTTCAACAGGTCTAGCAGGATTTGAAACATCTGTAAAAGCATTATGCACTTCTAATGGTGGTACACCTGCAGGTGCAGACTTTGTAAATTTTTTATATAATATTGAAGGTTATGACACTCAAAGATTAAAGTTTGGACAATCTGATGCTGAAAGGTTTACTGTATCATGGTATGTAAAATCAAATAAAACTGGAACTGGTATTGTTGAAGCACAAACAACACATAGTAGTGGAACAGTTGAAACAACAAAAACTTATACAATATCTCAAGCAAATACATGGGAATTTAAATCTGTAACTTTTCCTGCAAATACTGATTTTGAACAAGTAGCTGCTAATAAAACTACATTAAGTGGTTTAGGTCTTAGATGGGCTATTGATTCTGGCACAAACTTAACAAGTGGCACTGCACAAACTACTTGGGCGAATCAGACTCAAGCAAATAGATGGGTAGGACACGATTTAGGTATAGGCAGAGCAGATGATGATTATATGGAAATTACTGGTGTACAGTTAGATATAGGTGATGTTGCTCAACCATTTAAACATGAAAGTTATGGAGATAATTTACAAAGATGCCAACGTTACTTTTACAAGTTTATATCAAACCATGACTACGGACCATTAGGAGCAAATGGTATGCAGATTAATACTAACTCTACATCAGGGGTTATGTATCAAGGTCAACATCCTATAACAATGAGAACAGGTCCATCAATGGCAATAGGAGGAAATTGGACTGCTGAAGTGGCTACTGGAGCAGGTGCATTATTTGCGTTAACAGGAAGTGTAAGGTCAAGTGATTTATTTTGGCAATCACAAGAACCAATACCTTCTAGTGGTGCTAGTGATGGTGCTGCAGCTATAGTATATGGAAGTGGTGATGATGATGCCTTTCTTTCTGGTGATGCAGAACTATAGGAGATTATATGGATATTAAATCGGCAAAATATATAAAGGATACATTAGCTAATGATGGCAGTCATAGTAACATAAGAGTAATTCTTAATAATGGAGTGGTTATGGCTGTTCCTATAAATACAGAAAACTCAGACTATGTTGAATTGATGAGACAAGTTGATGCAGGTGAACTTACAATAGAAGAAGCAGACTAAGCTATGTCATTCTCGTCTGTAGCTTTTTCTCAAACACCATTTGGAGCATCAGGTGATGTATCAGCCTTTGCTGTAGGTGTAGTAGGAACAACAGCAATAGGCACAGTTACGGCAGTAGCATCATCAGCCGCTCAAAATTTAACAGGTGTAAGTGCAACACTTTCTATTGGAACAGCAACAACAACTGTTGCTATAGTGCCTACAGGTGTAGCAACTACAGGTTCTCTAGGAACAGTTACATTAACAGCAAATGCTGATATAACATTAGCTAGTGCTGTTGGTACGTTTACAGCAGGAACAATTACTGCTACAGGTGTTCAGTTTGATTTTGAAGCAGTTAAAGATCAGTTTGATATATCAAGAGTTGTATACGTCAAGGCAAAAAGCACAGCAGATGAAAGAACAGTAAACGTAAAAGAAGAAATAAGATTAACATTTGTAGCAAGACAATCATCATCAGATGATAGAACAATAAGAATAGCAGCATAGAGGAGTTAGATTAAATGTCATTCAGATGGCCCATTAAAGACCCTGATGAACAGTTAGATTATAGTGTAGATTGGTCTAGGTTTTTAGGAACAGCAACTATAAGTAGTGTTGCATGGTCTGTAAAATCAACTGAGTATGGAACTGAAACTACACTAGCTAGTGGACAAACCCTTGCCACTGCATCTAGTAGTGCGACTTCTGATACCATACAAAATGTATCCCAAACAAATACAACAACTGTTGCAACAATAAATATTGCAGGTGGTACTGCAAATAGAGAGTACACATTTTTTTGTTCAATGACTGATAGTACAGGAAGTACAGCAAAGAGAAGTGTTAAACTAGCTGTGAGAGATAAGTAATGGCATATAATTTTTTATCAATTGTAAATGATGTAAACAGAAGATTGAATGAAGTAGAGTTAACGTCTACTAATTTTTCTACTGCATCAGGTTTTTATAATCTAGCAAAGGATGCAGTCAATGCTTCAGTAAGATATATCAACCAATCAGAATATGAATGGCCCTATAACCATGTACTTCAAGAAGATACATTGACAGCAAGTACAGCAAGATATCCATTTCCTGATGATGCAAAGACAATTAACTTTAGGAGTTTTAGAATAAAAGAAAACGATACTTTAGGTAATCAAACTATGAAACTAAAAGAGTTAGCATATAATGAATACCTAGAAAAGTATGTTGATCAAGAATATAAAACTGATCCTGTAAAAGGAGTTCCAAGATTTATTATATATGCTCCATCTTTAGAATACATACTACAACCTTTACCTGACAAAGCATATGAATTAGTTTATGAATACTACAGAATAGCTGTAGAATTAGAGAACCATAATGATGTACCAAACGTACCTGAAAGATTTAAACATATCATAGTTGATGGTGCAATGCACTATGCATATTTATTTAGAGGTAATACGCAAGATGCTGTAGTAGCAAAAGAAAAGTTTGATGAAGGTATTAAACATATGCGTTCACTTTTAATAAACAATAATTATATTTATGTTAGGTCTTACATGACTCCTGTTGCAGGTGGTAGAGGTAGAGTTGGAACATCTTTAACAAATGCAGGTTCATCACTGGATTCACTATAAATGCCTACTACATGGAAAACATATCCTTTAGAATTTAAAGGTGGATTAATATCTAATCTATCTCCATTACAGCATGGTATGCAACAACCTAATACAGCTAGAGTGTTAAGTAACTTTGAACCATCTGTGCAAGGTGGATTTAGAAGAATAGAAGGTTTTCAAAAGTTTGATGATAATAAAGTGCCACCTTATGGTGAGCCTAAAGTATCTACAACAGTATCATCAGGTGGTAGTAGTATAGTTTTAGCGAACATGTTTTCATCTCCTAGCGTGAATGATACATTTACAGTAGCAGGTAATGCACAAGTTTATACTGTGTCATCTGTAGATACAACAGACTTAACAGCAAATAAAAGAGTTACAGTTGGTTTTACACCTAATCTTGTAGCAAATGCAACAGATCAAGTAGCTGTTACTTTTGTAACAGGTTCAGGAGATATAGAAGGTGTAGCATCTTTTGAAGATACAGCAGTTGTAGCAAGAGGTGGTAACTTATTTAGGTCAGCAGGTTCTGCATCTAATTGGACTAGAATAAATGTACCTGTGTACGGAACAGTATTAGTAAATGGTGGATCACAGACAGGAAGTACATTAGCCATAGATGGATTAACTGCCGCACCTCAAGCAGGTGACACGTTTACAGTAGCAGGTATAGCAAAGGTTTATACAGTAACAGCAGATGCAACTGTATCGTCAGGTGGGTCAACAATAAATATAAACCCTGCTCTTGCTAGTTCTCCTAGTGATGATGCAGCAGTTACGTTTTTATCATCTGATAGATCGTTAATGTCAAAGCATAGATTTGCTAGTTTTAATTTTAATGGCACGGAAACTTTAGTTGGTGTAGATGAAATAAACAAACCTTTTACTTTTGATGGAGCAACCTTTACATCAATAGACAATGCACCTTCAGATGTTATTGGAGCAACCCACGTAGCAAACTTTAAAAATCATATAATGTTTGCAAAAGGTTCTAATATAGTGTATACTGCATTATTTACAGCAGATGATTTTACAGCGGCATCAGGTGCAGGTACAATAAATGTTGGTGACGTAATTACAGGTATTGTTGTATTTAGAGAACAGCTAATTATATTTAGTGAAAGAAGAATACAAAGACTTGTAGGTTCATCAGAAGCTGACTTTCAATTACAACCTATTACAATGGACATTGGGTGTGTAGCACCTGATACAATACAAGAAATAGGTGGTGACATTTTATTCTTAGGACCGGATGGTATAAGATCATTAAGTGCCACAGATAAGATAGGTGATTTTGGTTTAGCTGTTACTTCTAAACAGATACAGGATGAGGTAACAAACTTTGTAAATAGAAATACATCATTTGCAAGTATAGTTATTAGAGAAAAAAGTCAGTACAGAATATTAGGTTTTAATCGTAGTATTACTACAACTTCTGCACAAGGTTTAATGGCTACACAATTACAAGAAGGTTTAGCTTGGGGTGAGCTTAGAGGTATAAGAGCATTTGTAGCAGACAGTAATTACAATGGTACATCTGAATTAATTGTGTTTGCACATACAGATGGGTATGTATATAAAATGGAAGATGGTAATAGTTTTGATGGTAGTAATATAATATCTACATTTGCTACACCTTTTTTTCCAGTTACTGATCCTAGAGTTAGAAAATCTTTTTATAAAATGTTTTTATTTACAGACCCACAAGGTAGTTTTAATTCAAACTTTTCATTAAAGTATGACTTTGCTGATCCATCTATAATACAACCTGCAACTAAAACAATATCTAATACAGCAGTTGCAAGTGAACAAGCTATATATGGTAATGTGCAGTTTGCTCATGGTGGATTAGTAAACAACGGAAGTAATTACAGTTCAGGTGTTACTACTATTGCAGTAGATAATTTATCTACATCTAATTTAATTGCAGGTGATACATTTATAATTGCAGGTCAAGGAACAGGATCAGGTGCTGATTTTGTACATACAGTATTTACACTATCATCTACACCATCTATAACAAACAATGCAGGTAATTTTACTTTTAGTCCTGCAACACCCTCTAGTTTAAATGACAATACTAAGATATCATTTAAAACTGTAAACTCTGTAGGTTCTTCAACGTATGGTGGAGAAAGTTTAAAAAGTATATTTGAAGAACAAACTACAGGATCAGGATTTACAGCATCATTACAGTTTGAGTCAGAGTCTACAGATGCTCCATACTCATTAGATGCTGTAACATTAGAATACGCAGAACATACACATTCATAGGATTTATTATGGCAGGTTACTCAAGAACAGATACGACAAACAATATAGCTGATGGTAATATTATCAACGCTTCAGATTTTGATGGAGAGTTTGATGCAATAGCTACAGCTTTTGGAACGTCAGGACATACGCATGATGGCAACCCAGAGAATGGTGGAGCTATAACTAAGATAGGTCCTGCTCAAGACCTTGTAGTTTCAGCTACTCTCGTTACACCAAAGACAACCGATACATTAAGTATAGGCACAGATGCTCTAGAGTTTAAAGATATATACATAGATGGTACAGCTTATATTGATGGACTAGGTAGAGATGTACTTGTAGCTACAGATAAAAAGATACAGTTTAGAGATGCTGCAATATTTTTAAACTCATCAACAGATGGACAACTAGATATTGATGCAGATGGTACAGTACAAATAAACACAGCAACGCTTGACATTGATGCAAGTTCTGAAGTTAATATATCAGGTGCTACAACAATAGGTGGTATTATAACTGCAACAACAGGAACACACTCTTTAGGTGCAACAAGTTTTAATGATAATGCTATAACTAATGTTGGAGACATACAACTAGACTCTATAACAGGAGATGGTGATACAGATACATCAATTACTTTTTCAGGTAGTAATATAATAACAATAGCAACAGGTGGTTCAAATAGATTGACAATAGCAGATGGTGCATTGTCTCCTGTAACAACTAATCAAATAGATTTAGGAACATCTTCTTTAGAATATAAGAATGCTTTCTTTGATGGCACAGTTACAACAGACGCACTTGTAGCTGATACAGCAGATATAGATGCAGGTACAATTGATGGTGTTACACTTGGTACAAACAGTGCCATAACACAGGCTGTCATAGATAATGTTAATATCAATGGTGCACAAATTGGACATACAGATGACACAGATTTAATAACACTTGCTGATCAAGCTGTAACAATTGCAGGATCATTAACTCTGTCAGGAGGTTTAACAGTAAATGGTACAACAACAACTGTATCAACAACTAATACTGTTGCAACTGATTCATTAATAGAGTTAGCAAATGGCACAAGTGGATCACCTTCTAATGATGCAGGAATTGTTATTGAAAGAGGGTCAGCTAATAATGCTTTCATAGGTTTTGATGAGAGTGCAGATAAATTTATAGTTGGAACAGGCACATTTACAGGAGCAAGTACAGGTGATCTTACAATAACTACAGGAACACTTGTCGCTAATCTTGAGGGCAATGTAACAGGCAACGTAACAGGCAACGTAACAGGTGATACAACTGGTACAAATATAGGTACATTAAAAAAGACAGCAAGTGATACAGAGTTTACTTTACCTGCTAGTGACGGAAGTGCAGGACAATTTTTAAAGACGGATGCATCTGGTAATTTAAGTTTTGGTACAGTTACATTAACAACCATTAATAACAACGCTGACAACCGAATTATAACAGGAAGTGGTACTGCCGATACATTAGAAGCTGAATCTGGTTTAACTTATAATGGTTCAACACTTGCTGCTACAGGAGCTATTACAGCCACAGGTAACATAAGCACGGCTTCAGGAACAGTATCAGGTGCAGAGGTTACAGCGACATCGGATGAAAGACTAAAGTCTGACATACAAACAATAGACAATGCTCTAGACAAAGTTATGAAGATGCGTGGTGTAACTTATACAATGCAAGCTGAAAAAGGCACAGGTGTAATTGCACAAGAAATAGAAAAAATATTACCAGAAGTTGTTGTGGATAATGAATATAAATCTGTAGCTTATGGTAACATGGTTGGTATTCTTATAGAAGCAATAAAAGAATTAAAAACAGAAATAAACGAACATAAACAAGGATGTAAGTGCCATGGCTCTACCGACTAGTGGCTCAATAAATTTAACAGCTATTCGTGATTTTTATGGGTTAAGTGGGTCTATAAATTTAACTAATTTACATAAGGGTGAAAATAATGTTGCTAACCCTGCTACTTATGCAGTAAGTAATTTTACTTATGTAGCAGGTACTAATGATGGTAGACCTATATCAATATACGATAATGGTGGTGTTGTTCCATCATTAGATACAGAAGCAAATCAAAACATACCTGAAAGTGGTTCTATAGATTTAACAGATTATTATGGTGGCTATAAAATAGTTAACCCAACTGTTACTAACCCTAATGATGGAAGTTCAGGTGTTTATTTAAGTTCATATGCAGCTCAAGTAGGTCGTTGGTCTGGAAACTCAATGCGACCTGACCTTGCTAATGGTGGCTATGCTTCTAATTACCAAGATGCAAATAGTGCTGTATCATATAGATATAACTTTGGTCAGTTAGTAACAATAATAGGTAGTGCTTATGGGGGTGGTACATACACTGGACATACTGAGGTACAGTTTAAACTTTCCCATGCAGGTATATATACTCTTGAAGGTATTCATGGAGGAACAGGAACAAATGGTGGGTATATTAGCTTAACTGGTACAGGAGTTAGTATAAAAGTAGGTAATAGAAGTAATCGTGATGCAAGTGATTATAATGATGGAGATAGTGTATCAGGAAACATATATATAAATTTAAATAGTCATCTTTATCTTGAAGCAACATTACCTGCTGCTACAACATTAACTATGAGAGCACAAACAACATCAGGAAGTGATGGAGACTATATGTTTTGTCAATTAAGAACAAATTGCAATTATAATAGGGCTGATTCTGGAGGAACAAGTTCTTCTGCACCTACAAACAATAATATGTTAACACAAGGATAAACTATGGAAATAAACCCTATACTATTTTGGAATGGAATACTTACAGTCGTAATAGCTCCTGCTATATGGGTCTTTCGTGGTATGTTTATGGAAATAAAAAGACTTGACATACTGTTGAATAAAACAAGAGAGGAGTATGCAAAACGTGATGACGTTAAGGAAGACATGCATACTGTAATGGATGCTCTTCAAAGATTAGAAGATAAATTAGATAAGATATTAATAGGTAAATAATTATGGCAACTTTTAAAGCATTTAAACCTGAAGCGATGCAACGTATTGCACGTTCAATGGGTCACATGGGTGACATGAATCAGTTTGAAAACTTCTTAATGGCTAATCCTGATAAGAGTGCAATGATGCGAAACTATAATGCAAGAGCTATGCAGATGGCTGAAGGTGGTGTAGTTAAAAAGATGCAAGAAGGTGGTGACACAGGCACAGGTACAGAGGAAGAAAAGAAAGACGATACTACTACTACACAACCTGCTACCGATCAAAATACACAAAGCATCATGGATTATACTATTGACCAAATACAAAAACCAAAAGCAGGAGAGGGTACAACAATAGACCCTAGTAAAATAGATGAAAAAGATGATCAATTTGTTGGAGATGATAAAGGACAAGTTGAAACAGACAAACCAAAAGTAGAAGTAACAAAGGGTGAAACTACAACAGCAGATGATCCAGTAAAAGTAGAAACAGAAACATATGATCCAACAAAAGTTGGTGATGCACCTAAAGCTGAAGCAAAGACAACACAAGTAACTGACGACATGTTAGTGAAAGCTGCTCAAGGAGATATGTCACCTGAAGAGTTAGCGACATATGATGCGGCTCTAAAAGCAGGACAAGCTGAAGTACAAAAGAAAGCTACTGTACAAGGTCAGTTAGAAATGTTGAGTGCTCAAGCTGAAGATGGACAGATACCATCATATGCTACAGCGGCAGTAAGATCAGCTATGAACGCTATGGCAGCTCGTGGGTTAGGTGCTAGTAGTATGGCTAGTGGTGCAGTATTTAACGCAATATTAGAGTCACAATTACCTATAGCAAAAGCAGATGCAGATACATTTGCAGAGTATGGTTTAGCTAATGCATCAAATGCACAACAAGCTACACTTGCAAAAGCAGCAGCGTTGTCTTCACTTAACATAGCAAATCTAAATAACAGACAACAAGCAGCAGTAGAAAACTCTAAAAGATTTTTACAAGTTGATCTTGCCAACTTTGAAGCGGCACAACAAACAGAATTGTTTAACACAAAAGCACAACAAGATTTTATGTTATCAGATCAAGCTGCTGACAATGCAGCTAAACAATTTAATGCTACATCAAAGATGCAGACAGATCAGTTCATGGCTAATCTTGCAAACAATATATCACAGTTTAATGCAGCACAAACAAATGCTATGGAAAAATTTAATGCCGGTGAAGAAAATTCAATGGCTAAATTTAATCAACAACTAGAAGATGCAAGAGAACAATTTAATGCACAAAATCAATTAGTCATAGCACAATTTAACAAAAAATGGAAACAACAAATAGCAACTACGGACAATGCATCACAAAACTTTGCAAACGAATTTAATGCAAAGGCATTGTTAGATATATCAACTACAGCCTATAACAATATGTGGTCACATATGAGTGACTTAATGGAATGGGCATGGACAAGTGGTGAGAGTGGTAAAGATAGATTGCATGAACTTACTCTTGCTGAAATTGACGCAAAGATACAAACTGAATTAGCACATTTAAAACTAGATGCAGAAGCAAGTGCATCAATAGGTGGATTTGTTATGGATTTATTTACAAGTCCAATTGGTGGTTCAATAGTAGGTAAAATGCTTGATATACCTATAATTAAGGATTAATAATATGACAATAGCAAAAACAAAAGCAGCAGAGATGGCATACAAAAAAGTAAACGCTTTGAGATCACAAATGCTACAAACAGATTTTAACCCAGCAGATGATTATAAGGGAACTTTGATGCAAAGACCACAAAGAAGAATAATAAAAAATCAACAAAAACTTAAATCTAAAAGTGAGCAAGAAGACATAATAAAGATTGCAAAGATAACAGACAGTATACAGAATAAATTTAAAAAGGAAGTAACATAATGCAACAACAAAGATTTACAGCACCTATTCCGGGACAAGGAATGACAGCAGAATTAAACAGTAGACCTTGGCTTAACCCACCTCAAATAAATACAATAGAAGATGGTATGGAGTTTTACTTTGAAAGAATTGTTCAAGAAGAATCATCTACTAAACTATTAAGTGTAATTAAGATGGGTGTTCCTTTGAGTACAATAGCTGAATCTATAACTACTGGTGGTGTTATGGAAGGTGTTCACAGTGTAGACCTTGCATTTTTATTGAACCCAATACTTATGGAGTTTATGAAGGGCATGGCTGAAACAGCAAAGATAAAGTACACAATGGATTCAGAAGTTCCTAAAAAACAAAAACCAAACAAGGCTGCAATAAATGCTATATTAACTAAACTAGATCAGGAAGAAGAGAATATAAAAGAAACAGCAGAGGTTGTAAAAGAAGAAAAAGGATTGATGTCTAGAAAAAAAGAGGAGACTAAGTAATGCGTTTTATGTTAGGGCAGTTTGCAAAAGGTGCAGCACAAAGAGGGTCACAAAGATTAAGAGACCTTGAACAAAGAGCACAGGTAATAACAGATAAATATGTAGATAGATATGTAACTAAGTTTGATGAGTGGAACTCTAATTACGAACAAGATGAACTTGCCTACAATGAAGCTGCACAAAAATTGAAGCAACAAGGTTTAGACAAAAAACAAATTGAAGCTGTTTTAATGGGTGGTTTAGATGGTGCAGAAAGTTTTATAAAAGCACTTAACAATGATATGGCATTACACAGAAAAGCGTTTGAAGAAAAACAAAACATAGCATCAACAGTAACAACACCCACTGGTTTTACAATAGGTGCTAGAAAAGAGGAGTATGGTGGATATACAGATGAAGCTAGAAATAAATTTTTACAAGGTATGTTTATAAAAGTAGGAGACTATGATCCTGCAAAAGCAGATCAATATGGAAAAGATATTTCAACACAAGCAAAGTTGTATGCACAAAGAAGAAATCCATTTACGTTGGATAGAGACCCTGACTTGGCATTTCAAGCAGAAGCTGCGGGAACTTTATCAGCTATTGGAATTGGTATACCTGAAGAGTATCTTAAAAGTAGTTTTAATCAGCAACTTTCTGTAGCAGGCATTAAAAATAGAGAAAAAATATTAGGTGAGCTAGGTAAAAATACAGGATATCAACCTGTAAATTTAAACTATGTTCCTGCTGATACTATAATTGCATTACAAAACCATAGTATAAACACACAGATTAATGAAGCAACATTGCTTAAAATGAATCAAGAGTTTAAAGACAACCAAGAAATGCACCCACTGTATAAAGATAAACTCATAAAAGAAATAGCTTTGATGCCTTTAGAGGAGCAGAATTTAGCTCTTAGGAATATAGCACTGCAAACAAATAATTTAAAAGCTAAATATGAGTTAGAAGATTTTACAGAGTATGGAAGAGCTAATGCAAGAAAGATATCAGACCTAAATGTTTTATTAAAAAAAGAACAGCTTAAACCTGATAGTGTGCAAGAGCTTTTAATAGATTTAAATGCACAGTTAGAAGTGTTAAAGAAAAAACCAAAGTCGTTAAAAGTATCACAGCAGATAGATCAAGTAAATGCACAAATGCAATCTGTTTTAACATTAGATATGACTGTTCAAAGAAACAGGGCAATAGCTAACAATGAAGTGGTTGGATATGAAAGCACTGGATATATAGAAAATCGTATGGTAGCTATTACTACAGATTTACGAAGACAAAACGGATATGTTGAAGGTGCTATAGACAGAGATCAAGCATCTCCAAATTTTGGAAAGAAACTTCCGGGGTTTTATATATTGCAAGACGGACAAGCATATGGTCCTGAAACTTTAGAATATCAACAAATAGAAAATCAAATTAATGACGAAGCAAGATATAGTATATACAAACATGCTGTTGACTTTGAAACTGGAGAATTAAAGAAAGGTTTTGAAAATGATATTGGTATGAAATTTATGATTGACACTATGACTTTTGAACAAGGTGATGGTACAAGAGGAAAAGATATACAAGCATACCTAGATCATAGATTAGATTTAATTCAAAAATTTACAAAGCAAGAAAAGACAGCAGTTATGATGGCTATCCAAGCGAATGAACCAATGGATGACGTTATAGAAGCTATTGCATTAGACAATCAAATAGATGTAGGCACAGCAACTAAATATTATAATGAGTTAAATGATCAATATTTATTGCAAAAAGATCAAGCGAAGAAGCAAGAAGATGCAACAAATAAAGTGCCTATACAAAAAGATATGTCAAAAGTTATTCAGTCTGGTAAGAGTGAATTTATGAATGATATTAATTCTTTACTAGATAATGCAGAGTTTTCAAAAGCATTTCAAAGAGTTAGAACTGTGATGGCTACAGGTGAAGGAGACATGTTGGGTGCATCACCAATGGCTAGACTCTATGGTTACTTTACAGATAAAGGAACTGAAATTTCAGATAGAGCAAAAACAGTGGAAGCATTTAGATGGTGGAACTCTCAAGAGGGAGAAGAGTTTATGTATGAAGAATACAAAAAAGACAAAAGCAATTTTCTTGCAGCGGCTCGTGATCCACTAGCATACTACTTTAATACTATTAAACCAAAAACAGAAAATAAATAATGGGATTATTAGATAAATATAGAAATTTAGCACAACCAAACGTAGGATACTTTTCTTCTAAACCATCTGTGTTAGATTCTTATAGAGAAAAGGTGTCTCCATCTGAATATAAAGATGACGATCCTGACACATTTAGTATACAAGATTGGGCTAATGACAGAGACCTAATGTCTAACTTAAATGATTACATGGTATCTAGGCTAGGAGAGAGTGGCGAAAGAAAAAACAATGAGTCAAATGAAGACTATGTAAAAAGATTTATCTCTCATGCTAGGTATTTTGAAACTAATGCCGTAGGTATGATGGGTCAAATAGATTATCTTAGAGGTGCTGACGAAGAAAAAAGAAGAAAGTTTGGAGATTTGTATGAAGAATATAATAGCTTACCATCTTTTGGTAGAGAGGGTGGAGACACAACAGGAAGAGCTATAAGAGACTATGTAGGTGCTGTTGCTACTGATCCAACTTGGCTACTTGGATTTGGTTTAGGAAGACTAGGAACTGCTATCTTAGGTAAGCTAGGATTTAAAGCTGGAATGAAAAGAATACTACCAAAGACAGCTATGACAAAAAGCATAATAGGTGGTTCAGTCTCAGGTGCAGTAGGTGCAAGTGGTTTTAATCTAGCACAACAAGATATACAACGTAAAGCATACATGAATGATAAAGAACCTGATGATGAAATTGATTTAGCATCTACTGCTTTTAGTGCAATAATTGGTGCAGGAATTGGTGGTGCTTTAGGTGCTGGTGCAGGAGCTTTAACAAACAAAGCTATGGGTCTTGGTAAAAATAAAAAAGCTATTAAAGAAGCTATGGATGAGGAAGAAATTAAAACACTTGATCCAATAGAAGGTCCTCTTACTGATGCTGAAAGAAAATATATAGACGCAAATAAACAAACAACCAAGAGTGAGTTTGACCCTAAACTAGCAAAAGAAAAACTAGATGAACAATTGATGCCACCAAATAGGCAAACATCTTTGTCTCCTGAACCTGTAGTTGATACTAAAGTACAACTTGAATTAAGTAGACGCATGGGAAAAATTGTTGAAGACATAACCCAAGAGCAAAAAGATGCAGGAGCTCCTATAACTTTATTAGAAAGAAAAGATCAAAAGGTAAGTGATGTAGTATTTGATATACTAAACAATATAGAAAAAATAGATACAGATATATTAGAGAGAGCATTAAATAAAAACAATCTTAAAGTAAAAGATTTTCTTGATTTCCTAGAAACAACAGATGAGTTTGCACAGATGGAAAGAATGACAATCAGAGAAGCCGCACAAGTGATGGGGTATAGAAGTGCTTTAGGAAAAATGAAAAAGACTTTATTAGAAATTGACCCAAAACTTTCATCAAGAATAGAGAAAATGTTTGGAGATAAAGAAGAAGTAACTAGTGGCATGGGTAGTTTCTATCAGTTTTTTAAGAGGGCTGATAGAGAAAGAAGAGCATTGATGGTTACACAGATTGCTACCACAGCAAGAAACGTAGCAACAGGTGTCGCTGTTGTAACATTTGAAACTGCTGCTAACACATTAGATTCTGCTCTATACCATGCAGGTAAATCTGCTCAAGCGTTGTTAAAAGGGCAAAGAAGCATGGAAGGTTTCAAAGCAGGGCTTAGAGAATTTTCTAAAGATAGCTTTGGTTTACTTGAAGCAATAGCAAGACAAAGTAAAAGTGGTGAGTTTTCACAGTTTCTTTTAGAAAACAATCCAAGAATTAATAATATATTATTTAGAGCTTTGCAAGAGGTGGGTTCAGAAAAACAAGAAACATTGTCAGCTTTCTCAAGAGGTATGAATAGTTTAAATATAATTCAAGATGCATTTTTTAGAAGAGGGTTCTTTGCATTTGATATAGATCGTAAGTTACGAAGAGCATCTGATGGAAAGCAAAGTTTAAGTACAATATATGAACAAGGAAAAAGCGTTCCTGTATCTGTGTTAAAGGGAAGCATGGAGTATGCTTTAAAAAATACATTTGCTCTTATGCCAAGGAGCGGACCTGCACATCACTTTGTAAAGTTTGTAGAAGCATTTCCAATGGTTCCGGTTATTGGTACAGGCGAGTTTCCATTCGCTAGATTTATGGCAAATGCCATGTCTTTTCAGTTAAAATATAATCCTGCTAATGCGGCTTATGGTATGTTTCAAGGTGCATTTAGAGGTGCAATGACAGGATTAGGTAAAGATGTTTCATCTAAACAGTGGGCAGAAGTAAGAGATAGAATATCAAAAGGCATGGTAGGAACAGCCGCATTGCTGGCAGCTATAAACATACGATCAAAGAACCAAGATACAGAATGGTATAATATAACTACATCAGATGGTAGAAAGATTGACACTAGACCTTTCTTTCCTGCAGCTCCTTATATGATTGTTGCCGACATGATTGTTAAGTATAACAATGGTGAGCTTGATAAATTAAAAGGTAAAGATTTTATAGATGGATTTACAGGTGCTCAGTTTAGAGCAGGTTCTGCATCATATACTGTAGATAAGTTTTACGAAGTGATAGGAACAGAGGGTGGATTAGAATCTATTGGAACAGAGAGACTTGGAGAAATAATAGGTGGTTATTTAGGAGAGGTAACAGCTGGATTTGTTACACCACTGCGTGTGGTAAAAGATGTTGTTGCAGCTTTTGATGAGGAAGAAGCTATTGTTAGGGATTCAAATGCAATAGAAGGAATAGGAACAAAAGAAAGAGCAGTCAATGCTTTCATAGCAAAGATACAAAAGAATATTCCTATACTCTCTCAACAGCTTCCAGAGTTTGAGTCTCCAACTAGAGAAGACACAGTAAGAACACAGTCTCCTTTGTTTGGACAAATACTAGGTTTAAGATTTCAAGAGAGAGCTAACCCTGCAGAAAAAGAATTAGTTAGATTGGGATATAAATACTTTGAGATACTGCCATCACTAGGAGATAAGAAAGCTGACTTGTACACAAAACGTGAACTAGGTCCTTTGGTAGAGACATTTATAGGAAAATTAATTGAGTCTCCAAGATATGCAGAGATGTCAGAAGCACAGAAAAAGAATGCAGTTAAATTAGAATTGCAAAGACTTAGAGTTATAGCGAAACGAATAGGCTACTCTAAATCTCTGCAAGACACTACTGGTGCTTTCACTCCTTTTGATAGAGGAAAATGGATTAATCTACCTAGAGGTTTACGTAAGTTAGCGAATGAATACTATAAAATTCACAACAAAGGAAGAACAATAGAAGAAGATGGTGCGTACAGAGTAGGAATTATAATAGGAAGAAATCTAGGTAAGCTGGGCTAACCTATCTTTTATCTCCACTACCACCTAACACACCACGTTTCTTTCTATCACTTAACTTGTCAAGATTAGATTGCATTATAGCACCTAAATCTAACTTTAAATGGTCAGCTAACATAGCACAGTACCATAACACATCCCCAATCTCACCACCAAGATCGTGATCTTTCTTATTGTCACGTATAACCTTCTTAGCTTTATTAGCTATCTCACCTGCTTCACCCACTAAACCCAAACATAAATACTCAAGAGCTTTGTCTTTAGGAAAGATGGCTGTCTCTTTTGCTTTCAGTTGATAGTCTGAAGCTACTAATAAACATCTGTTCCTATTATGCATGAACTGTTTTGCTTCCTCTTCTAGATTCATAATTCTTAACCTTCTTAATATTTTGTGCAAATGCAGAGTTAAATCCACGTAACCACTCTCTATACTGCATTGAGTTAGAATTATAAGGTGGCATTAAAAGTTTACCATTGTAATCTGTACCTCTAAAGAAAGCACTTCTGCCTTTATCAAACTGTATTCGCAGAGGTGCATCATACTTTTTTAAACCATGTCTACGTTTTAGCATTCTTCATCTCCTCTATCTGTTTTTTAAGTGCAGTATTTTCTTGCATTAAACTATTAAATATATTTAACAACTTCATCTTTTCAGACGAGCCTATGATCAACTCTTGTACTTCCAAAGCTGTCATTGGTTTTGTTTCTTCCGTCATAATATTCTCCTTTCTATGTTGCTATTATGTCTACGACTTCACATACACCTGCTGTACATGCAAGTTCTTTACTACCTGCTGTGGTGTCAACACCTTTCTCAAACTCAACAAGTCTATTCCAATCAATATCTTTAGGCATCTGTTTTACTAGATCGTCATACTTTTCCTTATCAATAGCTTGGTAAGGTGCTTGTGCATATGTATGATCACTATGTGGTAGGAAACTTATACCTGATATATCTTCAAAGTTTTCATATACCCATGCACCTACCTTTAACCAATCTTCTTCTTTGACTGATATGGTTACAGATGGTTTATGTTCACACCAATACTTTTGAAAGATAGCCCATGTCTTTAATTGGTTTAGTGAACTAAGCTCTGTCTCTGCTCCTTTAGGTGCTTTCATTGGAAAACTAAACACTGTAGTGCTATCAGGTTTCATTACATCAGGTTCGTTTGGTATACCCTCTGACTTCATAAACTCTGTTAATGGGTCTTTGTTGTCACCACGTACAGTGCGAATGTAATACTCGCTAAATCTAGTATGTATGCCACTTGCACTATCCACGAGTTGAGAAACAGTACCACTTGGTTTAACACAAGTGATGGCAGTTGATTGAGGTATACCCAAAGCCTTTGCATATTGTTTGTTTGTTTCAATTGCTTTCTCCTTTAACCTTTCTAAAATATTACCTACAAATGTTTCATCAAAAACCATTTGACCATCTTCCAAGTAGATTGTATTGTAACTATTTAATAACTTGCTGTCCATGATACCTGTCAATGATACTCCAAGTAATCTTTCTTCTTCTGTATTGTCTTTCCATATCTTTCGTAGATATTTAAAGTCAGTCAGAGTAGCTTGAAGTGTACCAAGTATTGTAGCAACCTCTACTTTTTCAAGAAGAGTTTCTTCTGTATCGTCTTCTCTTACCACAACTTCAGATAGATTACAGAACTGATATGGTCTAAGTATGATTTCACTACAAGGGTTACAACCAAACTGATGATCAACATCTCGTCTACCATTTTTACTTGCTTGTCTTTTAGCTGACTCTCTGTTGAATATACCACGCTCTCCTGATTTACTTTCAACAAGTGCCAACCATTCACGCATAAATGTTTCCATGCTGATCTTACCTTTGTATGCTATACTGTTATTAGCCAATGCTCGTTGTCCTTCATTCTCCCACCATTGACCTGATTTAGCATACCTCATTTGGTCATCACCTAAATTTGAAAGACTGATGAGAGCAGATCGTCTAACCCCACCTACGACTACTACCTCACCAATCTTACACATTATGTCGTGGCATTCTATAGGATATAACCTTCTACCTGCTGCACCCTTAAACACTGCGACACAAAACCGATAAAAGTCTACGAGTGGTTCAGGACCGGAAGCTCTACCACCAAATGTTTTAAGTCTTGCACCTGCTGGTCTGACATCTTCAACATCAAATTTAGGAACTTGACCTACATATAACATAGCGATAAGTTCTCTCACTGCCCTTGCCCAACCTGATCTTGAATCGGCAACTTTAATTACTGTTGTACTATCTTCAAAGTGTTCATTAACTACAGGAAGTTTATCAATGTTCTCTCTTTCTACAGAGAAACCCACACCTGTACCACACATAAGAATATACATACATTCGTCAAATGCACGAGGGCTATCTACAGGTAAGTAAGAACAGTTATATCCTGCTACATTACATTTGTCTAGTGCTTTACCTGCTGTCATTAAAGCTCTCATGCTTGGCATTACATTTAAATTAATTATATTATTGTATATTTTCTCTTGCAACTCAAGAGATAAATCTAAATTATGTTTTTTAGAAACATGAGTAACAATATAATTTACATATCTTTCTACTGTCTCTGCCCATGTTTCCCTTCTACTCTCATGCTCTAGCCATCTAGCATATCTAGATAGTGCAATAAAGTTTTGATAATCTGTTGGTAATTTTATATCGTTATTCATCTTTTATCTCCTGTGTTACTTTCATTGTTTTAATTTCTACTCCATTAATATCGTGTATGTATTCACGTATACCATCTTCTAACTCTTCCGTGATGTCTCCATCTGAAGGTATTAAATAATCTTCAGGGTCTACGTCTAGATTCAACCACATCCTAACTTTTATTCGCATCTCTAATCTCTATTAATTTATTAAGATACCAAAGAGCTTTCTTTAAATCTTGAGAACCATCTTTGTATCTATATCTCCATAGATATTTCATTATGTTTCCTTGTAGATAATACTCAAACCCTATGTCTGTTGCTGCTTCAATGGCATCAATACACTCAATACCTTTTTGGTTGTAGTGTGGTGGATGATTAACCATATCAGACTCTTCTGATAGGAACTCATCTACAGTATTTCCCTTTTCAAATTCTATTATATCTTTCATTGTAGCATTCATTAAGCACTCCCTTCAGTATCAGATTTAAAATCTAGTTTGATGACATTACCATCTTTGCTTTGCACTGTCAACTTATCATTCTCTTTTGTATCATTTTTCTTTAACTCTTTTATAAACTCTTCTATCTCAAACAATAAATCTTTGTCCATTTCCATCATTGGAATTACAGCAGACATGCATGTACAAAGATGAAAAAGCGATTCGTTATCAAAATTAGATAGACCATTCTCCCTTGATGAAAGAATATTTATTTCAACTTGACCTGTCCATGTTCTTTTTTTATCCAATATTGGTCTTACATTGACCACAAAATCTTCTGGTTTAAAATGTTTATTATCTATTGGTTTCATACTAACTCCTTTTTACTTTTCTACCTTTAAAAGGTATGAATGTCAATGTCAATTTCTTTCCCTTTTCTTTTAACCAGTCTTCGGGAATTACTCTATCACAATAACGAAACCCATATCGGATACACCACTGTGCATAAGAAGACTTTGCACCTTTACGTAATTTTCTTTTACTATTTGTAAACACAAAACGAATATCTAATTTAGGATGTTGTTTTTTAATAGCCTTATGTTTACGTCTATCTAAAGTATTAAATATTCCTTTAGTTTCTATTATTATACCATTGTCTAATACAAAATCAGGGGTATAGGTGCGATAAGCAAGGTCTTCCCATTCTATCTTTAGCTTTTCATATGTGAAAGCTACCTTTAATTCTTTTAGGTAAGTGGCAAGAGTATCTTCTAAACCACTCCTATACCCATTCTTTCGTGCTATCTGTCTAGCACTATACGCTGACATCTACAACCAATAACGTACAGTAGAACCATAGTCATAGCCAAGTGCTTTCATTTCTTCACGCACTAACTTTTCAGCTTCTTTACGCTGTTCAATAGCATGACGTAAACCTTCTGATCTACGTTCACGATATTCTTTTTTAAGTTCAAAGAGTTCTTTTTCTTTTTCCTTAATCATATCAGCCATTTCATCTATTGTTGTTGTCATACATTGTACTCCTTTCCTTTTTCATAAACATAGGACATCATCTTAGGCTCTCTTGCCTGTGATGCCATCTGTGGTTTCTCTACAAGAGAAGTCCAACATGAAAAGCGAAACTCACAAAAGGTACAATTCTTACTGAGAACTTTGTTACCTGTAGGTTTACCTCTGAATGTTTCATCTTCTGCTTCATAACACCTTTCAAATTTATTTTCTTCAAGACGTTTGAATGTCTTTTTAATTTTATCTATCTCTTCATCAAGGTTCAATGTAGTAGCAGGTATATATTTAAACTCTGCATTGTTCTTATTAATAACCCACCAACCACCAACTTTCTTCTTGGCAGCTTTAGCATAACCTGCTAGTTGTCCTACATAACCAAACGGATCACTGTCCTTGATAGTATCAAATGATACAAACTTATTTGTGTAAGACCACATAGATGCAGATTTAATGTCATCAACTGAATCGTTGATAGATAAATCATACGTTCCTTTAATACTGTTGCCCTCTATTTCTAGAGACACCTCACTATTATCGTCTTCGTATTTAACACCTGACTCACGTAGTATCCCTTTGAATACTGCTTCAACGATATCACCTATCATAAAATTCATTATCGTCTTAGCAGGTGGATGTATACGTGAATCAGGTTTGTTTTTTAAGAACCAAAGTTGACAGTAAGGTCTGCCAATGTTGGACATCCTGATACGAAAGTCCTTCTGTTGAGGAGAGAATTGTTTCTTCAAGCTGTCTCGTATGTGTGACACAACCTGCTCAATTGTGTCATCACTCATTGTTGCAGTGCCTTTAACTGCCTTATCTAAATATCTGTGTACCTTTAGTTCTTCTGCTGAGTTCATTAGAATGGTACTTCATCATCAACATCAACAAGTTCTGATACTACATCTTTATCAGACTTAGATAGCTCTTCAGGCTTTGCTTTATCATTCCATGCATTAAAGATATAAGAGTTATAATTCTCAATCCATTGCATAAAGTCAGAGAAATGATCTTGTGTGCTATCTTCTACTTCCAACACTTCGTCTTGTAAAGTTGCAGTAGGTAGGTAGTACGCATTTCCGTTAGGCAACTTTCGTTGTTCAGAACCTAACTTGATTTTGTACTGTACGGGAAGGTGTTTCCTACTACCTATTTTAGCTATAGGTTCTCCCATAATCTTGAATGCATCTCGGTTGTCCACTTCCCAAATAAATGGTAAGTCTCCAATCTCCATGACATCATTACCATCAGCATTCAGAACTGACCCTGCTGATAGTGTTCCAATCAATACCCTCACTCTTTTAATACTCTTCAAGAGTTCCTTTGTCTTTACAGGCAATGCTTGATAGTCTTTTACAAAACCTGCTGGTTTACCACAATTAAAACCACCCATGTTGTCCTTCAGATCAACATTTA
>CEVG01048000.1_pt1 | contig 23252 bp, 10 predicted proteins | sample 356511 | NCBI WGS metagenome assembly CEVG01 (sample SAMEA2623426, study PRJEB7988) | marine metagenome | biome: marine biome (ENVO:00000447); feature: surface water layer (ENVO:00002042); material: "saline water (ENVO:00002010), including plankton (ENVO:xxxxxxxx)" | depth 5 m | reverse complement strand
ACTCCATCTTCAAGTTTTTCATCTGCATGAGGTGTCCAAGCTGTAGTATCATCTGTTGTGATTGTTACAATATTGTTATCTACAATCATTTCTATTGTTTTATGATAATTACCACCTGTGTCTTTTCTGTTTCTAAATTCAATTTTAGTTGTGCCTGCACCACTTAAAATAACACTCCATACACCGTTATCGTAAATTTTAAGTTGGCTGTTTGCTGTATCGTACCACAGCATACCTTCTGTTGGATTACTTGGAGCATTTTTATTAGCAAAATTTTCCATTATGTGTAACATGTTTTCGTTTAGTATTTCGCCAAAGCGTGTATAGTTTTTACCAATCAATCCAATACTTGTACTGGTATCAATTGTTCCATCGTTAACAACTATTGCTGTTTTACTGCTTTGACTATAATCTATTGTGTATGGCATTATCTTTTCCTCATTATAAGTCTGCGAAACTTGATCTAATTCTTAGTGTATAAATTACTTGTATTTTTCTGTTTGCACTTTTTTGTACAGGATGGAAAACAACATGTGTTAACAAATCGTTGTTACCACTGTAAATTGCTAGTTCATCAAATACATATGTGCCGTTCATATTGGTTGCAGTGTCATCTGCATCTTCACCTGTGACACTGTCAAAATCCAATGTACATGTTGTTATGACATCACTGAAAGTGTTTGGACTGGTATGATTTATTTCTGTACCGTTAAGAGCACTTCCGCTTACTGATTCGTCAACTGTTTGACTAAATGTTTGATTATACAAAGCACCGCTGGCACTGTTGGTGTTTGTTGCTTTGTATGTTACTGTTCCTAATCCGTCAATGGTTGTTCCGCCATTTCCAAATCTCATTGTAGCAATATGATGGTTACCTGAGTTGCCAGCTTCGTTTGCAAGCAAACTAGCTATAGCAATACTCATATTTTCGTAGTTGATAGCATTTCTTCTACGAACTAATACTTCACCTGATTCAGGATCCCATATTTTAATATGCCCTTCAATTCCTATTAATGATGTTTCGTTGATCTTATCTAAACTCATCGCTCTTTCCATTTAATGTATTTATATCGTTCCTTTGCCTGCATTTCTAATGAATCTATGTTCAGGCGTTTGTGGTACTGCAACATGCTCTGTTAAGCTCATTCCACTGTCGTTGTATGCTAATCTCAGTCCATCTCCATAATGTGAAAACTTATCCACTGTTGGAATGTTAGTAGTTGGACCAGTATTGATTACTCTATCTCCACTTGTATGTGCTTTTGCACTGGTTCCCATTGTTCCTCTTGTACAGAACAACAGAGTATTGTTGTCGATAGCTTGATATTCTATTCTCTCACACCCTATATAAATTACTCCAGGTACTGCTGAAAGTGTATTTGGATTATCTAATCCTGTTGCATTAGCAACGACTATTGTAGTATCAGTTGCATTTATGTCTGTGAATAATGTTGTACATTGAGCGTCAACAATAACATTGCTTGACTGTATATCCATTGGTTGAAACTGCATCATTCTAAATGATCTTGTATGTCCGCTATCTAAGGTCGGAGTAAGCATTGTTTGTACTGCAATACTAATATTTTCAGTAAAATCTGTTGGCACAAGTTCTTCACCCCAACCTTCACATACAGGTTGTACAAACACATTTCCGTTATAATCATCAGTTATATCAGCTTGTTGTGTAGTAAATGTACTTTCATCTATGTTACCTATTACAGTAGTAAAACCGCCTCCGAACAATTCTAAGTCACATGCCCAATCTCTTGTGCTATGATCCTCATATTTCATAGTGATTACATTGTTTCTTTCAATATCTTCAATTTCTATATCTGTAGCATCACCATGGGTATTGCTGTCCATACTACTGAGTAATTTGGTATGGAATGGTTTAATGTCATTGACAAATTCTTCAACTGTATCAATACTATAATTCTGATATTTTGGTTTGTTTATCAACAATGGTCTTTTTACCCCTAGATGTGTGTAAGTGGTTTTAAATGCAAAATCATCTGCTGTATTTTGTAGAATTGCTGAGAACAGTAACTTGAACCAAAGCTGGTTATATTTTACATGATGTGTACCTACAAAAATTTCTGTTCTCAGTAGATCCATTAGTCTAGCAATAGTATTATCGCTACATGCATCAAATGGATTTACATCAAAACCAATGGCATCAAATCCGTTTCCAAACTTTGCCTGATTCCACATTTCTTCACTTAGTTGTACCGTTGCTTTTTCTTTGTATACAAGTTTATCTTCTCCATTGATAAAGTAATACATTTCTGCTCTGTCAATATCTGCTCCTGGGCTAGATGATTTGATCAGTACATAACTACCTTCTGCTGGCTCTCCAGCATCAACGTAATCTTGTTTTGTTGTGTAAACAACGTCAGCAACAGTATTTGGATTAAATCGATAGGTTACATTACCATTATTATCTTTCTCAATCAAATGCCAATCAACTAGGTTTACATAATCTTTTATTCTATAGGTTACTGTTCCTTCTACAAAAGTGCTGGTGAATGCATTTTCCCAATTATTGATTTCGTCAATAACATTTACTTCACTTAACAATGAGTTTACAGTATAAACAAAGTTTTGTCTAGCTTCTTTTAAATCTCTGTATAAACTTTGTCTTGGACGTATCTGATGTCCGTATCTATTGAACTTGTGTAGCTTGAGATCTGGCACAGGTTGTCCCCTCCAAATACGGATATCATCAATCTGTGTACCTTCAATGAAGCTGTAGTCATATATTCTACGCCAATGAGACATATCTGTGTCTGTGCTAGGAGGATTATTAATTTGATTGTCAACCAAACTTATGTAATAATTTGCACCATCTTTCACAACTGCATCTTTATCATAAAACGTTGTGTTGTTCCAAGTAGTAAATGTTTTGTCTACACTGAATCTATTGAATCCTGCCAAACTGTCTCGTACTTTTATATGCAAGTATTCTGGTATTGTAACATTTGGATCTTTCTCTGCTAGCATTAACCAATCTTGCATAGGAAGTGCAAGTCCAACTGATTTTTGATTTACTTGAGCTACTGTGTCATCATTTACATAATTTGCAATATTAGTAAGCAATAAACTATCTGATCCAGCTTGAGCGGCCCAACTTACATTGAATCCTGTTGGATTTAACAATATCTGACTCAATTGAAATACATTATAATTACTGTTTCTTACACTGTTAATTTTGTTTTTTACCCAAAAGTAATATACTGTTTCTGTTTGTTTACTTGCAGTGTTGTAATAATCTTCCTGTGTCCAATTATAAACAATTTGTCCGTTGATTGTAATACTAAATGCTTCTCCACTTGCTTGTTTTCCGTCAACTATAGTTTTTTGTGTAACAAGATTTATCCACTCTTCAGGAAGCACAGGGCTTGCTGTCCATTCGTAAATGTCAATACTAGCACCATCAAACAAACGCCCCCAATTATTTTGCTGGTAATCAATACTGCTTTGTTCATAATCTAAATAAACTGCGGTACTGGTGTTCCACCATCTTGTACCCAAGTATTCCCTACCCCAAGCCTCAATGTTAGTAAGACCACCATCTAAGTTGTTGAAGTTGTAATTGGCAATGTCATTAGTTGTTTTAAAATCAATCTCTCTATCAACAAATCCAAATATTATTCCTTTTGCAGGGTCATAGGTTTCTAGCTGTGTAATTGTACTTTGTTTTTCAGCATCATAAAGTTTAATATGTTCTAAGAGATCATTTCTTGCTTGTACATTTCCGGCTCTTACTTTGACCCAACTGCCAATATTACCGTTAGCATCACTGAAACTACCGTCCCATTTATAAACTGCACTTACACCAGTACCGTCATCATCTACGAAAGTAAAAATTGGTCTACCAGTTAAATTTTGTCTTATGCCACTGAAATTGTATTTGTAAACATTGTTTATCTTTTGCTGGCGATCTGATTCCATTTCTATGTAGCTGGAAAATCTTACTTTTCTCAATGGATAGATATTACCTGTGTTACCATTGATTTCAATAAACTCGTCTATGTAAAATTTGTCAGGTCTGTCAGGACTTACTCTAACTACTTTGTGTATTCCGTCTATGTTTGGAACACTATTGCTACCTCTTATAAGAATATAATCACCAACTATTAAATTATGTGCTTGCACATCACCAGGTTGTCTACTGACTTTTATTTCTGCCTCATCAGCACTTTCAATACCACCGCAAATATCATATGAATACATTCCAAAGTCCATGCTTTGATATACCTGATAACCTAGGTTGTAGTTGCCAAATTCACTGTCATCTGCTACCCATATACTAAAGATATTTGGATCGTTTTGATCTTCAATGAACACAGGATTTCCATTGGCATCTAGTATTGCATTGAATATTGCACTTGTTGTACTTTGCGTTGCGTTGTATGTTTGAGCTGTTAATCCTATGGTAGAATTCGCTGTACCAGATCCAATTACAAGTGTACTATTTGTGCTGGTAATTCTAACTTTGTTGTTTGCGTTAACGGCACTAACACCGCTGATATTTGCTGTGTTAATTTGTTCTACTATATCAGTAATATTAAGTCCAATATTAGTTTGATTTGTTGTTGTAGTTGCTGGTATTAATCCGCTAGGCAATCCTGTGCTAGCATTTGATGTACCTGTACCAATGAATAAGTTTGCTTTAGTACTGTTGATTTGTAGTACATTTGAATTATTGTCTCCTGCTTGAGCACTTATACCGCTTATTCCTGAATTGTTGATTTGCTGTATTACTTGCGTTTGTGTTAAGTTAGGTGTTGTCACTGTGGTGTTAGCACTTGCTTGTATTGTTTCAGTGGCTGTGCTAAATCCAACGTTAGTGTTTTCACTGCCTACACTAATACTTAAACTAAATGGATTAGCAGGTGTATTAGTTGTTTTGGTAAGTTTTAACCTGTTACCACTTGCACTTGCTGTAACATTGCTAATACTAGCGTCATTAATTTCCTGTACAATAGCGTTTAAATCATAAGTTTTAAACTGTGTGCCACTTGCTACTTTGACTACAGTATTACCTGTAAATGCTGTGGATTGACCTGCGGCACTTTTCAAATAAGTTGCAATATCGGCTGTGTATGCTCCAGTATTTAAAGCATTCTGTGACGCTGAAATATCTGCAGGAGCAACTACTTGTGATCCATTTGCTACGTTTGTACCTATGTAATTAGTTGCTCTAATATTGTTAATTACGATTAAGTCTTGGTCTAGTAAGAATTGTGCGGCTTGTTGAGTGGCGCCTCCTGCTTGTACAAGTGTAACTAAATGAGCAATGTTCAATCCTGCATTGTTTGTGTAGTACGTTGTTATCCAAGTTCCCCATGCCGCGGCACTGTTAGCCGCAATGTAGTCTGTTCTCAATCCTTCAATTCTTTGAATTCGTGTAGCCGCTGTAGTGGCTATTGATGATTGATTTTGTATCCAACTAGAGTTAAAAGCATTTTCATATGCTGTTTGTGCCGTAATGTTGGTTGTAGTTGCATTGGTATCATTGAAGTTTACAGTTGTACCATCAATAATTAATGTAGCAGTATTACTTCCTGTAATCGATGGATTAGTAACAGTACCTAATTTTGTAATATCGTTGTATACTGTTGAAGCAACACTATTTGTAAATGTAATTGTAGTTGTGATACCGCTGGATTCACCAAGTATTAATGTTGAACCGTGAGGCACAACATTGCTGTTTTTAATGTCTTGTGTACCACTTACTTTAATAGTATTTCTAGTTGAACTGTTTGCTGTTTTTATTAGTGTAATTGTATTTCCGTCTATGCTTAGTGTTTGACCACTGCTAGGAATAACCGGAAGTTGATTTGCACCAGTAACTGTAATGGGGTCATCAGAGGTTGCGATACCACTACTACCATCTTCATCTAGCATGGTCCAAGTCTTGCCTTGGTACAATACTTTTTCATTAAACTTGTAACTTACATTTGCATTCCATTGTCCTATGTTCTGCCAATCACCACTGTGATCGTATGCAATTCTTACTTCTTTAGGAAATTTTGTAAAATCTTCTTTGTTAATAACTCTATAATCAGTTTCAGTTAGCAAAGGTAAACCAGAAGTTGTAAAATCTCCTGCAAACAATTCGTCACTTGAATCTTTGAATGTGTTTACTGGTCTGGTTTGAAAATTATCTTCTGTGCTATCACTTACTTTAAGTGGACTTTTGTTGTCGATGTCAATAACAATGTCACTTAATACGTCAAATTTTTCACCTTTTGTGATTCTCACAGGTTGCGGACTGGTGACCAACAACTGTGGGGTAAGTTGAAATTCTAGTGTGCTTCTACTAGATGTATCACCAAAGTCAGCTATTCTAATTGCCCATTGCTCTAATAGTTCGGCACTTGCTTCCCCATCAAACAAACTCTGATTACGCATAAATGCCGACAATGCATGATCGGTACCTTTGTATTTGTAACTTCCTTTTACAAATTCATACAAGCTATCATCATCTATGTCAAGTTTTGTTCCCCAACTTGGTTTATTGTAACCTGCATTGAATCTTGCTACATCACTAAGTTGGCTATTGCTTAGTGTGTTTGTTCTTCCTAAGTATTGATCCACTTCTTTAGCGGTAGTATCATAGTTAGGAAGCACTGTATTGTCATTTACAATGTATCCTGGTGAATATAATTTACCATTCCAATTTCTTGTTCTCGACCCTTGCCAAACAATTCTTGTATGACTTTGTCCGATACTTAAATCATGCAATACATCATCAAAATTAGTAATGTTGTCAAATACAAAAATGTGTTGCAACTGTACTTTGTATAATCTTATGCCAAATATTTCACTAGTAGTATCATCTTTAACTTGGAATGTAGTTTCACTATCTGGCTCCATGCTTTTTCTGTCAATTATAAGTTCATTACTAGATATCTGGTTGCCACTGCGATTACTGATATTGTATACTCCATCATATTTTTTATCGATATTATCAAAGTATCCATCTGTACCATCATTTACTACAACTTTTGAATCATCAGGAATAATAATTAATGTTGTGGTACTTTCTCCTACTGCCCATGTTACAAAATTGCCTGCACTGGTTCTCCATTGTTGTGTGAATCCCAACTCGTTCAAATAGTAACCATATCCATTAATAAAGTCAAAAACTTCTTGTATTGAATTTAATTCAGTATTATAATCTAATGTACTAGTTTCCTCTTCAAAAACTTTATATCTAAGAACACTTACATTAGTAACACCACTAAATGATGTTGTTATGCCATCTGTTGCTGTGTTTGGTTTATTATATTTAAAATATGCTAAACTATTATCAAAACCGTTAATCGTATATCCGTTTGCAGTCTTATCAATTTTTATACCACCATAAAAATACTCTTTGTCTGGTTTGCTTGTGTATAGTACAGTTGTGACATTTTCTTCAGGAACAAAAACTCTTCCTTTGTCCTGACTGCTTTCTAAAATAAACTTGTTATTTCTATTAACAAAACCGCCAGCTTTAACAATCGCTTGATAACTTAAATTATTCAATCTTGTTTTGAGTGTATCTGCATCCATACCATAACCAACACCAAAGTTAATTATAGCATTGCTAAGTCCGTTATAATAGTGTGTTGCATCTTCAGCCAGTATAGGATCAAGCAATGCTCCACCTGTTGCAATTTCTAACAATGGTCTGTTAAAATATTTTTGACCTTGCCTATGTACGCTTGCTCCAACAACTTCGCCATTTTCAATATATGTCTGTATTGCTCCGCCAGTGCCAAAATTATCATTTACTGATACATCAGGAGCACTTGTATATCCACTGCCGCCTGACAGTACCCTTACACTTTCAATTATCTTTCCAGTTATACTACTACCACTAATATCAATATCTTTCCAACTTATTAGTTTCAATTCATCAATATCTATTTCTTGTGGGTGATCATAACCAGCAAGATTTTTAATTTGCCTTCTTGCAGTTCTAAAATAGTTATTAAGTACAATCAAAGGTCTTGTTCTCAAAAATGCAAGTATCATTGCAATTTTACCTTGACTACTTCTGCGCCATTCAGCTTCAACCGGACCCCAATCTCCAAAAACAAAATCTTTGGCTGGTTCAGTTGGTGTTGGAACCACACCTGCTGTCTCAGGATCATTAAGTGCGCCAAGCAATGTTACAAGTGTTTGATTGTTCCAGTCATAGTTTTTATATGAATAATTAATATCATATGTTTGATTGTTTGCACCTAAGGCTGGATCACTTGTTTGTCCATATTGTAATGCTAGCAATAATGCTTGTCTTTTTACTGCATCAGTCCAACTGTAATTTGCGTCCCACCAAGTTGGTTTTAAATTGTGTCCTAGCATTTCCCAAGGATGTGTATGTGGTCTATCTGTGTTAAAATAGAAATGATACAGTCCTCTCCAACCACCAATTTGTGGACCTACACTGCTATAGTTCCAAGTAAATTTGTCTGTTGCATCATAATATGTGTTGCTGTTTAGTTCTGTAATGTTGTTATTTGCTTTATATTTGTTGAATTCACTTCTAATTGTTTCATTGACCTGACTCCAAGTATATACTGCTGGTCTGTGTGCATTTGGCATGTATGCATTCTGATTTACAGTCAATGTCAAATCACTGCTAAGGTTATTGTAAATTCTATTTTCTAAATCCCAAAGTCCTGCATCAACAGGATCAAATCCTACTTGTTGTCTTTGAAATAGCTCAGTTCCATTGCGGACATGTACACTGCCATCGTGTCCTATTATTACATTATCTGTTGCTGTACCTGTACTGTTTTGACTATAATCGCTTCTTATCTCAGGAACAAATTGTTCCATCAATCCTAACTTTACTGCACTAGGAGGTACAAAACTTACACTTGTTCTAGGATACCATCTTATGTGTGCAAAGTTTTTACCACTGCTTGGGAAAGAATTTGCACCACCTTTGGTAATAGTGATTTTGTTTCCTGTCAATGTATAATCTTTAAATTTAGTAAGGGCTATCCAACTGTGATATCCATTGGCGTCTGGAATTTGTATCCAAACTTGTATATGATTAAATGTATCATCATAGTTGTTTACTTCTTCTGGAAGATTAAATGTAGGAGTTTGATTTTGAACCCAACTTACGTCTACACTTTTATAATCTCTGTACATTGCCATCTGACTGTTGCCAAAAACACTAGATTTGTTTTTACCTAAATTGAGTGCTTCCAATGTTTTATCAACAAGATGATAAACTGGTAATGTTTCATCTAAACTTTCATGTAGTTGAACAATTTTACTCTTAAATTTTTCTTTAAACTGTTCATAATTTGCACTTGTAAACTGTAGACTGCTAAAAGGATTCGTACTTACATCTACCAATAGTTGATTAAGCAATTCAGTACTGTATGGTTGTTGCCTGATTGTACCTCCACTTTCATGTAATTGTACAATATTTCTATAATTGTTTGTACCATGTACTTGTCCATTAAACAAAGGATTTGAAGTCATTTGTTCTGTCAGATGATTAATCAAATCACCGTAGCTTACTTTACCAAAATTTATATTTTGTGGATTAAACTTTTGTACATCAGCAACGTCAAATTGACCTTCTCCTGTGGGAGAGTATTTTTCATGGGTCATAAAATGAAATTCATAAACATCATCTTTTATCAATCCACTTGTAATGCTAATTAGATTTCCTGTATGACTGTAGTTGGTAAAGGTATCACCATTTTTATAAACTTTTACATTTGTTTCATTTGGATTATCACTAAAGAATATTGTGCCAAAGTTTGCTGGATCTGCCGCAAGTCTATACTTGATACTTGACACAGTAGGTGTCCCTATCTGCAAATCAAACTGATTGCCACTGCCAGCAGTTCTTGTTATACCAGCACCTACTGGAGATCCATTTGTGTTTACAAATTCAATTTCTGCTTGTGTAAACATTGTATTGAATGTGTAGGTATTGTTATTGTGTAAAAACAAAGTTGGAAGTTTTCCACCAATTCTGTTTACTTTTCCTACTGTAATATCTGTAGTAGGTTGACTGCTTATGCCGAGCAATCCAAATTCTTTGAATACATTAAAACATCTATCTCCAACAAATGCTGAATGCCCAACATCAACTACAAGTGGATTAGCTGTGTCTGATACAACTTTTCTAATTTTTTTGTTAACTGGTTGTGCATTTCTTATTTCACTCCACATGTTGAAGTAACGGTTGTTTGTGAAATTTTTATAGTAGTAATAACCTTTTATCTCTGACTGATTACTTCTACTGCTATCGCTACTTTGTTTTACGAATGTAAATCTTTTATCTAGTATTTCACAGTGAAAATTTAAACCTGGATTATTTCCATAGTCAACATATTCCGGATTAAATCCTAGTGCTATATCATAATCATTGTTTTGGTTATGTACAAAATCAAATAATGTTGCGCCTGCAAAATCACTGTTACTATATTTTGATTCAGTATCAATGGCTATTAAGTCTGTATCATATAGCACGACAGGCATTCCTTGGCTTCTATGTTCTTTTTGCCTAGCATATCTCCAACCTGAATTTGTTGTACTGTCTACATATAACTCTGCTCCACTTTTTGGAGCTTCTCTTTCTCCAGCACCATATCCGCCAATTGTCTGACTTTGTCCTGAATCAAAAGTGTTGAATCCATTGAGCAATAATATTTTTTCACCGTCATTAAGTTGTATAGCACCATTACTGCCATCAAAATTATATCTTTCTGTAAGCGTAATACCCGAGCCTACTCCGCCAACTTCCCATATTTTATTATTGTAAGTTGCATTGGATGATCCAAAGAAAATTATTAAATCATTATCTTCAACTTCAACAGGAACAATTTGCTCCCAATATCTATGATTGCTTCCGTGAGTAGGATTATAACTTTCTCCGTGTGCTTCTACACATTCCCAAAAAGTCACAACAAAGTTTGGAGAAGTTCCCATTGTAACTTTAACTCTTTGGCCTCTTTCGTATCCTGTACCTGCGGTCCATTCATCACTTATGCCACTCATTATTACACTATAACTTGTTTTACCAACAATACTTGTAGCTGGATCATCTTTAGATTCTAAATAATGATCTACATTTAATTTAAAGAAAGTGCCGTTACGATATTTTTCTATACCTTTTTTATATTCAATTATTGGTCTTACAGCTCTATATCTTTCTATAGCATAGATGTTATCTGATGTGCCTTGATAGATTAAACTGTTTTCTATTGTTTGTTCATGTACCCATAAGTTACTACGGCTCCATGCACTTCTGTCAGGACCATGTCTTTGCTCAACAGTATAATCTTTTGTGGTCATTCTATGTTCTCTGAGATCAAAAGGTCTTTTGTCGAACGCAAATTCATCTGCATCAAATCCACTAGGCTCTTGGTTGTTGTAAACTGTTACATTATTCCAAATTCTTTTGCCTTGTTTACCTTGATATTGTCCAGGTTCAAATTGTTTTGTGAAAACAATACCTTCTGGTTCGCCGACGCCATCAACGATATAAACTGCATCATTCTCGTTATTTCCTGAAGCACTGAATTGATAATAAGCATGTATTTCAATTTCATCAGTTAACGCTGGAGCAGTGCTAAGTGTCACTACACCGTTAGTGATTGTATAATCTGTGTTAATAGTTTTCTTTGTGTTATTCACATACACTAAAAATTTTACAGCGTTGGGCTCTGTACTTGTGAACACTGTATTACCAGGTACAGTTTGTGTAAATCTATCAACTGTATGTGGACAAAATCTAATCCTCATACCATTTTCTAGTGTAATGCTTCTGCCGTTAAGCATTGTAGGAGTTGTGTATGTAGTCTCACCTATAATTGTGTCAATGTCAAAGAAACTTGTATATTTTAATTCATTAGGAGGCAGTACGTCCAATACCCAAAAATATCTGTGATGATTAATAAACATATCATAATTGATTGGTATATCTAATGTGTAGCCTTTTTCATTGAATAGTTTACTGTGGTTGTTTACATTAAGTTCGTTATAACGTAAACTGTTAATTAGGTCATCATATGCTAATACTTGATCGATACTATTGTCTTGATTCTTGTTGATCATTGCTGGTGCAAATTGAAATGCATCACTTGGTTTATTCTGTAGTAGATAATCATCTTCAATACTAGGAGTAAACTTGCTGTCACCTATAGTTTCACCTACAAAATTTCTAATAGGTTCTAGATTACCAGTTGACATCAACTGTTCAAATGTGCTATCAAAAAACTGTTTATTAACTGTGGTTTGCAGAATGTCAGGTAACAAATCCGTTACTCGTCTTGATCCTATTTTCTTTACACTTTCTCCAGGACGAGTAATCTTAGGAGCAATATATGGATTAGGTTTACGTTCGCTCATTAATAGCCTCCAGAACTAATAGTGTTTTCACCAATTGTAGTTAAATTTCCTAAGCTAGTACTTGACACACTAATGTTGTTTGCTTGTACTACAGGCAAAAACAACTCATCGCTACTACTGTTTATTTGAAATAGTGCAGTACTATTGTCTGGCGTTGCTACACTATCGATAGTAATTTGGCTTATCTCACCAATCATATTGTTGTGTATAAATGCCGCCATTTCAGTAAAATAAAAATCTTCGCCAAAGTCCCAATTATCAATATTGAAATATGTATCAATCAAATTGATGACTCTCTGTTTTATCTCAGTATCACTGAGTGATGTATTTGGTGTCTTGGTAACATTAAATTTTGCTTGTAGTTCACCACTTGCTAAATCTCCAAACAAAATCTTATATTTTACAGGTCTGTAAATCACCTGATCACTGATTGATTTTTTAGTGTTCAAACTTTCAAACATATCAGTAAGTTCACTTATTGTAGGAGGGTTAGGTCGTGTTTCTAATCTTGTATCAAACAATGCCCAATTTCTAAATGTATTGTTATAGCTTTCCAACAATACATAAGTGTCAATGATATTTGTAGTACTTGGATCAATTAAATGATTGATATCAGCAATTCTATTGTATTGTGTATGAAGACTTCCTACGCCTGTCACTACGCTTGTGCCATCATTTTCATCTTGCACCGTATAAGTGAAACCATCAACTGTTTTTGTTCCAAGTTTGATAGTTTGTGTACCAACAATTTTTGTAAATGCTTCTGGATTATTTGGATATCCGTCATTATCAGGATCTGCTAAAGTTACTCTTACATTGTGTGGATCCGTGTATCCATCTTCATATGTGAAGTACCCATAAGCATTGAATTGATAATCTCTGCCCAATGGATTTGGATCCGACGGGCTAGTAGGATTAATACTTAAAACTTTAACATTATCTCTCAAAGGTTTAAGTGTTTCACTGCTAAATGTTTCTGTGAAGTTGAGATTTGTAAATTTAAGTTTTTTAGGACTACCTACTACAAATTGTGTTTTTCTTACAAGCATTTCCCATTCATTCACACCATAGTTAAGTCTTATTATCCAGCTGTTATCAATACCTGTACTTGATCCGTCACCTTCGTGTTGTCTACTCCAGTTACTAACATCATTCAATGCTGTACTGTTTAAAGGCAAATTACTGCTATCAATTAAAATCCATTTTTGACTGCCTGCATTATATCTTAATCCAAACCCATTTTGATTTTCAATTTTGTTAATAAGATTTGTTCTTGTGGTTTCGTCTAAGTCTGTACTAAGTCTTGGGACTATTCTACTGATTCTTGCTCCGCTGGCAACCACATCATTTAAAACAATACTTCCTTTTCCTGTATTATCTATACCTGTTGGTTTACCTGCACTGTCATCATCGCCAAGTCCGTCTTTGTAAAGTCTATCAATTTTTACCCATTGTGTCTTTGCATCTAGTACAGTTGCTCTTGCAGTAGCACCACTGCCACCACCACCAGATATTGTGATATTGGTGCTTTGATCATATCCGCTTCCACTATTAGTGATAGCAACTGATGTTACTTCTCCGTTTGCAAAAGTGGCTATAGCTGTTGCACCTGTACCTTTACCAGTAATAGTTACCGTAGGAGTGCTAGTATATCCACTACCTCCTGTTGTTACAGTTGCTTGATCTACATAACCCATTTTATAAGGAGCATCAATGAATTCTACCAGTCCATTGATATCTGCTTTACTGAGTACACTGGTTGTTGTTTGTCCCATGCGTTGTATATTACTGTTAAGTGTAATATAACCACTGCAACTTCCACTTCCTTTTGTAATCTGATTCCATCTATATACATTATTAGCAGTACCATCATTATTAAAGAAATTAATGCTATCTGTAGTATTGGTAAAATGTTTGTGTGCATCATATGTAGTACTGGAATATCCTTGTCTGTTGTAATAAAAATTAAATATTTCAGGATCAGCTAAACGAGGCTTAATATACTTGTCATAAATTTGTGTTCCATTTAATGGTGTAGGCAAACTTACTACACTTCTTTTTGTACAACCGTTTTCATACATGTAAACATCATCAGCATACTGTGTTGCGTCACTGTAAGTTGCTGTAGGATCATATATGTCTCTAAATCTACTGTGACCACTGTGTACTCTGTTTACACTTTTAATTTTTCTAATGTTTTCACTAGCAGTTAGAGGAGCAATAGCGTAATCATCTGCTGTGACCATTCTGTCTTGTGTAGTAAAGAATCTTGGAGCATTTGCTTTAATGCTAGCAATACTTTCTCTTTCACTTGCATTACTCACTACACTTTTTAAACTTGCACTGAATCTTGCAGTGTGCGTATTTCCGTTTGCACTGATATATTCAATGTTAAATGAAACTTTGTTGAATCCATCTGGAGTTAGACTGTATGTTCTGTTAAGTCCTGTTCTATACCAAACTCTAATAATACCTCTTGGGATATTTCCAAATCTTCCATCACTGAATACAATACTGATCTGATCATCTTCTCTACTACTAATACTGTAAATATCTCTAATTTTATTTTGTCTTGCATTAAACAATGTGTTGGCGCCAAATAGCCTATCAACTCTTGTCCAACTTTTTTGTATTTGTCCAACTTCGTCAATAGTCTGTACCCATACTTCACCATTGGCAACATTATCTGCATTGATGTCAATTGCCATATTTGGCAATCCGTTGTCAATTTGGAAGTCTTGGAAGTTAAGAGTTCCTTGTTTAAATCCAATAAAAAATCCTGTGTTAGGTGAACCAAAACCACTGTTATCATTTTTATAAAGCAAGTCTGTCACAGCATAAGGATCAGGTCGTTTTTCAATTACTGTGTTTGTTGTACTATCAACACTTGCACTGTGAAAACTAAAAGTAGCATTGTTATTGCTTATTTTGTTTGTAAATTCTTTGTTTGTTGTATTGTTTGTACTATTAGTTCTATAAATGTCGTGTGTTATGCCTCCAATGTTTGCTGTGCTAAAAGGAGATCCAAACTGACTGCTAGGTTGCAGAATACTGTTCATAATAGCTAAAAAGTTTTGGTAACTTGCAGGATTTGTAACATCTTCAAACTGTGTTACCACATTTGCTAAACTATTTCCTGTAGCATCAAATACTTGCTCATCAGTTTGTACACTATCAATTTTAAGATAACCACTAGCTACAACATTTCTAGTAGGAGTATAACCTAAAAATTCAGCAATACGCAAGGCGCTGTCTCTACGTTCTGCTGTACTTAAATAATTTTCTCTTTGACCTAAATCTGCTCTAAAAGCTAGGTTGTGTCCTAGAAATGCAATTAATTCTATTAGTGCTACAAATTCACTGCTATTAATATAGTCATTAAAGTTTTCTGGATAGTTTGTACTGATATAATCAACCATTGCTGAGCGTATGGTATCAAAATCATATGCTTTGAGATTTGCTTGTGCAAAACTTTCGTATGCAACTGTAAAATCTTCTGCCGCAAACAAACTACTTTGACGTGCGCCTTGTGCCATTATTCCTCACCTGTAAATCTTAGAAACAGTTCTTCTGCTGTTCCTGTATCAATATATTCTAATCTAACCTTCACTTCTAAACTGTGTTCTGTTGGCTTGCTTAGTAGTGTTTCTAAAACATTCCAACGTGGATCGTTGTTTACAATAGTGCTAACATCATCCAATGCTTGTCTTTCAGTCAAAGCATCAAGTGGTTCAAATACTAAATCTGGTAATATACTTCCAAATGTAGGATTTCCTACTCTTTCTCCTCGTCTAGTGTAAAAGTGATTCAATAAATCACGTTTTGCAAGCTCTGAATCAGTAAGAGTTTTGCTACCACTAATGCTGTCTATTGTGCTATATCCGATATAGGTTACCATACTATTATTTATGGTAAAATTAAATACTAAGTTTATATCTTAATTACAGTTTTAACAATATCTCCAGTGTTCATACTTTTGCTTATTGTAAGGGAATTTCCATTAAGAGTGAAGTCATAAAAATGTTGTTGAATAGCATCATTTATTGTTACTTTTAATTTTTCAATAGGATCCATACTCACTGCACGTTCTAAACTAAACGTATTGTTTCCGTTGAATGTAAATGTTTGTATTATCAATGTATCTTCATATGTTTTAGCAATTTGTCTTTGCAAACTTTCGGGTGTTCTAGGAAGGAAATTACCAGTTTCAGCATAATAGCTGAATCTTGCTCTTCTCAACTGGTCTGTGCTAAGAGTGCCCTTTTCATTTAGATCCCGCATTGTAAACACACCTTGTTCACGTTGCCAAGTTCTAGTCTTAGGTTTTCCGTAATCTGCAAGTCTTACAATCGTAGCAATTTTTTGACATTGTTGTTTGTTAACACTACTATTAATAATAATATTTGCAATCCTTTCGTAATCACCTTTTAGTATGCTAGGCAGTAGTTTATATTCTTGTTCTCCAATGCTACAATTCAACAATTTTCCTGTTGCCCAATTGAGCAATATCATACCGTCGTATGCACTACGCGATATACTAGTTACTCCATTTGCTATAAGTTGTTTTTTAGCAAGTTGTTCTTGATTGTTATAGTTTTCTTCCCATATATCATATGCTTCTTGTTCAGTCATTCCAAAATTAAATAAACCTTCACCGTATGCAGTGCCATCCAATCCACTGTAATCGCTAAAAAAATTCAAAGCCACAAGTCTTGCATTTTCACTGCTGGTAATTGTGTTGATATCCAGTCTGTCCTGATAATCATCTTCGTTTTTTACAACAAAGTCACTCCAAACTTTTGTTAGTTGTAAAGGTACATCTAAAAATTCTGCCATTACACTGCACCTTTTCTACTATTAAATTGAGCAGGAAGATTTTGTCCTGCCGAATTATTATTGTTTGGATTTTCGTTAAACGATTCTACATTTTGTTGACTATTCCTAGGATTACTACCACTTTTTGATTTTACATTATTTTTGTTTACATTAGGTTGTTGTCTATTTGTAATACTACTCATGTCAATATCTTTTGCACTAAATTGTTGGTCACTACTGGCTACTTGTGCTAACGGTTCTTGTTCTTCAGCATGTCCGCCCCATGGTTCAGTTTCTGGTACCCTACTTGTAATACTTTGTTTTACACTTTGATTTACAGTGAGATTGTTAACTGTGGGTTTTGTAGCGGCTGTGGCTTCAGGGCCATTTAAATCAATAAGTTGAGCTGTCATTCTTGTGTAGCCAGCACATTTGATATGTCCGTTTAAATCGCTTGTCAATTTAATATCTTTGTTTGCATGTAAGTTGAATTCTCCCATTGCCATTTCAACATTCATATCACCTTTTCTAGCTTTCATGTTAATGGTATCTGCATCTAGATTGAAGTCGCCACCACAATATAAATTGAAATCTGTTGTAGTGTGCATACTAATATCTTCTTCTGCATACAAATCTAATTTTCCATCTGCACTCATTTGTATCCAAGTTTTTCCTGTTTGGCTTATAATGTAAATTATACCTGTACTATCATGCATTAATACTTGAGCGCCACCAGCACTTGCTAGTCTTACAAGATTACTTTTGCCGCCTTTTCTATCTTTGTCTGGTGTAAGACAAGTTTCACTGTTGGGTAGTGTGCCATCATCCATTACTAGACTGTGACCACCTGGTGTATTCATACCCAAAACTTGTGTTGGAGATTCTCTTCTAAAACTACTACTGCTTAAACCTCTAATGCTATCAAGTCCTAGTCCTTGACCAGCATGTGCTTCTCCATCCATTGTTTTGTCACTGTATTCTTCACTGTTTCTAACTGTTTCTGCTGATGCTCTTGGTCTTTCATTTTTATCTGTTTGTTTAAAAACACTAGTATCTAGTGTTGGACCAATTGTCTCAGACTGACTGTCTATAAATCCTGCTGGATTATTAGGATAACTTGCATTTCTAGTCACATCTGGTAAAACACCAATCATTATTCCAGTATCACTGTTGGCAGGAAATGCAACAAGTATTTGACTGCCTGGAGCAGGTGGATGACTGCTAAATCCATATGTATTGGTTGCATTTGCATATTGATAGGAACCTCCATAAGGACTTGAACGTCTTACTCTTTGATATTTGTGCCTATTGGCTTTTGTATCTGTATCACCTACATAGCCTTCGCCAATAATCTCAACATACATATATCCTTCATATCTGTCATCAACAATGTCGATTACTTTACATATAAAGACACCAGTATATTTTGCTAATCCGCCAGCTGTTTTTGTGGCATCATGCTGTGCCATTAAACCTGTACCTGAATCATTACTTCCTGAATATCTCGCCATTTTATTAACCTATCATAATATCCTTTAACCATTGTGGAGCATTTTTTGCTCTAATTCTACCACTGCCATCTGGTCTTCCGCCCCAATAAGAACTACCTCCGGGTGCTTGTCCAAATTTTGCGGCAATATCTACATGAAATCCATTGTCTCCCATATAGCCGTTGCCAGCACCAATACCTGTTGCTCCTGCGTTTTTGGCTTCTCTTAGGAAGTTTTGTATCAGAGGAACATCAGCTGGATTGTTTAAACTTAGAGTTCTACCACTCGAATCTTTTAATCTAATATCAGCCGCCGCGCCATTGTCGTGTCTTGTTGTACCTGTTCTACGTCCACCTGATCCTCTAGCTGGCTGACCACCACTGTATACTTCAACATCTAATCCGCTTTTTTGTGCCGCTGATGCCAATATACTTTTGAGTTCAGGTTTGATTGCTTGGTTTCGTATTGTGCTAGCAGAACCAATTTGTGATTCTATTACACTAGGGTTGGTAACATTGCCATCAACAATGCCTTCTTCTATCAGTTCAGGACCAGTTATATCTGGTGATTCACTTCCTGTTTCTCCGTCACCTTCGCCTTGGTCCTCTGGAAGTTTGAGCGGCTCTTGTTTTTTAGTAGGTTCAATGTCAATAACACCTGTGCTTATTTCTTCCCAAACAAGTCCGAGATTGGTGTTGATATCTCTGAAAGCATCAAGGTCCATAGTAAATTGACCTTCGCTGTATCTTGCATTGACACTTATAACTCTGTACAATCCAACAATACCAAAGTTAGATTCTGGTATTTGCATTAGTCCTGTACCTTCGTCTGGATATGTTGGAAAGTTTAGATTTAAAAAATAGCTTACGCCACCTCGTCCGTAATGAGCTCCAGGGTGACTTGTTCTCCTACGTGGTCTGCCTAACCAGTAAGGATCTCCTTTGATACTAATACGTTGAGAAACCAAGTCTCCTAAGGAATTTAGGTTTAGTTCTACTGCACCCAAATATACTGCACCGCTTGTATCATCTTGGTCAGGGCCGTTTGTTGCTTTACTATTGATATTGGTTATATCATGTGTTAGTGGGTGTGTTTCATCATCTCCTCTGGCTGTACCAATAAGCTCAGATTGTGTCAAGTATCTTCCACCTGTGATTTGATTTACATCACCTTGTCTTAATCTTTCTCTTGCTTCTTCCTCTTCAAGTAAGGGAATAAGCTGATCTTCCAATGGTCCTCTACTGTCTTCTAGTTTTTTAATTTTTGCTTTGATATCTTTTTCTTGATTATCAAATTCTGTCATCCTGTTGGCAATTCTATCTACACTAGAGCCTTCAGGTCCTGAAAAATTATTGTTTTGTAAATTTTCTTTAAATGTTTTTCTTTTATTTTGCAGTTCTATTAAATCATCATTCAATGATCGAATTTCTTTGTTTATGTTCTGTAGTTCAGTAGACTTGATGTTGTAATCGTTATTTGGACTACCAGCACCTGCTTGTGATTGACCAATAAATTTACCAGCACCTTGATTGAGTGCTTGTATCTGATAATACGTTTGATTCAAATAAATGTCTAAACTCAATACTTCTGTGTTTTGACCAGTATGATAATAATCAAAGCGTTTTACCAATGTTTCATTCAGTGCCATGTTTCTTATGCGTTCTTTTTGGATACCTCTGTCAGCTATTACTTTTTCATATGCAATAACGTCGTGATGTAGTTCAGGCACTGTTATACGCTGTATGTTTATTGTGAAATCTTTTGCATAATCTCTGGCTATAAAATCATACACTCTATATTTGCAATCAGTTTCAAATGCAAACCAGGCACTTAAATCGCTGAATGTTTTTGCTTTTGCTACAGGATCATTTGGATTATCTTTGTGAAATCCTCCCTTGTCTGTTGGAAGTTTTCTAAAGTTTTTTGTTTGATACAATCCTACCAGTATCAAGTCACTTATGCTTGTACCTTTTTTGATATTAAATGTTAACGATCCAGATCCTGTTATACTCACACTAGTCAGTGGATTATCTCCGCTAGCAACATCAAATGCCCAATCTTTCCATTCTTCAGCCCTGTCACCAAAACCAAATGTATACTGATGAGGAAATGTTCTAGCTGTACTGTTGATTACTTTGCGTTTTTCTTGTTCATTGATCATCTCTTGCAAATTGCTTAAATATTCACCAAATGTTGAACCTGTAACTTGTACAGCTTTGTTCATGTAAAGATTAAGTTTTTTGAAACTTTCTTGTGTTGTTTCAACTAGATCTGCTCTATATTGAGTTGCACCTTCGTTGTATTGAAAATCAAGTCCAGTCATTACTGTAGTCCAATAGTAAGGACTTGTGATATTGTCTACAGGAGTACCGTCCGTTTCATAACCTATAAATCTTAGTTCCAGCAAATAACATGCTTTCAAGTGATTAGGTATGCCCAAATCTTTGGCGGCTTTGAATATTCTAGTGTACAGTGTTGCACCCAAAGGTTCGCTCAAACTAAAACTAAACACATTTGCCAAGGCTTCTCTGTCTTGCTGTTGTTTGTTAAACGCCATCTTCAGATCGTGTTCAACACTAACAATGTTGATTTCAGATTCAACACCACTTTGTGCTATTATTTTTACTCTGTTTGTACCAATAATGTCATTGACTTGACCAACATCTTCTGGACGTATCATATACATTGTCCAGTTGTAGGTCCAGTTGTCGAACCTGTTGAGTACATTATCTTGATAGAAACTAAATTGCGCCATTAGGCAGTCCTTGTGATTCTATAGGTCTTTGGTGCGACTATTTTTGTTCCTGAAATAAAATCCATAATGGGATCAACTAGTTTGTCTCTATTATAATGTGCAAATACCCACCAAAGTTTAGCACTACCATACATTTCAAATGCTAGTAAATCTGGTCTTTTGTTAAACTTGGGTTGCACAATAAGAGTTGTTGTTTCTTCTGACAGACTGTCAGCTGTCAAAGGCGGTTGATATATTTCTAAGTATTTTTTGTTAATAGGAGTTATACCATAATTGCTTTGTGTACTGTACTTTGTTCTTGCCATTAGATGAATCCTCGCTGATAAGCAGAACCACTTATAAATTCATTTGTAGTAAATTCGTTCTTTTGTTTATCTGGGTTGATTTGTACAGCTATGTCAATAAAAATATTCATCATAACTGGTATTTGTGTATCGCCATCAACTAGCTTTAAGTCAACATTTGAATCATATGTAGTTGAAAATGTTGTTAACACAACAGGTATATTGTTGAATTGTTGTTGGCCAAACGCACTGAATTCTAACACAGGAGGCGGTGTACCTGCAACTGGACTAGTTTGATTTTTTCCAAAAAACATTTTAGTAACGCTTCTTAAAAAGTGTAAAACCCCATAGGTATATCTAGCTTCTTCATCTGTAACACTAGCAAACTGAGCTGTTACCTGTATACTTGGACTTGGAGTATTTCTGTAGGCATTGTATGTATAATTGGTATGTGTCAAATCGTAAGGACTATAACCCACAGACTGTGCATAAACAATATCTGGTTGTATAGGAAACATAATTCCTCTGTGTTGTTGTAACACTTGTGCAGGTCCTGTAAGAAAAATACTGGGTGCATTTGGTTTTAAGACTAATTTAGCACGGTTTTTAGCTAGCACTGGCATTAAGTTTATCCCTTATAAATTCGTATGTTTTGGGCTCAATAGTGCCAAAAAATTCTCTAAAAATCATCATCTTTTGATTGTCATTTAGGCTGTCATTCTTCATTGCTGTTCTAAAATCTGTAGCACTCATACCGCCTTCTTGTATGCCCACTTCAAGTATGTAAGCACCCTGGTCACTAGGTACCATTTCAGCACCTGGTTCATAATCTCGCAAGAAGCCACCTCTTTTTAACCTACCTGCATCTTTGGCACTGAATACAAGTATAACCGCAGTATCATCTGGGTTTTTGCCAGTTAGTTTTACGTCTGGTCTGTATGGTTGTGTCTGCACTATGTTGTTCAAAGGTATGTTAAACATGTCATTCATTATCATACGTTTTTCATCAAAGCTAAAAGGATCACGCTCAGGTGTCGCAGTTTTGCTTACTGTAGTAGCGATAAATACGTTAGAGGAACCAAACTGTTCCACTAGATCCATATAAACCTTATGATGACCTTTGTGCATAGGCTGAAATCTACCACCGTAAAAAACAGCAATATCTTTTGCTATATCTTCTGTCAACTGTGCATATTTCATTGGGTGTCTCCTATAGTTGTATTTATAGGATAATTATATGTGTAGTTATTGACATTGCACCAAATATTGTGTATAATGGAATCAAATAAGGAATTACAATGAGGAAACAAAATTATTTAAACAACAAGGACATGCTAAAGGAAATACACAAAAGCAAATTGAGCTTTTGTTATGTACTAGACGACGAGTATGCAAGATTTGATACAATCGTCGAAGACTTAGAAGATGTTAAAAAACCTGAAGTTATTCAAACAGCAAAAGAAAATAGAGCAAGACAATTAAGTACAGAAGCATATGAAACTGCATATTTAGAATGGTATAATGATCCTA
>CEVG01143954.1_pt1 | contig 23364 bp, 4 predicted proteins | sample 356511 | NCBI WGS metagenome assembly CEVG01 (sample SAMEA2623426, study PRJEB7988) | marine metagenome | biome: marine biome (ENVO:00000447); feature: surface water layer (ENVO:00002042); material: "saline water (ENVO:00002010), including plankton (ENVO:xxxxxxxx)" | depth 5 m | reverse complement strand
ATCCTTTGATGCCCATCCAGTAACAAAGGATCTCACCATTCTTAAGAATCAGAACGCAATTATCCGTTCTATTCGAAATCTGGTTGAAACTATGCCCAATGAAAGGTTTTTTTCACCTGAATTGGGGTCAAATGTACATTCTAGTTTATTTGAATTTGTTGATATTGGTACAGCATCAGTAGTTCGTGATCAAATCAAGAACATTATTGAAAATTATGAACCAAGAGTTGAAAATGTTGAGGTAGATGTCTTTCCAAGACCAGATATTAATGAATTTGAAGCAACTGTATCTTTTACCATTGTTGGACAAGAACTTCCAACACAAGAGTTTTCATTCATCTTAGAGGCAACGAGATAAAAATATGCCTTTTACCAAATATACAAACTTAGATTTTGATCAAATAAAAGCATCGATCAAAGATTATCTTCGATCAAACTCAACTTTTACTGATTTTGATTTTGAAGGATCAAATTTTTCAATTTTGATCGATACTTTAGCATACAATACTTACATAACTGCATTTAATTCAAACTTAATTGTTAACGAATCTTTTTTAGAATCTGCAACTTTAAGGGAAAATGTAGTATCTCTGGCAAGAAGTATAGGATACGTACCTAAGTCCAGAACGTGCTCTGATGCGTCAATATCTTTCACTGCTACTACTACCTCTGAAACGTCTACAGTGACCTTAAAGGCGGGTCTAGTGTGTACTGGTACCGCATCTGACACCTCTTATGTATTTTCAATTCCTGAAGACACTAGTGCATCAGTTATTGATGGTGTAGCAACCTTTAGTAATCTTACTATTAAAGAGGGAACTCTGTTAAAAAAACAATTTGTTTATGATGGATCTTTAGATCAAAGATTTGTTTTGAATAATTCATTCATTGATACTTCAACAATTAGAGTTTATGTTAAATCATCAAATGAAACTGGTTTAGGTAGATTATATACTTTAGTTGAAAATATTTTTGATGTAAATAAATTTTCAGAAATATTCTTAATACAAGAAGTAAAAGATGAAAAATATGAGATATTGTTCGGTGATGATATTTTTGGTAAGAAATTGAGTAATGGAGATGTTATAACAGTAACATATCTGGTTACAAATGGAAAAGATGGAAATGGAGCTAATAATTTTTCTTTCAGTGGATCTATTCATGATGAGAATGATTCGCCACTAATCACCACTACAAGCGCTTTAACGACCCTACAAGCGTCACAAAATGGTTCTGACATAGAAACTATTGACTCAATCAAAAACTACGCTCCTCGTCTTTATTCTTCGCAATATAGAGCGGTTACTGCAAGTGATTATGAAACTATTATAAAATCAAAAATCTATCCACAAACAGAATCAGTTTCAGTAATTGGTGGTGAAGAATTAGATCCTCCAGAATTTGGAAAGGTTTTTATTAGTATAAAACCAAAAAATGGAACTTATGTTTCTGATTTGGTAAAAGATACTATAAAAAATAAATTGAAGTTATACTCAGTTTCTGGAATTAGTCCAGAGATAATAGATTTAAAGGTTTTATATGTTGAGATTGATACTTCAGTTTATTTTGATAATTCAAAAATTGCGAATGCAAATGATTTGAAGAGTAGAGTTACTAACTCACTTACAAAATATGCAGAATCTACCGATTTAAATTCATTCGGAGGAAGATTTAAGTACAGTAAAATACAACAAGTCATTGATAATACCGATGAAGGAATTACTTCTAATATCACAAAAGTTGTAATTAGACGTGATCTAAAAGCATTGATGAATACTCAAGCTCAATATGAAATATGTTTTGGCAACAAGTTTCATGTAAATCCCAATGGAAGAAATATTAAATCAACAGGATTTAATATCCTAGGAGAAAATAGTACAGTTTACATTACAGATATTCCAAATGCAGATTTAAAAACAGGAACAATTGCTATCGTGAGAGATGAAGAAACTGATTCATCTGGAAACTCTACTACTCCTATTATTGTTCAAGGTGCAGGAACTGTTGATTATGAAAAAGGAGAAGTAATTCTCAATACAGTAATTATAACAAATACTGTTCTTGATAGAGATACTATTGAAATACAGGCGTTCCCAGAATCTAATGACGTTGTGGGATTGAAAGATTTATATCTCTCTTTTAGCGTCAACAAAAGTAAGATAAATATCGTTAAAGATGTTATTGCATCTGGAGATGATAAATCTGGAGTAATATTTACATCTGAAAATTATTATAGATCTAGCTATTCAAACGGAGAAATAAAGAGGTTGTAATATGATAGAAACTGGTTTCTCTCCCAGAGTACAAATTCAGGATGTTATAGAAAGTCAGATACCAGAGTTTATTTTAAGTGAAAATCCTAAATTCTCTGAGTTTTTAAAACAATATTACATTTCTCAAGAATATCAAGGTGGTCCTGTAGATATTGTTGAGAATTTAGATCAGTATATAAATCTAAATCGATTAATTCCTGAGGTAATTACTGATACTGTAGAGTTAACATCGGATATTAACTCTACACAAACAACAATAGAAGTTTCTAGTACTAAAGGATTTCCAGAAACTTATGGATTATTTAAAGTTGATGATGAAATCATAACATATACTAGTAAAAATTCATCGTCATTCATTGGATGTGTTCGTGGATTTTCTGGAATCACTGGTTATGATTCTGGAATGAACAATGGTGAGTTAATTTTTAGTGAATCTTCAGCACAATCTCACACAAATCAATCAGAGGTAACTAATTTAAGTTCAATATTTTTACAGGAATTTTATAAAAAATTAAAATATTCCTTTACTCCTGGATTAGAAGGATATGATTTTGATTCTAATTTAAATGTTGGCAATTTTATAAAAGAAGCTAAAACTTTTTACGAAACTAAGGGTACTGAAGAGGCGTTTAGAATACTCTTTGGTGTTTTATATGGAGAAACTCCAAACTTAGTAGATCTTGAGCAATATTTAATTAAACCCTCATCAGCAAATCACTTAAGAAGGCAAGTTATTTTAACTGAATTAATAAGTGGAGATCCTTTGTCTTTAGAGGGACAGCAAATATACAAAAATACTGATTCTAATACTTATGCTACAGTATCAGAAGTAGATATTCTCAAAAGAGGTACGAAGCAGTTCTTCAAAATGCTGCTGTTTTCTGGATATGATGATACATTTCCACCAGTTTTTGGCAATTTTGTAATTACTGGAACTACAAAAACCACAGATTCTTCAAGTATTGGTGCATCAACTCTTACTGTTGATACTACGATTGGATTTCCAGAATCTGGAGTATTAAATGTCGGTAATAATGTAGTTACGTATTCCAGTAAGAGTATTAATCAATTTTTTGGTTGTTCTGGAATTGTAGAAGAAGTAGAAGTAGCCTCCACTATTACATCAAATGATACTTATTATGGTTATGAAAATGGAGATATTACCAAAAAAGTAACGTTTAGAATTACTGGAATTATTTCTAATTATGAATCAATAACTAAAAATGCACCTCTTTCTGTTGGAGAGGAAATTAATGTAAAGAGTATTGGTGAGAAAATTCTCAATCCATTAAGTAATAAGAGTAAAAAGGAAATTTTTGCAAATAGTTGGATTTACAATACATCATCAAGATTTAAAATTGATTCTTTTGATCCTGGATTGATATCACAAGTAAGGTTAAAATCTAATATTGATAAGTCTAGATTAAAAGATGGTGATAGTGTAGATATTCTCTTTAGAGATTCTCAAAGTATTGTTGTATCTGATGCAAAAATTATTTCTGTTTTTGGTAATCAAATTAGTTTATCAAAGACATTTACTCTCAATTCAAGTTTTGAATATGATGTAAGAAAAAAAGTAAATTATGCAAGTTCTTCTAATGTTAATTTAGAATTTCCAAAAATAATTTCTGACATACAAAATGTTTATAGTGAAAATAGTGAGTATATGTATGTTGCGTCAAACTCATTGCCATCATATGAAATAACTGCTCCATTATATTCTTATAATGTCTCAGAGTTGTTAGAATACAATAATTTAACAGGACAATATTCAACATTAAAATTTAATAATGATGTTTCTTTTATAACTGGATCTGAAGTTGTCTATAGAGCATCAGGAAGTCCTATCGGGGGATTGAATGAAGGAACATATTTTGTGCAAGTTTTAACAAGTAATACGATAAGATTATACCCATCATTGTCTTCTATCGGTAGTGGTGATTATTTGAAATATGCTTCATTACCTGCAGGAGAACATAATTTTACACTTTTATCTCAGAAAGAAAAAGTACTATCAGCACAAAAATTATTAAAGAAATTTCCATTATCGGTTAACATTGGTGATGGAGAATCTGATTTAACATCACCTGGATCTATAGGTATGCTTATAGATGGTGTTGAGGTTTATAGTTACAAATCTAATGATAAAATTTATTATGGACCTCTTAGTTCTGTAGATGTATTGAATGGTGGATCTGATTATGATGTTATAAATCCACCTATTTTAAGTCCTAAATTCGGAAATGCATTAGTACAACCTATAGTTAGAGGGGAAGTAAAAGAAACTTTTATTGACCCATTAGATTTTGATATAAATTCAATAGTTTCTATAACTTTTAGTGGTGGAAATGGAACTGGCGCTTCTTTTGAACCAGTAATAGAGAATACTAGAAGAGAAATTTCTTTTAATGCTAATCAAGCATCTCAGGGTGGTGGAGTTGATGTAGATACTGATGTTTTGACTTTTAGTAGTGAGCATAAACTTTCTAATGGGGAGTCAGTTCTATATGATCCAGGAAATTATTCATCTATTGGAATAGGAACTTATCTTGGTGGAAATGAAAATACTGGAAAAACTTTAGTCAAAGATTCTGAGTATTTTGTACAAGTATTAAGTAGTACTAGCGTTTTACTTTTTGAAAAGTTTGGTGATTTTAGTGCAGGTATAAACACCGTTGGATTTACTACAATAGGAACATCTGGAATTCAAAAGTTTTTAACAAAACCAAAACGTAGATTAGTTGGTTTGGAGGTTTTAAATTCTGGCGAAGGGTATGAAAATAGATTGTTAAGAGTACCTACATCAGGTATCTCCACAGCTACAAATAAAATCACATTTATTGATCATGGATTTTCTGATGGAGAGTTAATTTCTTATGATTATCAAAACTCTCCAATAAGTGGGTTATCAACAGAAAAACAATATTATATTTTAAAAATAGATGATGATTCTTTTAGTTTAGCAGACGCAGGTATTGGAGCTACAATATCTTCCAACTTCAATAAAAGAAAACCTGTAGGATTTAATGATTTTGGTTCTGGATATCAAACATTTAAATATCCCGATATCAGTCTAAATGTAGAATTTACCGCTGTTGGTATTGGAAGTACAATATTTACTGGTAATATTAATGCAACTCCAGTTGTTCGTGGTGAAATTATTGATACGTATGTTTATGATGGTGGATCTAATATTGGATCTACAATTTTAAACTATGAAAATAATCCTGATATTCAAATTAAAAATGGAAAAGATGCAATTCTTTCACCAATAATTATTAATGGACAAATTAGAGACATATTTATTCAATATAGTGGTACTGAATATAATTCTGAACCAACAATAAAGGCAAATGGTGATGGTAGTGGAGCTAAATTTAGACCTGTTATTGAAAATGGAAAAATTGTCAATGTTATAGTCATTAACACTGGATCTGGATATTCATCAAATACTACAATAACTGTTGAAAGTGCTGGCAAAAATGCAGTATTGAAGTCGAATGTAAGATCTCTATCAGTTAATAACAATATACAATTTAAGGATGCAACAAATACAAAAGTAGAAGCAAGTGAATTATTAATTTCTACACCAAATAATAATATTCAATATGCAATTTGTGGATATTCTGATATTTTAGCAAATAATTTTAATGATGATGCATCAGAACATTCACCACTAATTGGATGGGCTTATGATGGAAATCCAATATATGGATCATATGGATATTCAGATCCATCCGATATTAATTCTTCAGTTAAAAAACTAGTTTCCGGATACACGAAGAGTTTGTCTAATGTTCATAATAGACCACCATCTTTTGCATTAGGATTTTTTGAAGAAGATTATACTTATGACGCTTCTGGAGATTTGGATGAATATAATGGTAGATTCTGTTTAACACCAGAATTTCCCAATGGAACATATGCATATTTTGCAACATCATCTATTGATGGTGATGGAAATATTATTGGCGTTTTTCCATATTTTATTGGAAATAGATATAGATCAGCAATTTTACCAGAAAATACATCACTATCTCAAAATTTTGATTTTAATAAATCAAAATTACTTAGAAATACTTTCCCACACGGAGTTAATGAAGAGTTCATTGATAACGATTTTATTACAGAATCAAATGAAGGATTTAATCAGTTAGTTAAAATTGATTCTGTTAGTGAGGGATCTATTGACAAAATTGCTGTAGTAAGTTCAGGTTCTGGATATCAAGTTGATGATATATTAAAATTCGATGAAGAAATAAGCAAGGGTCAGGGATTATATGTAAAGGTATCTGAACTTGAAGGTAAATTAATTAATTCGTTGGAAACAACAATTACTTCATTTGAAAATGTTGTCATAACTAAAAAAGATGACGAAACTATCGAAGTAAAAATTTCTCCTTATCACAATTTAGAAAATTTAGATAATGTAATTATTTCTGGATTATCCACTATTGCAACAGAGATATCTGGATATTATCAAATAAATGTAAATTCTCCAACATCAACTTTAGTTGGAACTATTTCATCAGAATCTAATCAAGTAATTGATATTCTTTCCTCAAGAATACCAGAGTCAATATCTATTGGAAGTAGTATTGGAATAGGGACAGAATCTTTTACAATTTTAAATATTTTTGAAGATCTTAATGTCATTAGAGCTTCTAGACAATTTATTTCAATTGCACACACTGCACCACTTCCAATTAATTTTGTTCCCGATAAGTTTACTGTTAGTAAGAAATCAGATTTCTTCGAATCTTCATATAATGACTTAATTTACTTTAACCCACAAAATTCTATTGGAATTGGAACAACCCCCGGCGCTGGAATTGGTGTAACATATAATATAGGTATTCAGACGAATCATGTAGTATCAATACCCACACAGTCAATATATTTACCAAATCATCCCTTTAAAACTAATCAAGCAGTAATTTTATCAAAACCTACCACTGCTTCTGCCATAGGGGTAGCAAATACTCCATCTAGTGGATCTTTTAACATACCTGAAAGTGGAGATACCCAAACAGTTTATGTTATCAGAAAGTCTCATGATTATATTGGAATAGTAACACAAATTGGATTAACAACAACTACTAATGGACTTTATTTCACATCAAATGCTACTGATGATTTTGCATACTCATTAGAATCGAATTATCTACAGTCATTAGCAACTGTAGAAAAAGTATCAACTTTAGTTTCACTTTCAACATCACATATGATGCAAAATGGTGATACAATTTCATTAACTGTAGAACCAAATCTTTCAGTTGGTATTGGAACATCCACTGCAGTAAGAGTAAAGTATGATTCTCTTACAGAGAAATTATTGATTAATCCAATAGAATTTTCCTCAGCAGGTATTAATACAACTACTAATAAGATTTCAATTTCGGATCATAATCTAAAAACAGGGGATAAGGTAGTATACGCATCAGAAAATCCTGCGGTTGGGTTAAGTACTGGAACATACTTTGTTTATAGAGTTGATGATAATAATATTCATTTATGCGAAACAAAAATTGATTCGTTATCAAATCCTCCTATAGTTGTAGGCATAACAACTGCTCCTACAGCTACACATGAAATTTCATTAGTCAATCCTCCAATTACAGCAATCAAAAATAATGATATTGTTTTTGATTTAAGTGATTCTTCTTTACGTGGTTATGATTTCAAACTATACTATGACGAAACTTTTAAAGACGAATTCGTTTCTACTGGAAGTACAAATCAGTTTTCAGTAGTTGGTATTGACACTGTAGGATTTTCTACTGCATCAATAACAGTAAAATATGATAATTTAATATCGGATTTATCACCATTGTTCTATAATATAGAAAAATCTGGATATATTAGTACAGCAGACACCAACATTGACAATTATTCTCAGATAAGATATGAAGAAAGTCATTTAAATGGTAGTTACAGAATTAATAATGTTGAATCAGATACATTTACAATATCACACCCAATTAAACCTGAAAAACTATCATATACAAAATCTGAATGTGATACATTATCATATAAAACTAATTCAAAAACTGAATTTGGTGGTATTAAGAATTTATCAATAATATCATCTGGATTTGGATATGAGAGCATTCCACAATTTATTTCCACAGAAACAGGATCTGGTATTGGTGCAGAGTTAAAACTTTCTTCAGATACCATTGGTGAAGTAAATCAAATCAATATTGTTAGTGAAGGATTTGATTATTCTTCAGACTTAACATTGAGACCTACTGCGAAAGTTCCAACACAATTAATTTCAAATAATTCAAATATAGTAGAATCAATAGATGTTTTTGATGGAGGTAAAAATTTCATTGAAGAACCAGGACTTGTACTAATTGAAAAGGATACAGGAAAACTTATTGAATCTGGATTAATAACTCCCAATATATCTGGAAATTCCTTAATTTCAGTAAATATTGAAAGTTCACCTAAAGGTGTATTGAATGGATCATTGCTTGATGTCCGAACAATCAATAATAGTAATGGCGTAGCAATCACACTACATGAGGCATCAACTTCTGGTATAGTTACCTGTACTTTAGCTACACCATTGAGTGGATTTAGTGTAGAACCATTTGCTGTTGGTGATAAGATATATGTTGAAGGTTTAGAAAAACATACTAGTGTTGGTGATGGATTTAACTCTGATGATTATGGATATGTTTTCTTCACAGTTACTTCATATAGTAATGGTGGAACAATTATTCCAAGAAAATTAGAATTTGATTTATCTAGTTATACAACAAATCCTGGAATAGCTTTAACTTCTGGAACATATGGAACAATCATAAATTATAATAATTATCCTAAGTTTACAGTAAATACAAGATTTGCAGAATTTTTGACTAATGAAACTGTAGAAGTAAAACAAAATGATAGTTTTACTAATACTGATGCAAAAATTGTTATTGTTAATGGTAATAGTATAAAAGTATCTGGAAATTATATTTTTGAAATTGGAGATACAATTAGAGGTGCTCAATCTGGATCAATTGCAACTATTAATGAAATAAACATTTCTGAAGGAGTTTTTAACATTGACTTCTCCTTTGAAAAGAGTTTTGGGTGGAGAGATGAAACTGGAAAATTAAATAATGATACCCAAGTAATTGAGGATAATGATTATTATCAAAATCTATCATATACAGTAAAAACCAAACAGACTTGGGAGAATATTGTAAGTCCTGTTAATAGTCTTCTACACCCAACTGGATTGAAGAATTTTGCTGATACGGAAATATTGCAACCTAGTGGAGTTGTTGCAACATCATCTTCAGAATCAACAATTTATATACATGATATTTTTTCTGAAAATAGGGTAGATACTGTTAATAATTTTGATCTTGTTAGAGATACTGATGTCAATAATTCAACATCAAAATTCTTAGAATTTGATAAAGAAAAATTGACAGATTATGTTGAAATTCGAACTAATAGAGTATTGGAAATTGATGATATAAGTGATGAATTTTCTAATAATAATTTAGATATTGATGATGAAGTAAATCTCACAGCAATTAATGCTAATAAACAATTTAGCAAGTTTTTAGTTCAGATAGCAAGTAAAGATTACTCTCAAGTTCAATTTAGTGAAGTTTTAGTTCTCAATAATAATAATGGAGATATTTACACTTTACAAAAAGGTAATATTTCAAATACAGAAGATATTATCGGTGAAGTTACTGGTGCAACTAACAATCAGAATGAATTATTCTTAAGATTCTCCCCAGAAGAAGTATATAATACTTCTTACAATATTAAACATTTGGATACTAGTTTTACAAATTTTGTTACTGGAATCTCTACATTTTCTATTGGATTTATTGATTTAATAGGTGTTACTACTACGGTATCATCTGGATCTACAGCATCTATACTAATAAAAGATACTTCTCAAACTAAAGCTGTTCATACATATGCACATGTTTTAAATAATTCAACTAATGAAATGAATTATGTTGAATTGCTTGTTGATCATGATGGACAAAATACTAATATTTCCGAATTTTATTTTGATACAGATGAATCAGATTTTAGTGGTGACGGAAGTTTTATTGGATCATTTGGAGCATCTATTTCTAATGGAATATTAACATTCGACTATACGAATAATTCAGATGATTCTGTTACAATAAGAACAAAAAATGTTGGTTTTGGTACCACTGCATCTGGAATTGGAACATATAGATTTAGCAAACTTGGACAACCAGAGGGTGATGAAAAAACAGTAACTTTTGATTCTAACTATGCAAATACTTCAATTGCATCCACAACTATCCAACCATTTGACATTAGTGAATTTAATTCAATTAAATCAACTTTGAGAGTTAGTATTGGACAAACAAGTGCTTTACATCAGTTAATGGTACTAACTGATACTTTCTCATCAAACAAAGATGTACATATAATTCAATATCCATTCTTATCAATAGGAAGTACTAGTGGTATAGGAACATTTGGTGTAGAAATTTCTGGTGGTGGATATGATGGGGAATTGAAATTCTATCCAGATTCTCAATATGTTGGAACTGAAAATATCGAAATATTATCTTTTAGTGAAAATTTCCATCATGATTTTGATGATAATAATTTACCAGAAGATTTAGAATTTGGAAATATTCAAGAGACGATGAAACTATCCAAGTTCATATCAATAAATGACGAGGATGTGTTTAAAGATTCTTTTGATTTAACGTATGATGGAATACCCATCTTTATGAAAACTTTTGATCCTGGTGACAATTCAGTTTTAAATATAACTCAAGATGAGCATACTTTAAATATATCGGATCATTTCTTTAGTTCTGGAGAAGAGCTAAATTATAGACCAAAATCATCCTTTACTACAGTATCACCAGATGCTATTGGTATTGTAACTACTCAGAATCACTTAGGCGTAAATACAACGTTACTGCCAAGTACAGTATATGCAATTAAGGTTAATAATGGAAAACTTAAGTTAGCAACTACTAAAGAAAATGCTTTATCTGGAATTGCAATTACTTTTAATTCCATAGGTTCTGGAAATGCTCATGAATTAGAAATGAGCATAACAGATAGTAAGAGTTTAATTTCTATTGATGGTTTAATTCAAGATCCAATATCATATTCACTTTTAAGTTATTCCAATGTTAGTGAAAGTATAGGTGTAGGTGATAGTATAATTCATCTTAGTGGTATATCTTCAATACGTCTTAGTGATTTGTTAAAAGTTGACGATGAATATATCAAAGTTTTAAATGTGGGTCTAGGAACTACTTCAACTGGTCCAATTTCTTTTGGAGGAACTTTCCCATTAATTAATGTTGAAAGGGGCATTGCAGGGACGTTAGCAACATCTCACGTTCAAAATAGTACAATGGATCTATATAGAGGTTCATATACTATTAATGAAAATAAAATTCATTTTACTGATGCTCCTGTTGGTGTTTTAGAGGATCAAATTTTTGAAGATACTGATAATTTACCAGAAGGAAGATCTAGATTCTTTGGAAGAACATTCTTAAGACTCGATTATGATAGCAATCAAATTTTTGACAATATTTCTGATACGTTTACAGGACTTGATCAGAGATATACGCTTACTTCTGGTGGTATTAACACTGTTGGATTAGGAACAAGCGGTGGTGCGGGTATAGTTGTTATTAATGGAGTTTACCAAGCACCAACCACTGATAATAATCAAAATAATAATTTCAATATTGAAGAAGAAAGTTCCATAGGGATTAGTAGTATTGTATTTACAGGTATAACTTCTGCAAATGGTTCAATTGTAATTTCAGATGATGATGTAAATCAAAATGAATTGCCTAGAGGTGGAATAATCGTTTCTCTTGGATCTACACCTGGATTGGGTTATGCACCCCTTGTTGGTGCATCTGTAACAGCTATAATTTCTGGAGGATCAATTGTTTCTATTGGTATAGGAACAACTGGAAATTGGGGATCTGGATATAGGGAACCTGTTTCTATTGCAGTAACAGATTCAAGTCATAGTGGTAATGAAGCATCAATAACAGCATCGGTTGGTGCAGGTGGCAGCTTAGCATTTACTATTAATGATGGTGGTACAGGATATTCAAATCCAAAGATAGATATCGAACCACCTTTATACTCAAACTTAGAAGTTATAGGTCACTCTAGAATTGGTATAGGTACTACAACTGATACTGGTTTTGGAATGCTTTTAGATATTGATGTAAGTGCAGCATCTACAACTGGAATAGGGTCCACACTATTCCAAGTTTCTAAGTTCTCAATATCTAGAAAGGGATATGGATTTAAAAAAGGTGATGTTATTAGAGCAGTTGGACTTGTAACGGCATCTGGTTTATCAGAACCTGTAGAGCATTTTGAATTAACAGTTCTGGACACTTTCACAGACAATTTCTCAGCATGGCAATTTGGTCAAATTGATTATATTGATCCAATCGATAATTTCCAAGATGGAGTTAGAACACGATTCGATTTGAAATATGATGGAGATTTGGTGAGTTTTGAAAAGAATAGATCTAATCCAGATTCACAAGTGATTGATTATGGACCACTATTATTAGTATTCCTTAATGGAATATTGCAACAACCAAACATTGCATATACTTTTGAGGGTGGAACTTCTGTTACCTTCACAAATCCACCAAAGACAAATGATAAGGTATCTATTTTCTTCTATAGAGGTAGTGAAAATGATAGTTCAGTTGTTGTTGGAAATGAAATAGTTAAAGTCGGTGATGATTTAAAAGTTTTTAGTAAAAATAATTTACCTGGTATTACTACAACTCAAGATGATAGTAGAATAATTACAAGAGTTGCAGGATTTGATCTTGTACAAACCAATCTATACCTGGGTGATGGTATTGATTCTAATATATTCAAACCTACTAGTTGGACGAAACAAAAGTCTGATAAAGTTCTTGAAGGTCATGTAGTATCAAAAGCAAGAGATTCTATAGAAACTCAAATTTACCCAACAGCAAAAGTTATTGATTACTTAAATTCCACCGACGTTGAAATTTTTGTAGATAATGCAGAGTTCTTTAATTATGAAGAACCAGGTAGTATTGATTTTGATTGTGTAGTTCTACCATATAATCCAGATCCAGTTGCAGCGGGACTTAGTGCTGTAGTATCTGCTGCTGGAACTATTCAATCATTACTTATTTTAGAACCTGGTAGTGGATATGTAGGATCGTCTTTAACTGTAAGTATATCTTCACCACCAATCATAGGTTCTGGAATTGGATCGACAGCAACAGCTACCGTTTCCATAGTTAATGGATCAATAAATTCATCAACTATTGTTGAACAGGGATTAGGATATTCTCAAACTAATCCACCTCAAGTATTGGTTCCAACACCTTCCCCCACATATGAAAATATTACTGGAATAACTAATGTCGAAGGTTTCTCTGGAGGAATTGTTGGAATTGGAACAACTGTTGGAATTGGAACTGATTTAGCGATCAAGTTTGAATTAGATGGAACCTTAAGTCCATTTGCTGGTTTATCAACCAACTATAGAATTTACATTAATAATACTAAAGTTGGAACAGGAGTAACTTCAATTCTTGATACTGATACCGAAATTGTCGGTATAGGAACTCAGTGCTTAGATAATGTATATAATATAAGTGGATATGATGCTAGTGCTGGTATTATTACCTGCAATGTTCAGTCATCAACAAATATTGTAGATATAGCAACTACTGGAACTATTGATAATCCTGTTGCTACGTTCTCTTGGGGTAGATTGTCAGGATTTTCTAGAGGATCATCTCCAATTTCTATAGGAGTTTCTGGTCATAATGTTCAATCTGGACTATCAACCTTCCCAACAATCCAAAGAAGAGGATATGGATTAAGGAGTTTGGGGGCTTTATCTAAGGTTATCTAACTAAGTCTTTATAAATATAGAAAAAACAACAATAAGATGCCTGCAATTGTTACAGACAAATTAAGGATATTAAATGCCAAAAATTTTGTAGATTCTGTTGATGATACATCAAATTCATATTATGTATTTGTAGGATTATCAAATCCCGACGTTTCTGGATTTGGAAGGTCCACTTCTTGGGAATCCAACACACCAAACCCAACTGATAACATTGATTATCTAAATCATAATAAATCTACAATTCTTTTTGGTAAAAAAATAACTTCTTCAAATATAAAAAGAGTTGTTAGAAAAATAAATTGGCAATCTGGTAGACAATACGAAATGTATAGACCAGATTATAGTGTAATAAATCCATCACCAACTACAGGATCGATGAGATTGTATAGTGCCGATTATTATGTAATTAATTCAGAGTTTAAGGTTTATATTTGTATTGACAATGGTTCTTCTGGTATTAAAACTACAGGAAATGCATCTCAAGTAGAACCAACATTTACTGATCTAGAACCAAGTAAGTTGAGTGATGGTTATACTTGGAAATATCTTTTTACAGTATCTCCTAGCGATATTGTAAAATTTGATTCTACAGAATATATTACTCTACCAAATGATTGGGAAACAACTAGTAGTGCCGATATCAGTGCTGTTAGAGAAAATGGAGATTCCTCTAGAAATGAAAATCAAATTAAGAAAGTTTATATAGAAAACAGAGGTTCTGGATATGTTATACCAGATGGTACGACAGCAAATTTAGTTGGTGATGGGAGTGGAGGACGAGTTTCACTTAATGTTGATAACAGTGGAAGAATTACTGATGTTACTGTAATTGCAGGTGGAAAAAATTATACATTTGCTTTAGTAGATTTAGGAACTACTTCTACCACAGTTCCTTCAGTTTTTGCTCAATTAATTCCCATTATACCACCATCAAAAGGTCATGGATTTGATGTATATCAAGAATTAGGTGCTGATAAAATTTTAATATATGCAAGATTTGATGACTCTACCAAAGATTTCCCTGTAGATTCTAAATTTGCTCAAATTGGAATTTTAAAAAATCCAACTATTTTTGATAATACGGGCATTACTACACAAACATATATTCAAAATGAATTTTCTGGTGTATATGCTTTAAAACTCAATTCAGTATCTGGAACAGTTAATATTGGAGATAGGATTGAACAATCTGTTACCGGTGGAACTGCATATGGATATGTAGTTTCTTATGATTCTGAAACTAAAATTTTAAAATATTCTCAAGATAGATCATTATATTATAATGGAGGTAGTGGTACAAATCATACAGATTTTATTGGAATAACATCATTCTTTAATTCTTCTACGGGAACTAAATTTGTATTTGACTCATCAAATACAGTAAGAAAATCATTAGGTGGTTTTAGTGCTAGTGTTGATTCTAGTTTTTCTGGTATTACAACTACAATATCAAATAAAATCATAAATCTTGGTATGGAATTTACTTCTGGTCTTTCAAATCCAGAGATAAATAATACAAGTGGTGAAATAATCTATATTGATAATCGACCTCTTGTTACAAGAGATTTAAGACAAAAAGAAGACATCAAAATTATTCTGGAATTTTAAAAAATGGCTCAAAAAACAAATTTAAACGTTAATCCATACTTTGATGATTCTTTTGAAAAAGATGAAGGCGCTATAGATAAAAATTACTATAAGGTTTTATTTAATCCTGGTAGACCAATTCAAGCTAGAGAACTGAATAATATTCAGTCAATATTACAAAATCAAACAGAATCATTTGCTCAGCATATATTCAAAGAAGGATCCATGGTTGTTCCAGGATCTGTTACCTTTGATAATCAATTTGAAGCAGTAAAATTAAAGTTAACACAATTTGGTGTAGACATAACAAATTATTTTTCTAATTTAATTGGAAAAGTAATTGTTGGTGAAAATTCCAGAGTATCTGCAACCGTACAGATGGTTGTTGCTCCAAACAGCGACATTGAGTATCCAACAGTTTATGTTAAGTATTTGAATTCAGATTTAAATTTTGAAAATAACCCATTTCAGGATAATGAAGTAATTACCTGTGAAGAAAATATAACATATGGAAATACTACTATTAGTTCTGGAACAGCAGTAGCAACAACAATTGATACTGAAGCAACATCAATCGGATCCGCCGTCTCTATAGACAATGGAATTTATTTTATAAGAGGATATTTTGTTAAGGTTGCTAAAGAAACAATTCTTTTAGACTATTATACTAATACTCCATCATATAGAGTAGGTATAAAGGTAACTGAAGAAATTATTACACCAAAAAATGATAAAACTTTATATGATAATGCTAAGGGATTTACAAACTATGCAGCACCAGGTGCAGATAGATTTAAAATTCAAACATCTTTAACTAAAAAACTATTAACTGATAGTAAAGATACTGACTTTATTGAATTGTTGAGAATTGAAGATGGTGTAATTAGAAAATCTCAACCAAAAACACAATATAATCTCATTAAAGATTACTTGGCAAAAAGAACTTATGATGAATCTGGAGATTATGTAGTAGAACCATTTGATTTTTCATTTCACAATTCTCTTAATGATAGATTGGGTAATGATGGATTATTTTACAATGATCAATTAACAGACCAGGGAGATACACCAACAGACGATTTAGCATGTTTAAAAATTTCTCCAGGAACAGCATATGTTCGTGGTTATGATGTACAAAAGCAGAATATTGAAATAATAGATTTTGAAAAACCAAGAACAACTCAAGAAGTTCTTGCAGCAAATATTCCATTTGAAATGGGAAATTTGTTAAGAGTAAATAATATTACTGGAGCTCCCCTACAAAAGAATATAGTTTACTTGCAAAGCAGAAGAAAAGATAGTTCTACCGCTGGTGCAGGAACTACCATAGGAGCTGCCCGAGTATATAATTTCAATCTTACTGATGCTGCTTATAGTGGAAATACTACAAATTGGGATCTTTACTTATATGATGTTCAAACATACACCGAAGTATCATTAAATAGTAGCGTTTCTTCTACTGAAGTTCCAGCAACTTCTTACATTAAAGGTAAGTACAGTGGAGCTAGTGGATATGCAGTTTCTGATGGAAATGGTACATCTTTAATTACATTAAGACAAACTTCTGGTACATTTTCTATAGGTGAACCTATCTTAATTAATGGTGTTGAATCTTTATCTAGAACTGTTAAAAGTGTAAAGGTTTATGGGTCAAATGATATTTTTTCAGTCCACCAACCAACAAGTATTTCTGGATTTACAACTGCATTTTTAGGTGATGGGTTACTTTCCAAATTTCCAAGATCTGAGACTGTTACAATATCAACTTCTGGTATAGCAACAGTAACATCACCGAGTACATTTAGTGGGATTACTACAGATTCTATTATCAGATATAGTGTTCCAGGATCATCTGATGAAACTTTTAATAGAGTTGTATCAGTTTCTGCAGATTTAAAAGAAATTACTTTAGCATCAGTATCTGATGTTTCAGGCGTATGTAATGGAAATCTTCCAACTACAGAGTTTAGTGGAAATTATTCATTAGGACTACCGAATATTATAGATCAAGAAAAAGGATACTTATATGCAGAACTTCCTGACAAAAACGTTTCTTCAGTGGATTTGAGTAGTTCTACTATATCTTTTACATCACAATCAAACTCAACATTTACACCATCATCAAATACATTAACAGTAGATACTGGAAACTTCAATTTAGGTATTAGTTCATCTACTGCTCGTTTTGAAGCTTTTGATGAAGAAAGATATTCAATTTTTTATGAGGATGGATCTATTGAAGATCTTACCTCAGATAAATTTACACTGAGTGCTAACTCTCAACAAGTTACATTCTCTAATATTGAAAATAAAACAATTTCAAGTATTAATGCAACTTTTGTAAAGAACTTTATTCAAAGTAAAGTTAAAAAGTATAACAAGAGTCGAGTTATTGATGTATCTCTATCAAAGAATTCACAATCTGGTAGCAACCAAAATTCTTCTGTTAATGATGGATTGACTTTTAATGATTATTATGGATTGCGAGTTCAAGATGAAGAGATATCATTAAATTATCCTGATGTTGGGGAAGTTATTGCTGTTTATGAATCTTTGGATACTGCAGAACCAGTTTTTGATACTTTAACTTTTAGTTCTATTGTAGACGTTGATAATAATGCAATTATTGGTGAAAATATTATAGGAAATGATGGAGCTGTTGCTAGAATAGTTACAAAACCATCTGCAAATAAATTGGGAATAGTTTATCTCAATACCAGCAAGTTTTCAGTTGATGAAAGTGTAACTTTTGAAGAATCCAATATTAAAACTAATGTTGTATCCATTACTTTAGGAAAATATAGAAATATAACGAATAAGTTTACTTTAGAAAAGGGGCAGAAAGAACAATACTATGATTATTCTAGAATTGTTAGAAAAAGAGGAGAAAATGCTCCATCCAGAAGATTAAAAATTGTATTTGATCATTATATTATTCCTGAAGGTGACACTGGAGATGTATTTACAGTTAACAGTTATGAAGAAAAATTATTTAATTCTTATGTTCCAAATATAGGGCAACATGAAACTAGATCTTCAGATACATTAGATTTTAGACCTAGAGTATCTGTCTTTAGTGGAACTTCATCTTCACCGTTTGATTTTAGTTCAAGAACTTTTGGTGATAGTCCAAAACTTATAATGTCACCAAATGAAAGTTCTTTGGTTGATTATAGATTCTACTTAGGAAGAATTGACAAATTGTTCTTAGGAGTAAATGGGGTATTTAATTTACTTCAGGGAATTCCATCTAGAAATCCAAAAGAACCAGAAAAACCTGATAATGTAATGGAATTGGCAACAATATCATTACCACCTTATTTGTATAATCCTAGTGATATATCTATCACTATTAGAGATAATCGTAGATATACGATGAGGGACATTGGGGAAATTCAGAGTAGAGTTGAAACACTAGAAACAGTAACTTCTCTTTCACTACTAGAACTTAATACTCAAAGTCTGCAAATTCAGGATGCAGATGGTCTCAATAGATTCAAAAGTGGATTTTTTGTTGATGATTTTAAATCTGCAGATTTTGTTAGTATGTTGTCAAGATCTGATGTTGATATTGATCAATCAGAATTAGGACCACAAGTTAGTAAAGATTCTTTGGCGTTATTACCTACAACACAAGAAACTATTTCAGATCAAAACTTAGATTTGACATCTAACTTACCTCTATTTGATTCAAATGTCCAAAAAACGGGAGATGTTATAACATTAAAATATGATTCTATTGAGTGGGTGAAACAACCATTTGCTACAAAAGTTGAAAACGTCAATCCATTTAATGTTATTTCATATATTGGAAATGTATCCTTAAACCCACCTACAGATACATGGGTTAGAAGAATTCAATTAGCTGATATATTCAGAACTGTCTTTAGTTTCAGATCAGTAGGTGGTGGATGGGGATGGGGTTCCTGGTCAAGTTCATCAACTTCCAGGAGCATACAAAATAGAATGGTTAACAGTGGAGCAGAGATCTTTATGAGATCTAGAAATACTGGATTCTCTGCTACAAACTTAAAACCTCTCACTAGAATTTACCAATTCTTAGATGGAAATGGAAATGTAGATTTCATCCCAAAACTTATTGAAATTTCAAGTGATGCAAATCTTCAAAACTATGGAGCATCAGCATCATTTACTGTTGGAGAAACTGTAATAGGAAATGTCAATGGTACCGAATTGATAAGATTTAGAGTTGCCACATCAAATCACAAATCTGGACCATTTAACAATCCATCAATAACATATACTACGAATCCATATGTAACTAGTGAAAATGTTTCTCCAAATTATAGTTCTTCTTCCAAAACATTAAATGTTGATATTGATTCATTATCTGAAGAAGCACAAGGATTATATTTTGGGTATTTGCTACGTGGTATGCAGTTAATTGGTCAAACTAGTGGATCTGTTGCTTATGTGAAGGATCTGAGATTAATTAGCGATATTAATGGTTTCTTATCTGGATCATTCTTCTTGAGAAATCCATTATCCAATCCAGCACCAGCTGTTAGAATTGGAACAGGAGTTAAAAATTATAAGTTAACATCAAGTTCAACAAATCAAATTCCATTACCTGGAAGTAAACTTATTAGTTCTGGAGAATCTAATTATAGATCTGAAGGAATATGGCAGCAGTGGCAAAGGACCATAACAACACAGGTTAGTGTTACTACATTTGTTAGAACACCACCACCACCTCCACCACCACCAAGAAGAGATCCTTTAGCGCAGACGTTTACAGTCGGATCTAATCCTTTCGATTTTTCATCAATTCCCGAAGAGGCGAATGGTGTTTATCTAAGTGCTGTTGATTTGTATTTCTCATCAAAAGATGCAGGAAATGCTTCGATAATTGTTGAGGTAAGAACAACAGAATTGGGAACACCAACAACTACGGTTATTGGACAACCTGCTGTACTTCAACCATCCGATATTCAAACTTCTACTGACGGTAGTGTTGCTACAAAAGTTACTTTCCCATATCCAATTTATCTTGAAAATGATGAAGAATATGCGATTGCTATTATATCGCCACAGTCTGATCAATATGAAGTTTGGATTGCTGAAATGGGAGAAAAGACTATTGAAACTGCATCTTTACCAGATTCACAATCTGTAAGACATTCTCAGCAGTTTGCAATTGGAAGTCTGTTTAAATCCCAAAATGGATCGATATGGACCACAGATCAATATCAAGATTTGAAATTTACATTGTATAAGTGCGAATTCACCTCTACAAATGGAAGTGTTCTTTTCCACAATCCAACGTTAAATCAAAGCAACAGATATGTTCCCACTTTAAATTCAAATCCAATTACAACCAATCCAAGAAAATTAACAGTTGGTATAACAACCACAGATGTTGCTAGTACATTAACTACATTAAGTGTAGGAAGAAAAGTATCTACAACAGGAACAACAAGTAATTATGGTTATATTGTTGGGACTGGAAGTTCAGTTGCTTCTGAAGAGGTAACAAATGGTGGTTCAAATTACACCACTACAAGCGGCGTAGAGACGTTTAATGTAACAGGGTCTGGAACTGGTCTAACACTTGATATAACTGCTTCTAACGGCGTTATAACTGGTGCTACAGTTAATTCTCCAGGTAATGGATATGTAGTAGGTGATGTTGTTGGTATTAAGACATCAACTGTCTCACCAGTTGGTGGAAGAGATGCAACAATTACGATTACTGGTATTACAGGTCTTGATACACTGTATCTTTCCAATGTTCAGGGATCTAATTTTGACACTTCAAATTTGGTTTATTTTGATAATTCTGGAGTTAGAACAACTTTGGTTGATATTGAAGTTATAAGCTCAACTCCAGTCGGAGGACTTAACAGCGGTAACTTGATGAAAATTGATCAATATAATCATGGAATGTATTCAAGTTCCAATAAAGTTGCACTATATGATATAAAATCAGATACAGTTCCTACAACACTGTCAAATCCTCTAGTATCATCTGATACTTCTATAAGTATCGCATCAACAACATCATTTAGTACTTTTGAGGGTCTAGATGTTTCATCAGATAATCCAGGATTTATTGTCATTAATAGTGAAATTATCAAATATACTTCAGTTACTTCCGATACTTTAGATGGAATTACTAGAGGTATAGATTCCACAATATCCGTAGATCACTCAACTGGAAATGAAGTTTATAAGTATGAATTTAATGGTGTTTCATTAAGGAGAATTAATAAAACACATAACATTAGTAATTACAATATTGATATTGATAATTACTATATTGAATTTGACAGATCTAATTTTGATGCAAATGTAACAGATAGATCGTCTGATCAAGGTGGGTCTGGTATTCCAGCAAATTCGCCACTTCTTTCATTTAATAATGAAGAATCTGCAGGCGGTGATCATGTTCAAGCAACTCAGAATATTATTTTCAATTCTGTAATGCCAATAATTAGTACAATACAACCAAGTTCTTCAACTTCCATAACAGGACAAATTAGAACTACATCTGGAACGAGTGTTAGTGGTAATGAAGTTCCATTTATTGATCAACAATATGAATCTGTTGATTTTAATACAACAAATAACTTATCATCTACCAGAATTGTTTGCTCTAAGGTTAATGAAGATGAACATTTATCAAATGTCCTTAGAAATAAGTCGTTTACTTTGAAAGTTGATTTATCTTCTTCAGATAAAAATGTTTCACCATTAATTTTCTGGAAAGAATCTTTTGTTCGTTATGATGCAAACAGATTAAATAATCCTGTCTTAAATTATGTAACTGATAATAGAGTAAATGAAGTTCTTGATGATCCACATGCAGCATATTATATTTCTACTCCAGTAGATTTAGAAAATCCTGCAACCTCATTGAAGGTTATTGTTAGTGCTTACAGACATCAGTCTTCTGATTTTAGAGTTCTATATTCTTTGAATAGACCAGATTCTAGTGAGGTGGAGCAATCTTTTGAATTGTTCCCAGGTTATGATAACTTGACTAATGATAATAATCTCGACGGATTCCCAGATGTTATTGATTCATCAATGAATAGTGGTCTTCCAGATAGATTTGTACCAGCAAGTTTGGAGAATCAGTATTTAGATTATGAATTTAGTGCAAATAATCTTGGTAGTTTTACTGGATTTGTGATTAAAATTGTTATGTCTGGAACAAATCAAGCTTATGCACCTAGATTCAAAGATCTTAGAGTAATCGCTTTAGCATAACATGAAAATACCAGTAAAAGGGTATCCAAATTTATATCGCGATGATCAAACAGGTGCTATTATTAATTGTGATAGCACCGCATATGATCAGTACATAATTGCGAAAAATAGAAAAAATTCGCAAAGACAAGAGATTGATGAATTAAAAAAAGATGTTGGTGAAATCAAATCCATTTTACAGGAGATTTTAAATGAATCCAGACGAAATAAAACTTGAATCTATGTCAAAGTCGTTCGAATATGAGCGACAAGCACGATTAATCGATGAATGTAGAGACCTTGATGAATTGAAAAATATTTGCAAATCCTATGCAAAATTGTATTTCAAACAGCAAGAAGTTTTACAAGCTTTAC
>CEVG01025795.1_pt1 | contig 23381 bp, 17 predicted proteins | sample 356511 | NCBI WGS metagenome assembly CEVG01 (sample SAMEA2623426, study PRJEB7988) | marine metagenome | biome: marine biome (ENVO:00000447); feature: surface water layer (ENVO:00002042); material: "saline water (ENVO:00002010), including plankton (ENVO:xxxxxxxx)" | depth 5 m | reverse complement strand
AAAGATAATGGGATGTATTCATATGACAATTCAAACAGCTGTCCTAATAGAAACATTAATTGATTTAGGTGCAGAGGTAAGATGGTCTTCATGTAATATCTTTTCAACTCAAGATCATGCCGCAGCAGCAATAGCAGCAGAGGGTATTCCTGTTTTTGCTTGGAAAGGAGAAACAGAAGAGGAGTATGAGTGGTGCCTAGATCAAACCATAAACAAAAATGGTAAGCCATGGGAAGCAAATATGATCCTAGACGATGGCGGTGACTTAACTATCAAAGTTCATAAGGAATATCCGGATATGCTTGAAAAGATTCATGGCATATCTGAAGAGACAACTACAGGCGTAAAGAGACTAAAAGAAATGCTTGCAACTGGCGAGCTTAAAGTTCCAGCTATAAATGTAAATGATTCTCTCACTAAATCGAAAAATGATAATAAGTATGGCTGCAGACATGGTCTTGATGATGCCATAAAGAGAGGCACAGATATGCTTCTAGCAGGCAAGAAAGCACTTGTAATAGGGTATGGAGACGTAGGCAAAGGTTCTGCAGATTCTCTTGTACAACAAAAAATGATCGTAGACGTTACAGAAGTTGATCCAATATGTGCTATGCAAGCATGTTTTGACGGTTTCACTGTAGTTTCAGCTTATGATGGTGGTGAAGTAACCAATGATGGAACTAAACTTAATCAAGAGATGCTTAAAAAATATGATTTAGTTGTTACAGCAACTGGTAATGTAAATGTTCTTGATAAATTTATGCTTGACGCTTTAAAGTCTGGCTGTGTAATTTGTAATATTGGCCATTTTGACAACGAAATCGATATTAAGCATCTAAAAACCTTTGACTGGTATGAGGTTAAGCCTGGGGTTCATAAGGTTAAAAGGTCTGACAAAGACTATTTATTGTTACTGGGCGAAGGCAGGCTTGTAAATTTAGCATTAGCTACTGGTCACCCAAGCAGAGTTATGGATGGCTCATTTTGTAATCAAGTTTTAGCACAAATAGCATTATTTAAAGATGCTTACGCTTCAAAAAATCCAGAGAAAAGAGAGCTATATGTAAAAGTTCTACCCAAGAAGCTTGATGAGGAAGTTGCAGCTTTAATGGTCCAAGGATTCGGAGGTACGCTTACAAAATTAACTAAACACCAACAAGATTACATTTCTGTAAATAAAGATGGTCCGTTCAAAGGTGATTCTTATAACTATTAGTTTAAAATAAACCTTTTAGGCTGAGTGGCAGAGTGGTTATGCAGCGGACTGCAACTCCGTGTACATCGGTTCGATTCCGTTCTCAGCCTCCATACAATGAAAATTTTAGTAACAGGCTCTTCAGGTTTTATAGGCTTCCACTTAATTAAAGAGTTACTTAACGCTGGTTATGATGTTGTGGGGATCGACGATCACAATGATTATTACAACCCTGATCTAAAATTAAAGCGATTAGCTTTACTTACCTCAAAAAATTTTACTTTCTACAATATGGATATAAATAATATTTGCATAGAAGATGAAAATTTTGATCTTGCAATTAATTTAGCAGCTCAGGCTGGAGTAAGAGTTTCAAAAGATAAAGAATATTTATATGAATCTACAAATATTCAAGGTTTCAAAGCGTTTTGTAATTTCTGCAAAGAAAAGGATATTGATAAAATTATCTATGCTTCAAGCAGCTCAGTTTACTCTGATACAGCCAAGAGAAAATTTTGTGAAGAAGAGACTTTTCTACAACCTAAATCAAAATATGGTTTATCCAAGCTTTCAAATGAGATTTATGCTTCAGAGTTCGTAAAATCCTCTAATTTATCTATGATTGGATTAAGATTTTTTTCAGTATATGGCCCTTTTGGTAGACCTGATATGGCATATTACTCTTTTACAAAAGCAATACTAGAAGACACAACTATTAGTCTTAACAACGAAGGTGGCATGTATAGAGATATGACTTTCATTGATGACATTGTACAAGGTATATTGGGAGCAATTCGTTATATTTTTAATCCTGACAGCAAAAATAAGAATGAAATTTTCAATTTAGGTAATGATTTTCCCATCAAAACAAGTTACTTATTGCACAGAATCGAAAATATTATTGGTAAAACCACAAGAATTCGTCACTTTACGACAAAAAATGAGAACATTAAAACACATGCTGATATCACTAAAGCAAAAAATCTATTAGGATATGATCCTAAAATATCTTTTGATGAGGGCATTAAAAGATTCATAGATTGGTATAAACATTATGAGGATACATAAAAAACTTAAGCTAGGAATAGTTGGGCATGGTTTTGTAGGCAAGGCGACTGATTGGGGTTTCAGCAAAAGTGTAAATAAATTTATTGTTGATCCATTGCTTGATACCAGTGTAAGTGATCTAAAAGAGTTTGATCCAGAAATAGTTTTTATTTGTGTGCCCACACCAATGGGTGATGATGGTAGTCAAGATTCATCTATTATTGAAAATGTTATCGAGGAATTAGTTTTATATTGCCCAAATTCAATCAAGGTTGTGAAAAGCACAGTACTACCATCTATATTGGAAAAATTGCATAAATTAGATCCAAAATTAGTTTACAACCCAGAATTTCTAAGAGAGAAACATGCAAACTTAGATTTTGAGAACTCTGACATGATCATAATCGGTGGAGATAGAAATATTTCTACGAAAGTTTCAAATGCATACTTGAGGCATTCAAGATGCAAAACAAAAGAGCATATATTTACTGATATTCAGACAGCATCATTTATAAAATATTCTATAAACACATTTTTGGCCTCAAAAGTTATTTTTTTTAATGAGCTACATGCCATTTATGAAAAACTACAAGTAAAAGATACTTGGGAATCAATTGTGAATATTATTTCCAAAGATCCAAGAATTGGAGATAGTCACATGAATGTGCCAGGCCATGATGGTAGAAAGGGGTTTGGAGGTGCATGTTTTCCTAAAGACAGTTTAGCTCTTATCAAGTATGGAGACAGCTTAGGTATAAATTTAAATTCATTAATAACAACTATTAAGATAAATAATAAAATCAGATCAAAATATAAAGATTTGGATTCAAGAGAATCTGAACAAAATGTATCTTTCGATGATAAAATTTGATGCTATTGCCCAGGTGGTGAAATTGGTAGACACAAGGGACTTAAAATCCCTCGAAGGAAACTTCGTGCCGGTTCAAGTCCGGCCCTGGGCACCATCTTGATTTAATTGATAAGATATATGTATTAAAAAAAAATATATTATTCTTTATGAAAATACTTACAGTTATTGGTACGAGGCCTGAAGCAATAAAAATGGCCCCACTAATAAAACTATTAAATCAATCTAAACAAAATCATAAATTATGTATTACAGGCCAGCATAGAGAAATGCTTGATCAAGTTTTGTCAGTTTTTGGAATACATGCAGATTACGATCTTGACGTAATGCGAAAAAGCCAAAATCCTGAAGAAGTATTTGCAACAATTCTAAAAAAAATGCCAGAAATATATTCAAAATTTAAACCAGATTTAGTTCTTGTTCATGGGGATACTGTGTCAACTGCATCTGCAGCAATGTCAGCATATTTTAATCAAATTAAAATTGGACATATCGAAGCCGGTTTGAGAACAGGAAATATATATGCCCCCTGGCCTGAAGAAATAAATAGAAAAGTTACAGCTACTATGACTGATTTACACTTCTGCCCAACAAAAAAAGCAAAAGAAAACCTTCTAAAAGAAAACATTGCAGCTGAAAAAATATTTATAACAGGAAATACAGTAATTGACGCTCTTTTTTTGATGTTAGAAACAATAGACAAAAGTGAAGCTCTACAAAAACAAATAAAACAAAAATTAGATTTCCTTAAAAATGAGAAGGTCATATTAGTTACAGGGCACAGAAGGGAAAGCTTTGGTGAAGGGTTAAAAAATGTTTGTAGTGCACTACTTGAAATTGCAAAGAATAACCCATTGGTTGAAATTGTTTATCCTGTACATCCCAACCCAAATGTTAATAATCCTATTCGAGATTTATTATCTAATCAGGATAATATTCATTTAATTGAGCCATTGGACTATCCAACCTTTGTTTATCTAATGAGGAAAAGCTTTTTAATTATTACAGATTCTGGTGGTGTGCAGGAGGAAGCTCCAAGTTTGAGGAAGCCTGTATTGGTTACAAGAGAGATCACAGAGAGGCCCGAAGCTGTAAACGAAAATGCAGTATTGTTAGTTGGAACAGACAAGAACACAATAATCAATGAGTGCAGTTCAATTATAAATGACAAAACTAAATATGAATCAATGATCACATCAATCAATCCCTACGGCGATGGTACAGCAGCTAATCAAATTTATGAGGTAATTAAAAAATATGAATCCTAAAGTTTGCGTAATTGGTTTGGGCTACATTGGTCTTCCTACTGCTGTGCTTGCTGCAAATAAATATGAGGTTTATGGCTTTGATATAGATACGGATGTAATAAGAATTATAAACTCGGGAAAAGCTCATTTTTATGAACCAAATCTAGATAAACTTTTAAAAAAAAATATTTCTGAAGGTCGATTTGTATCAGGAAATGTCATAGAAGTATGTGATATCTATATTATTTGTGTTCCTACACCATTCACTGATAGTGAGTTTCATAAAAGACCAGATTTATCATATGTTGATAAAGCAATTGAAAATATATCTAATATATTGAAAAAAGGAGACTTAATAATTTTAGAATCTACATCACCTGTGGGTACTACTGAGCGCATAAGAGATAAATTATCAAACTTAAGAAATGATCTAGAACTAAAAAAAGGTAAGCCTGACGTCTCAATAGCTTATTGTCCGGAGAGAGTTTTGCCAGGAAAAATGCTAGATGAACTTATTTTAAATGATAGGATTATTGGGGGGCTAAATCACGAATGTGCAAAAAGAGCTACTGCTTTTTATAAAACATTTGTTAAAGGAGATTGTATTGAAACAACTTCAAGAATGGCAGAGATGGTAAAGTTAACGGAAAATTCATGTAGAGATTCTCAAATTGCATTTGCAAATGAATTATCTATCTTAGCTGATGAAATGGACATTGATATCTGGGAATTAATATACCTTGCTAATAAGCATCCTAGAATTAATATCTTGAATCCTGGACCTGGAGTTGGTGGACATTGTATAGCTGTAGATCCATGGTTTCTTATTAGTGAGTACCCAGAAAATACGAAGTTTTTACACCAAGCCCGACAAACAAACAAAAATAAAGAGCAATGGGTTGTAAAGAAGATTCAAGAAAAAGTGAAGAAATTAGTCAGTACAAAAAATTATTTAACAGAAGAAGATATTACCATTGCCCTTTATGGTTTAACGTATAAGCCTAATGTAAATGATATTAGGGAAAGTCCTGCACTCAATATCGCAGAAAAGATTGCTTCATTACATAAAGGTAAAGTGTTAGGTATTGACCCAAACTTGCAAACCTTAACAACGAAAACTAGGCTTCAGTTTTTAAGTTTTGAGAATGTAAAGCCATTGGCTGATATTGAGGTTATTTTAGTGAATCATGAACAATTTAATAATATAGACTTTAATAAGAATTCATTAATAGATACCACAGGAAGCAACTCATTCAGATAAAAAAATTGATGGATGAAAAAAAATATCTAATTAAGTCAACGCTTTCAGGACTATCAAATCATCTGATAAGTATTCTTATCACTTTATTTTCAATACCTTTCATAGTTAGCAATATTGGTATGGAGGCATATGGTTTATGGGTTCTTTCATTAATCTTTGTAGAATTAGCAGCATTTGCCTTGTTTGGCATGGATAAAGCACTAGTCTTATCGCTTTCAAATAAAAGGTTTGAAGACAAGCATAAAGAAATTCTAGGGTCAGTTATGCTGCTTCAATTTGGTATTATCTTATTAGCCTCCATTTTTACAATTTTTATTATCCAATTTAATATCGCATTCTTTGGAAAAGCTCTAGATGCTAGTTCAAATTTATTTTCTACATTAATTATTTCAGGCTTAATTATTTTTATTGCCCAATTACTTTCATCAACTTTTAAAGCTATACTTGAAGCAAATTTAAGAATAGATCTTGTTAATTTTTCAAATCTATTATTGACATTTGCCTTATATTCATCAGTTTTAATAGCTTCTTTTTATAATCTGAATATATCAAATATACTTCAAATTACTGCTTTAATTTATAGTCTTATTTGCTTAATAAATCTTATTCTTGTTTACAAAACCACACGAATAAGAGTATGTTTCCCAAAGTGGCTGGATATAAAAAAATTTTTAAACCTTTCGAAAGAATTTTTTGCACTTAATGTTTTAAATTCTAGTATTTTGCCAGTAAATAAATATCTTTTCTTAATCCTAATTGGAGATCTTAAATTTCAGGGAATACTAGATATTATATTTAGAATTACTTACGCAGCTCAAGCATTATTGAGTGCTTTTTCTGCTCCATTATTTAGTTATTTTTCAAGGTTAGGCACGGAAAATTTATTAAGAGTAGATAATATGGTTTCAAAATTTATAGCAATCTTAATAACACTTTATTGTTCTGGAATAGCTATTTATCTTACTGTAGCAGATTATATTGCAGCTCTCTTCGTTGAAGAAACACTACGCGAAACATTCTCAGCGTCGTTATTAATAACATTAATAATGGTTCTAATTTTTTCAATTGTTGAACCAATAGTTAAAAAAGTTACAGCATTTGGGAAAGTAAATTATATTTTGTTAGCAAAATCTTTACACCTTCCGACAAATTTCATTCTTCTGTATCTGTTTGCAGATAATTTAACAATTATAGAATTTGCATTTTGTTTTGGAGCAGGGTACGTAATGGTGTCTATTGCGTTTGTATTAATTTATTTCATAAAAGACAAGATTTTTGAAAAGAACAAAAATCAATAACAATGTATAATGTTTTCATTTAAGACATATAAATGAAACTTCTGCACTTATTGCCAAGCCTTAACCTCTATGGAGGCACTCCAAAAAAAACAAAAAACTTAATTGAATATTCTTCTCACGAACACTTTATTTATTGCTGGTCTCGATGGGAAAGTAATGAAGTTTTTCAAGAATCAAAAAAAAAATTTGAAGATGCAAATATAAAGATATTTGATTTTTCTGGAAGTAAAAATCTTTTTAATCACATTATAAAAATCTCTAGAATATTAAAAAACTATAATATAAGTGTAGTTCAAACCTATTTTGATAATGGAATTATTATTGCGGCTTTAATTAAAGTATTAAATCCAAACGTAAAAGTTGTAGCATCATTTGTGGGCCCTTTTTCAGAAAAAAATCCTTTTAAAAATTTTTTCATTAATTGGTCTATTAAGAAGATGGATAAGTTAATTTTTATCTCTAGATACGTATTGGAAGAAAGATCAAAAATATATAAAGGAATTAATAATGTTGATAAGGAAATTATTCCAAATGGGACTGAAATAAATCCGCACAAAAAAATCTTTAAAGAGTTTACTAATAGAAAAATAAGACTATTAAGCATAAGTGGCCTTGTCCATTTTAAGAATTTAAAAGTTCTCATAAATGCTGCAAAGTATTTGAAAGAAAAAACTAAATTAAACTTTCAAATTACAATTCTGGGTGAAGGGCCATTGAGAGCAGAGCTTGAGGATCTAATATCTATTTATAACCTTCAAAACTATTTTAAATTACCTGGTTATGAATCTGAAATTGAAAAATTTTTAGATGAATCTGATATCTATCTTCATCCTGCTGATGGAGAAGGTTTCGGCATTGCAATAGTTGAGGCATTAATGAAGGGGATGCCTGTAGTTCTCTCAAATTCTGGAGCATTACCAGAGCTTATTGAAAATAATATTTCGGGACTTCTTGTAGACCCATATGATGGCGAAAAATGGGCAAAAAAAATTATTTATCTATGTGAAAATCCTCAAGTCTGTAAAAAGATATCAATGAACGCTACAAATCATGCTAAAGAATTTTTTCATATTTCTGTATTTGCAAGAGAGCATGAAAGCCTTTATGAGAGATTAATAAAATAATTATGAAGAAAGTTGCTTTAATAACAAATATACCTGCTCCATATAGAGAAAGCACTTATGAAGAAATCTCAAAAAATCCTGATATCGACTTTAATGTAATTTATTCAAAAAAAATTGAATCAAACAGATCATGGAAATTTGAGTTGGGAAAATATAAAAGAACCTTCTTAAACTCATTCACAATTCCATTATCTCAGTATGAGATACACCTAAATCTTAGTATTTATAAAAGGTTAAATGAACTAAACCCGGACATATTAATTTTAACAGGATTCAATCCAGTAATGCTTATCGCTTTTTTTTGGGCAAGAAAAAAATCTAAAAGAATAATTATATTCTCTGATGGAACACTTGATTCCGAAAAGGGCATCTCTTTCATTCAGAGATCAATAAGAAAGCTTTTTTATAAACATGCTAATAGCTTTATTGCTGCAAGCCAAAAAACAGTAAATCTTCATAGGCATTATGGTGCTAGCGATGAAGATATATTTATTAGTTGTTTGTGCATTGATAATGATCGTTTGCAAACTAATTGTACAGAAAAAACTTATGATCTTATGTTTTCAGGTCAGCTAATAAATAGGAAACAACCACTATTTTTTATTGAAGTTGCTGAAAAGTACTTGAAATTAAATGGAAAATGTAAAGCTTTGATATTAGGAGATGGAAAATTAAATGATGAAGTAAGTAGTAGAATAAAAAACTCAAAAGTAGATTTTCATTTCCCTGGTTTTGTTCAGCAAGATGATCTAGTTGATTATTATTCTAAAGCGCATATTTTCTTATTCCCTTCTTTATCAGATCCATGGGGTATTGTAGTAAATGAAGCAGTTGCAGCAGGATTGCCTGTTATTTCTTCTAAGCATCCTGGATCAGTTGGAGAGTTAATTGTTAATAAAAAAAATAGTTTTGTTTTAGACCTTGATTCAAATATTTGGGCTGAAAAAGCATTTGAACTTATAAGTGATAATGAAAAATATAATAGATTTAAAGACTATGGGTTAAATCTAATTAAAAATTTTAATAAGGAAAAAGCATCTAACGGAATTATAGAGGCTATAAAAAACGCATATGAGTAAGAAAAAGATATTATATTTTTTTCAAATTCCTCCACCAAAGCATGGAGTCAGCCTTATAAATCAAAGGATAATTGAAAACGATATCATTAATAAATCTTTTGAAAGTGACCTTCTTAAGATTGATTTTTCAACTAAACATAGTTCGTTAAATAAGCTATCAGTACAAAAGCTTTTTAAATTTTTTTCGTTATCTTTAAAACTTTTTATTAAGTTGAGAAGCAATAATTATGATGCTATTTATTTTACATTGACTCCCTCTGGCCCTGGTTTTTTGAGAGACTTATTTTTTATTTTTATTATCAATCTTTTTAAAATAAAAAAAATATTACACTTACATGGAATTGGCATTGCTCATTCAGTAAAAAGGTATGCATTTGCTAAACACTTTTATAATTTTGCTTTTAATAATTCAGTAATAATCCATCTTTCCAAAAATTTACTGAATGATGAAATAACCTCAGTTTTCAAAGATATAAAATACAAAGCCTTTTTTCTTAACAACTCTACAGATAGGCCAAGAAAGCAGATTTCTAAGGAAAGAATAAATGAGATTTTATTCTTATCGAATCTTTTTCCATCTAAAGGCATTCATGATGTGTTAGAGATATTTTACAAGTTAAGTTTACGGTATCCATATTTAAAGATGAATATAGCTGGAGCAGAGAGTAGCAAAGAAACGACAAAAAAAATCACTTATCAAATAGAGACATACTCTCTTCAAGATAAAGTTAAGATTTTTGGTTTTGCTAATGAAGAATTAAAAAATGATTTGTTTACAAGATCAGATTTATTTTTGTATCCGACCAGAAACGATGCTTTTCCATTAGTTTTGCTTGAAGCAATTAGTCATGGCTTGCCAATTGTTGCCTCTGATATTGGTGCAATCAATGAAATTGTTTTGAATGAGAAAACTGGATTCGTTTTAAAACATAATAATGATGATTTTGAAAAAAGAATAATTGATTTAATAGAAGATCAAGCCAAATTCAAATTTTATTCCAATAATGCTATTTCACACTACAACAAAAATTTTACTTCGAATATTTTTGATTCCAAACTTTCAGCCATTCTTAAAAAGGAGTTAAATATATAGAAATGTGTGGAATAGTTGCGCTATATGGATTTAATGACTCAGAAAAGATTCTTGAGAAAATAAGCATTTCACAGAAACATAGAGGGCCAGATAATCAAGGTTTTTGGGATAACGGCAAAATATATTTTTCACATCAGCGATTATCAATAATTGATCTTGATTCACGTTCAAATCAACCATTTACCAAAAATAAAAAAACTATCATTTTTAATGGTGAGATTTACAATTTTAAAATAATAAAAAAGACTCTTGAAGAAGAAGGAATTATTTTTAATACAGAGTCTGATACTGAAGTTGTTTTAGAGGCTTTTAATTTCTATAAAGAAAAATGTCTTGATTATTTTGAGGGGATGTTTGCATTCATAATATATGATGAAGGTTCTAAAAAATCTTTTGTTGCAAGAGATCATTTTGGAATCAAGCCATTATTTATTTACTCAGAAAAAAATAAAATAGCAATTAGTTCAGAGCTTAAGACTTTAGTACAAATACCTTCATTCAATAAAGAAATAAATAAAAAAGCACTAGTGAATATCATGAATTATCTATGGCTGCCTGGCAATGAAACAATTTTTACTTCTGTTAAAAAGCTTCCGCCTGCAAGCTATATGTGGATTAATCAAAATAATAGCTATGAGATTAAAAATTACTGGCAATTAAACGATGAGAATCAAATTTCTAGTTATGATGATGCTTTAAAACAATTTGAATCGGTTTTTGATAAATCAATTGAAAAACACCTTATTTCTGATGTAAAAGTTGGTTCATTTCTTAGCGGAGGTTTAGATTCATCGCTAATTTCAGTAATGGCAAAGAAAAAAATAAAGAATTTAACTACTTTTACAATTTCTACGAGTGAGAAAGATAAAAAAATTGAGCAAATGCCGGAAGATGAAAAATATGCAAATTATTTAGCTAATTTACATTCATTTGATCATAATCAAATAGAAATTAAACCGAATATAGTTGAAGATCTTCCTAAAATTGTTCATATGTTAGATGAGCCAATTGGCGACCCCGCTAGTATAAATACTTATTTAATCTGCAAAGCTGCTAGAAAAAAAGGCATTAAAGTTCTTCTTTCTGGGATGGGAGCAGATGAAATCTTTTTTGGTTATAGAAGGCAAAAGGCAACAATTTATGCAAAGAGATATAAATCTGTGCCTAAGATATTTAGAAAAATTATTAGAATTTTTGTGAGCTTTATGCCCGTTAAAATTTTTGGCAGAGGCTTAAAATTTATAAGATGGTCAAAAAAATTTATTTCTTTTGCAGAACTTGATCTAGAGGAATCTTATAGGCAAAGTTACTCATACTACACAGATGAAGAGCTTAAATTACTTTTTAAGAATGACTATCATCAACATATTCCCACTATTTCCAAAGAACACAGAGCTCTCTTTAATGAAAAGTATCGAGATGATATTAATAAAATGTGCTTTACAGATATAAACTTTTTCATGAATGGCTTAAACCTTACATATACTGATAGGGCTTCAATGGCTGCTTCAGTTGAGGTCAGAGTTCCCTTCATTGATAAAAAAGTTATTGAAACTGCAATGAAAATCGATGGTAGTCTAAAATTTAAAAATAATGAATCAAAATATTTGCTTAAAAAGTTTGCTGAGAAGCACCTGCCAAAAAATATAATATATAGGAGTAAAGCGTCTTTTGGTGCGCCAATAAGGTCTTGGATATCTGGAGATCTATCAATTATGGTTGATAACTTACTATCTGAAGAGAATATTGTTAATAGAGATATCTTTGATTACGAATACATAAAAAATCTAATTCAAAATGATAGATTGGGAATAGAGGATAATGCTTATAGAATATATCAATTACTAACATTAGAGTTATGGTTTAGAGAGTTTATAGATTAAAAAATGAAACAATTAGTTCAAAAACTTGGTTCTGGAAATATGTCAGTTATTGACGTTCCTGAGCCTAAGCTAAAAAAAGGTTATGTGCTTGTTCAGAATTATTATTCAGCAATTAGTGCAGGCACTGAGGGAGCAACTGTCTCACTGGCTAAGAAAAGTCTTATTGAAAAAGCTTTAAGCAAACCTGAACAAGTAAATCAGGTATTAAATACACTAAAAACTCAAGGACCTGCGAATACAATTAGAGCTGTTCAGAAGAAATTAGATTCATATACACCTCTTGGCTACAGTAGTTGTGGAGTTGTGCTAGATATTGGAGAAGGAGTCACAGATATAAATATAGGAGATAAAGTAGCTTGTGCAGGAGTTGGTTATGCCAATCATGCTGAAATTATCTCTGTACCAAAAAACTTATGCGTAAAGTTAGATCATCAATCTGATTTTAAAAGTGCTGCATACAATACTCTAGGTGCCATAGCAATGCAGTCTGTAAGGCAAGCTAAAGTGCAGGTAGGAGAAAATGTAGTGGTTATTGGTCTAGGATTGCTTGGCCAAATACTTTGTCAAATTCTTAAAGCTTCAGGCGCAAATACTATTGGCATTGATATAGATAACAGAACTATAGAGCAAGCGCTTAAATTTAATTCAATTGATTATGGTTTTAACATAGATGATCCTCAATTAACCAACAAAATCAATCAAATTACTAATTCAAATGGAGCAGATAATATAATTATTGCTGCTGCAACTAAGAGTGAGAAGCCTATTAATTTAGCAGGATCAATTGCCAGGAAAAAAGCTAGCGTTGTGATATTGGGCGATGTGCCTACTGGTTTTAGCAGGGAGCCAGACTGGTACAAAAAGGAACTCTCTTTAATAATGTCATGCTCTTATGGTCCTGGACGATATGACTCAAATTATGAAGAAAAAGGAATTGATTATCCAATAGGATATGTAAGGTGGACTGAAAAAAGAAATATGGAAGCTTTTCAGACCCTGATAAGAAAGAAACTTATAAATTTAGATTATATTACCACCCATACTTTTGATCTCACAAATAGCACAAAAGCATACGATCTTATAACAGCTAAAGATGAAGAGTATCTTGGCATATTAATAAAGTACTCAAATAAAAAAATTGAATCTAATCGAAGTCATGAAAATCGTAAAAAATCAAATTTTAGTAAATTAAACATTTCTTTTATTGGATGCGGAAATTATGCTCAAGGCAGTCTACTTCCATTTATCAAGAATAAAGAGAATGTGAGTCTAAATGGAGTTATATCAAGCACTGGAACAACATCAATTAGTGCAATGGAAAACTTTGGCTTTAATTTCTGTACTTCAAAAGAAAAAGAATTATACGATGGCAAAACAAATACAGTATTTATAACTACACCACATAATTCACATTATGATTATGTTTGTAACGCACTCAAACAAAAAGTAAATATATATGTTGAAAAACCATTATGCTTGAGTATCGATGAGCTTGAGACAATTAAATCAAAATATGAAAAAACGAATTTTGATTTAATGGTTGGGTTCAACAGAAGGTTTTCTCCATTAATACAAAAAATGAAGGCAGAATTTGAAAACAATTCATGTTTAAATGCCTCATATAGGATTAATTCAGGTCAAATAGGTAATGAAAGTTGGTTAAATGATAGGGATATAGGAGGTGGCAGAATTCTTGGAGAGGTATGTCATTTCATAGATCTTATAATTTATTTAACAGGGTCTGAGCCTACTTATGTAACCGCTAATTTTATTGATAATAAACTAAAAGATTCCATTAATATTCTTATTGCATTTTCAAATGGCTCATCAGCAACAATTTCTTACTTCACAAATGGCTCACCAAAACTTGCCAAAGAGTCACTAGAGCTGCATGCTAGCGGAAAATCAGTTTTGGTTGAGGATTTTAAAAGTATTAAAACATTCCAAAGTTCAAGAACGATTACAAAAAGCTTCTTAAATCAAAATAAAGGTCAGAAGGAGATGATCAATGCTTACCTTGAATCATTATTAAACCCATCTGACCCTCTCATTCCATTTAAAGATATTTATCTGTCAACTAAAACAACAATCCTTGCTCAGAAATCAGCTTTTGATAATGGAAAAAGGTATGAAATTGAATACTGATGAAGTCTTAAAACATCTATTAAATTATATCGAAAATGAAAATTATAAGGGATGGGATCCTTATGATCTCCTAAATTCAAGTTTTTTAAAGAACTCTCCCCTTTATTCTTTAAGTTTCTTTAGATTACTTTTTATTCAACTAGGAAAAAGAAGCCCATTCAACTTACGTAGATTGTTAAATGTACCTAAAGAGCATAACTCAAAAGGGTTAGCCCTAATTTTAATGGGTTATATAAATTTATATAAAATTGCTATTAACGGAAATACTAAATTTGGAAATCCTGAAACTTTAAAAAAGAAAATAGAGTATTTGAGTGAATTATTGGTAAAAAAATCATGTGCAGGCTATTCTGGAGCATGCTGGGGGTATAATTTCCCATGGCAAGCGAGAAATCTTTTTTATTTTCCTAAAGAAACTCCAACAGTTGTTGCAACATCATTTTGCTCCGAAGCTCTATTCAAATCATATGAAATAACAAAAAATAAGCTTTATCTAAATACTGCTCTTTCGTCGGCAAATTTTATATTGAAAGATCTCAATAAAAAAATAAAAAAAAATGGAGACAAAATAATATCTTATAGCCCCATACCTGGGAATGATGAGGTTTTTAACGCATCAGCTTTGGGGGCAAAAGTTTTATCTTATTGTTACAAATATACTGAAAACATAGAATTTAAAAGTGAAGCAAAAAAGATAATTTCTTATGTTGCTGCAGAGCAAGAACATGATGGATCCTGGGTATATGGAAAAAATAAAGTTCAAAACTGGAAAGATAGTTTTCATACCGGCTATATCATTGAATCCATGAATGTTTACCAAAAATTTTGTAAAGACTATTCATATAAGAAAGAAATTGATAAAGGATTTAATTTTTACATTAATAATTTTTTTATGAAGGATGGTACTCCAAAATATTATGACAAAAAAATATATCCTGTAGATATTCACTGCCCAGCGCAATTATGGAATACATTGTATGAGTTGAATTTATTTAAAAATCATAAAATTATTGCTGAAAAAGTCTATAATTGGACTATTACAAACCTATATAACAAAAACGGATACTTCTACTATCAAAAAAATCGTTTTTTTAAATCAAAAATATCATATATGAGATGGTCAAATGCCTTCGTATTGAAAGGTCTAAGTTGTTTTGAGCTTTATAAGAATGAAATTTGAAAAATTGAATGGATATAAGGTTTTTGCTCCAAATAAGGATGACTTAACTGATTTTACCAATATTAAAAATAAAATTCTCATTGCAATGAATGCAAATAAAATTTTACACGAAAGTGATGGATTAAAAAAAATTGTAAATAGCAACTTAAGTTATCCAGATGGTTTTGGAGCTGTGCTCTGCTTAAAGCAAAGAAAGGTAGATGCAATAAAAATCCCAGGCTGTGAGCTGTGGATTAATATAATCAAAAAAAACCCAACAAAAAAATATTTCTTTATTGGATCTTCGGAAATTGTAATTCAACAGGTAATCCAAAAATTAAAAAATGAATTTCCAAATATCAATATTTCAGGATACAGGAATGGATATTTTGAAAATGTAAATCAAATAAATCAAATCAAAAAAAAGCTTAAGAAGCTAAAGCCTGATATGACATTTGTTGCAATGGGCTCACCAAAGCAAGAATTTTTCATGAATGAATTAAAAAAAGTTCATAATTCAACGTATATGGGTCTTGGCGGTAGTTTTGATATTTATTCAGGCCTAAAAACTAGAGCACCAAAATTATTCATATATCTCAAGCTTGAATGGATTTACCGGTTAATTACTGAACCTACAAGAATACGAAGACAATTATATTTATTTAAATTTTTATTTTATTTCCTTACTGGAAGGTTTTCTAGATAATTCAATATGGCAGCAATATTTTTCACCTCCTTAATAATGTTTTTTCTAGCTTTGAGGAATGTGCTTGCTTATTTATATTTAGTAATTGGTTTCTTTCTTCTTGACAATGTTCTTAGCTCATTAATTGGGCCAATTTTTATGAGTGCTTCAGTAGGAATTTCATCATTGTTAGCATGCATATATATTTTATTCATAAAAAAGGCAGAATTAGATAAACCAACTTTATTCTTTCTATTTGCTTTGCTTTTTTATTTATATGGAATCACGAAAGCTATCTTAGAATATGCAGATATTTTAGGGATTATAATTTCTTCAGGCATTTTTATGAGCATCTTTATAATTCCTTATCTCTGGCTAGTAAAAGATCGCATAAAAAAAGAGAATTTTGATAATTTAGTGTTATTTTTTAGTGTTGTAACAGCCCTTTTATCTTACCTAGCTCTGATTGGAATAAATTTTCTTGAATTTCCTCTAAGGTCAGCTTTTTTCGGGCCAGGAGTTCAGTTGCCAAATGCACTGTTTTATATTTTTTGCATAATATACATCTATTGCACAAATACTTTCGACAAATACAGAATTTTAATCCTTACCTTCTGCATTCCAATAATTATTGTACAGGGCCACTTTTCAGCTACTCTAGCCTTATTTTTAGCTTTCTTTCTTTATTTTATACATGCTCAAAATATAATTAAGGTAATTCCAAAATTTATCATTGCTTTTATTTCTTTTGGGCTTTTTTTCACTTTATTAGATAACCTTGAAGCCATTAATATTGTTTTATCACAATATTTTCCAGAATTTTCTTCACGTGGCTCTCAAAATTTTATGAGATACTGGTTATTAGCAAATGAAAGTATGGGTTATGGTTTCATTCCATCTAATTCTATAATTTTGGATAGAATTGAGACTTATTCTCTTTCAAGATATGACTCAACAGTTGGAACAGTAGATGATGGGTATATAAATATTGCTTTAATTTTTGGCCCAATTATTGGTTCAGTATATCTAACAATATTCTTATTATTTTTATTAAATATTAATTCAGATAACAAATTGGATAATTTATTAATATGCTTTCTGTATTCTTTTTTCGTTGTTAATCTTACATTTTCAGCTTTTTCATTCTTGCAAGGCTTCTTTGTAATAGGATTATCTTTTTTAGTACTTAATAGAAAGAAAGATATTGAAGACAGTTCTTGAAAACTACAAGTTATAAAACCTTCTTCTAGATATGTAGCTTAATTTAATTTAAAGTATGTCTTTAAATTATTTGTAAAATATGGACAACGTATACAGCATAAGAAAAATAATACTGAAGAATATATCTTTAATTATTTTTACTTACTTAATATGTACAGCAATTGGAATTTACTCTTATTTAAATCAAATAAGAATATATGAGGCTAAGAGCTTGATTCAATTTGAGCAAGCGAACCCTCTTGGAAAGGGAATAAATTCTATCCAGCCTGTATTTTTTGGCAGTAGCCAAATTGAGGAGCAGGCGAAAATTTATAAATCAGTTAAAAATTTAAAAAAACTAGCTAGCTCAATGAGTCTTAATGTTCTTGTGAATGGTCAAACTGTTGATCATGATGATCAAAGCTATTATGAGAGTGTATTATTAGAGAGCTCAGACCCTACATCTGAAAAGCATCATATAAAAATTAATTTAATGCAAGATGGGTTTTCTATTGGATCTAATGAAATTAAGCACCCTTATAATCAACCTTTGGAAGTTGAGTCATATTTTATAACTATTTCTAGAAATCAAGAATATGATTACGACAATAATAGCTTAGAATTAACTTTTTTAAATCTTATTGATGCTGTAAGAATTGTTGAAAACTCATTGAATGTAAACCCCTTTCTAGTTCAAACTTTTGATGCATCTTTAATGGAAATTTCTTTCCAACATCATAATGTTAAATTTGCAAAAAAAATCTTAAATAATCTAAATGATATTTACTTGAGAGATTCAGTTTTTCAAAACTCAACTCAAGCAAGAGCTTCGATTGTATTTCTAGATCAATTACTTGATGATTTTACTAAACAGTTAGAAATTGATGAGCGAAAACTTAATGATTTTCAAGAAGCAAATTTATTTGTTCAAGAAAATGAAGAAGCTTCAACTCTTTATGGCAGACTTAATCAATTAGAGGTTCGTTTAGATGAGCTTGAAATACAGGAATTAGAATTTAAGAATAAAATTACAAAAAACAGCCCTTTTTATGAAAATTTGCAAGAACAAAAAGACTTTGTTAACAAACAGATAGAAGATGTTCTTAACAACGTAGCAAAACTACCAAAGAATCAACAGACTTTTATTAATTTGTTGAGGCAGGTAGAAGCTAATAGAACTATCGTTGAAGATTTACTGAGTAAAAAACTAGAATTTTCAATACTTGAAGCAAGCACTTTATCTGATGTTCGAATAATTGATGAAGCCTTTAATAATGGGAAGGTAAGCCCAATACTAACAACTTCAATTTTATTATATTTTATGATGGCATCAGCAGTAGTCGGCGTCCTATTAGGACTAAGAATTCTATTATCACCTATGAGATACCCATCTGAAATTGAAGATATTGAAAACGTAAAATTAATTGGTGTGATCCCAAAAATTAGTGACGATGATAGCAAAAGCGATAAGGTTGCAAGAGATAATCTCATAACAAATTTGCAAATGCTCACAGGGAATGAAGAGAAGACGTTTTTAATTTCAGGCCCGTTATCCGGAGTTGGTAAAACAACAATATCAAGGATAATTTCAGATGGTTTTAGCTCATTAGATAAAAAAGTTGTTCTTATAGACTGCGATTATCATAGAGGCGATTTGCATAAGATATTTGGGTTTGAAAGGGCTAAATTAGATAATCTTAGATATGAAAATTTTGACTTAAATGACTGGAAAGTTAGTGAAAATCTTTATGTTATAGGTAGGCCAATTAATTCTTCCGATTCAGCTCTAGCATTCTTTGAGTCTGATGATTTTTTGAATCTAATTGAAAAAGTTAAAAAGGCAGCTGACTATGTTGTCATTGATACACCTCCGCTTCTTGCTCTTTCTGATGGTTTGGTTTTATCCAAATATGCTGACAAAATTATCTTAACTGGTAGGCACGCAACAACTAAATCCAGAGAATTCAAAGAAGCATTATCACAAATTAGTGTTGTAACAAACAAAGAAATTTTAGCTGTATATAATTCTTTTGAAAGATCTAAATTTGATTATGGATACTATGACTATTATGGTTATAAATATTATTCATCTTATTACTCTTATGAAAATGATGAAAAGTAAGTTTTTATCTAATTTGGTTTTAGCAATATTATTAACAAGTTGTGCTATTTCTCCTGGAATGCAAGATCCAAAAACAAATATTTCTAATGAAAATATTGAAATCATCGAAATAGACTCTGGTTTGATATATTCCCAAAATAATAGTGGTTCAAGTAGCTACAAGATTTCTAAGGGAGATATTTTATCAATAGTTGTTTTTGGTCAAAATGAGTTTTTCCCAATTACATATTCAGGAATTAATAATCCATATACATCTAAACTTGTTGATGAAAAGGGTGAAATTTTCTTCCCCTATGCTGGTGTTATATATGCTGAAGGTAAAACAGTAAGTGAGCTTAGAACTGCAGTGACTGAAAAATTAAAAATTAATTTTAATGACCCTCAAGTTGACGTTTCAATTTCAGAATTCAATTCAAGAAGAAATATATATGTATTGGGTGAAGTATTTCGGCCTAAAACACTAAAGCTTGGATTAGTTCCAATTACACTTGCTGAGGCAATTTCAGAATCAGATGGACTTTCACAGTTAACATCAAATTCAAACAAAATATTTGTAATTAGGAAAAATAAAAGTAGTGATGGTGGCACTGTATATTATGCAAGTCTTGGTGATGCATCAAAATTTTTGGTTGCTGGAGAATTTGAATTGGTATCAGGTGATATAGTTTTTGTTGGAGCTTCTGATATAACAAAATGGAATAGATTTGTTACTCAGCTTTTCCCATTTGCATCATTTTTAAATCAGGTAGATAACATACAAAATTAAATGCTAAAGATTCATTTTATTTGTATTGCAAACTATTGTAGAAGCCCTGCTGCAGAAAAAATTTTTAATCATTTATCGCCAAATCATATGATTTCATCATCATCTGGAATATATCCATTCAATCAACCAAGAATGGATGAAAGGACATCTAAATTTCTTAATCATATTGGTATAGTTGAAAATTATCATGTGCCGTCAGAATTTGATGAAAAAAAATTTAATGAGTCAGATTTGATAATTTTATTTGATATTAAAATATTATTACACTTACAGAAAAAGTTTAAGAATATTAACTCTAAAGCTAAGATTTATAATGCGATCAATCAAAATCTAAATATTAGAGATCCCTATAAAATCAAGAAAGAGTCAGATTATTTCATTGAGATGGAGAAAATTCATACCATCGTTAAAGAATGGATAAAACATTTGAAATAAAAACTGAATTTATTTCTCTATATTTTATAATGCACAGATGAACAACAATCCAAACCATAAAGATTTACAAGATTGGCTTGATGCATTGGAAAATCTTATTCTTTTTAATGGATTTGATAACACTTCATACATAGTCAATGAATTTATCTCACACGCAAAAAATAAAAATTTAATTAATGATGATCAAAGAGCATTGCCATTTGAAAACTCAATATCTGAATTTTGTGAGGAAGAATATCCTGGTGATTGGGAAATTGAAGCTAACATAAGGCATTACATAAGATGGAATGCTCTTGTAACAGTACTAAAAGCAAATAAAAATCTTGATTTAGGAGGGCATATATCTACTTATTCCTCTGCAGCAACCCTATATGAAGTTGGTTTTAATCATTTTTTTCGAGGTGGTGATTTAGCTGATATGATCTATTTTCAGGGACACTCATCCCCTGGAATATATGCAAGGTCTTTCCTCGAAGGCAGAATATCAAGTGATCAATTAAACAATTTTAGGCAGGAGATAGATGGGAAAGGATTGTCATCTTATCCTCATCCTTGGCTTATGCCAAGCTATTGGCAGTTCCCAACAGTTTCTATGGGTTTAGGCCCCATCATGTCTATTTATCAAGCACATGTAATGAAATATTTAGAACAGAGAGGTCTTTTGCAAAACGATCCTAACAGAAAAATATGGATGTTTTGTGGAGATGGTGAAATGGATGAGCCAGAATCATTGGGTGCAATTTCTTTAGCATCAAGAGAAAAATTAGATAACTTAATCTTTGTTATAAATTGCAATCTTCAAAGATTGGATGGACCAGTAAGAGGGAATTCTAGAATTATTACAGAATTAGGGGCAATTTTTAAAGCTGCTGGTTGGAATGTAGTTAACACTATTTGGGGAAGAAAATGGGATGAGCTTTTAAACAAAGATTCAACTGGAGCTTTAAGATGGGTAATGAATAACACTGTAGACGGTGAGTATCAAAACTTCAAAGCTAAAGGTGGAGCATATACTAGAAAAAACTTTTTTGGGAAACATCCTGATGCACTAAAATTAGTTGAAAATATGACTGATCAAGAGATTGAGGATCTCAATAGGGGCGGTCATGATCCTATGAAAGTTTTTAATGCTTTCAAATCAGCTTATGATTGCAAAGATAAGCCTACAGTAATTCTTGCATTTACCGTTAAAGGTTATGGTATAGGTTCTCGTCAAGCGGATAACTCCACACACCAAGTTAAAAAACTCACAAATGAAAACCTTAATGATTTTGTCAAAAAGTTTAATCTGCCTATTTCTATAGAAAAATTAAAAAACCTAGAATATTTAAAATTTGATAAACAGAGTGATGAATTTAAATACTTAATTTCTCAAAGAGAGAAACTTGGAGGTTTCTTACCAAAAAGAAACCCTGTTAAATCAAACCTCAAGGTTGGTAATCAAAAACATTTTAGTGATTTCAATGAGATATCAAAAAGAGAGATGTCAACAACGATGGTCTTTGTAAGACTTATTACATCTCTTTTAAGGGATCAAAAAATTGGAAAAAACATAGTGCCTATTGTGCCTGATGAGGCTAGAACCTTTGGAATGGACGGTCTTTTCAGACAATTTGGTATTTATAGTAGAGAGGGTCAAAAATATCAGCCAGAAGATGCTGATAAAGTAATGTGGTATCGAGAGTCAAAAGATGGCGTAATGCTTGAGGAGGGTATAAATGAGGCAGGTGCATTTTCCGCGTGGATTGCCTTAGCAACCTCTTATGCTAATAACTCTTTACCAATGATTCCATTCTACATTTACTATTCCATGTTTGGTTTTCAGAGAATACATGACTTAGCATGGGCAGCTGGCGATGCAAGAGCTAGAGGATTTCTTCTTGGCGCAACATCAGGAAGAACTACCCTTAACGGCGAAGGTCTGCAGCATCAAGATGGACACAGCCACCTATTGGCTCAAACAATTCCAAATTGTAAATCTTATGATCCCTGCTTTGATTATGAATTAGCCACTATTATCAAAAATGGAATTGATGATATGTATGTAAAAAATAATGATAATTATTATTACTTAACATTAATGAATGAGAACTATCTTCATCCTGAAAGGCCAAAAAATTTGAAGGATTCTGAAATAATGCAAGGAGCATATCTCTTCAAAAGCGAAAAAAAAGCTGATGTTCGATTGCTTGCTTCTGGGCTGACATTACGTTTTGCAATAGAGGCAGCAGAAAAATTATTAGATTTTGGTGTAAAAGCTGATATCTGGAGCATCACTAGTTTTAATGAATTAGCTAGAGGAGGAATAGTCTCTGATCAGCAGAATATGATTGGCAATGAAGATAAATCTTATGTTGAAAGTTGTTTTGCAGCTGCTATGCCCACAGTTGCGGTATCAGAATATCAGAAATTATACTCAGAGCAGATAAGAAAATGGGTAAATGGTAATTATGTCTGTTTGGGTACTGATGGTTTTGGTAGAAGTGATACGCGTGAAAAGTTACGTGAATTTTTTGAAATTGATGCAAACCATATAGCGTATAATGCATTAATTGCATGCGGCCTTAAAGATGAGGCTAGAAAACTAAAAAATAAATATAAACTTAAATTTAATGAAAAAGACCCCTTTACAAGATGAAAGAGATTGAATTAAAAGTGCCCAATTTAGGCGAAGCAGAAGATACAGAAATTATTGAAATTTCTGTGAAAAAAGGTGACAAACTCAATAAAAATGACCCTATTATTGTCCTTGAGTCAGAGAAAGCTGCTATGGA
>CEVG01070353.1_pt1 | contig 23415 bp, 22 predicted proteins | sample 356511 | NCBI WGS metagenome assembly CEVG01 (sample SAMEA2623426, study PRJEB7988) | marine metagenome | biome: marine biome (ENVO:00000447); feature: surface water layer (ENVO:00002042); material: "saline water (ENVO:00002010), including plankton (ENVO:xxxxxxxx)" | depth 5 m | reverse complement strand
GACGTTGGTAGAACCGACGACCCTGTTCGAATGTATTTGCGTGAAATGGGTGGGGTAGAACTCCTTTCCCGCGAGGGGGAGATCGCAATAGCGAAGCGCATTGAAGCTGGAAGAGAGCTGATGATTGGTGGAATAGCTGAAAGTCCGCTTACCATAAAAGCTCTCGTCAAATGGAGAGATGCAATTAAAGAAGGACAGGTGCTGCTCAGGGACGTAATTGATTTGGATGCAACCTATGGAGGAAACCCTGATGTCCAATCTGAAACAGGGGCACCAACATTACCGATTTCAGGCGAAGCCGAAACGGAAAAATCAGAGACCGTGAATGAAAACGACGGTATTGAATTAGATGAAGACGATGACGACGAGGACATCGAAGAAAATAATATGTCATTAGCGGCTATGGAAGCGGCCCTGATGCCTGATGTAATGGAGACGTTCGATAAAATTGCTACTATTTATGGAAAATTAAAGAAGGTACAAGATAGACGTTTGTCTCGAATGTTGAAAGGCGAGCCCGCTACAGCACAAAGCGAACAACGGTATGCAAAGTTAAAAGATGAATTAGTCGAACTAATGGACGGGGTTCGACTGAACGCTAGCCGTTTAGAAGCGCTGGTAGAGCAGCTATATAAACTGAATAAGCATCTGGTTGGGTTGGATATGCGGCTAATGAAAGCTGCGGAAAGTAATAAAGTCAAAAGGGCCGACTTTATGGCACAGCATTTTGGAAAAGAATTAGAGCCAAATTGGATAGAAATGATTTCTGGTTTGCCAGGGAATAATTGGAAAAAATTTGCGGAGACTCGGGCAGACGAGATACTTACCACCCGGGAGAGCTTAGTCTCTATTGCGGAAGATTCAGGATTGCCGATACCAGAGTTTCGTAGGGTAGTTCAGACAGTTCAAAAGGGCGAGCGAGAAGCAGGCCGGGCAAAAAAAGAAATGGTAGAGGCAAACTTAAGGCTCGTGATATCAATAGCCAAAAAGTATACTAATCGCGGGTTGCAATTCTTAGACTTAATTCAAGAAGGCAACATAGGCCTTATGAAGGCAGTTGATAAGTTTGAGTATAGACGAGGATATAAGTTTTCAACTTATGCTACTTGGTGGATACGCCAAGCTATTACTAGATCAATAGCAGACCAGGCTCGTACTATACGTATCCCGGTACATATGATCGAAACTATAAATAAATTAGTCAGAACCTCGAGGCAGATGTTGCATGAAATTGGCAGGGAGCCTACCCCGGAAGAGTTAGCTGAAAAGCTAGTGATGCCATTGGACAAGGTCAGAAAAGTCCTAAAAATTGCCAAAGAGCCAATTAGTCTAGAAACTCCAATTGGTGATGAGGAGGATAGCCATTTAGGTGATTTTATAGAGGATAAAAAAGCTGTGCAGCCTCTGGATGCAGCCATTCAATCCAATCTGAGAGAAACAACCACCAGGGTGCTGGCAAGTTTGACAGCCAGAGAAGAGAGAGTTCTGAGAATGAGATTTGGGATAGGTATGAATACAGATCACACACTAGAAGAGGTGGGTCAGCAATTTTCTGTTACTAGAGAGAGAATACGACAAATTGAGGCAAAAGCACTCCGAAAACTTAAGCATCCGTCTAGGTCAAGAAAGTTAAGAAGCTTTCTGGATTACTGATCCGCAGGTATATAGTTCCATCGCCATTGAAGTTAAGGTACTAAGTAAATAGTAACGACAGTATCCTGGTTCCCTTTCGGTGCATAGATTTAAGCTTTAAATCAGCTTCGTCCCGTTATGATGGGCTGACGACAAAATTTTGCCTCTCTTTCGGAAAATTGCTAATTAAAGCCTTCTTAAACCCCTTTTTATCTTATGGATATGTTATTTGAAAATAGAAACGAAAGATTTAGATTTTAGTGGAAAGAGAGTTCTTATCACTGGAGCGGCAAGCGGTATTGGCGCGGAAATGGCAAAAACTTTTAGTGAGCATGGAGCTTCCTTGATACTCGCAGATATTACGAAAATTCAAAAAGATGATTACAAGAGACTTTCGGGCTTAGTGAAAACAATTCAATTTGATCAGGCAGATCCAACATCCATAGCAAAGATGTCAACAGAGGTAGGTAGGGTTGATGTTTTGCTTAACAACGCGGGTGTTGTGTGGATGGGCCCTTTTGAAGAGATGTCGGATTTAGATATCAATAGATTGATTGCAATAAATCTTGTAGGCCACATCACTGTCGCGCAAAAGATAGGAAGATCGATGTTGGAACAACGCTCGGGAGTAATTATTAACACATCATCTCAGCTAGCGTTTCATGGCGCTGCTGAAAGGGCAGTTTATGCTGCTACTAAAGCAGGTGTTTCCCAATTTACAAAATCAATTGCGGCAGAATGGGCTTCTAAAGGAGTTAGAGTTGCGGGTATTGCTCCTGGGAGGACGCTCACAGCATTGAATAAAAACGCCTTGGATACTCATTCCAAGCGAAATATTGCTTTGCAAGGTATTCCAGCTGGACGTTTTGCTGAAGCACATGAAATGGCAAAATTAGCTTTACTGCTATCGTCTGATTTATTGAATTACGTGGTGGGTGAAACAATAATTTCAGATGGTGGCTATGTACTCCTCTAATTGTGCGAGCTTTAGTTTTTTTGACGAAATCTTAGTTTGTAACAGAGGTTTCTTTTTTGAAGACATAGATTCCCGAAAAAACGATGGTCATGATCCCCACCCAAGAAGCAGGTGCTGGAAAGTCTCCGAATAGCAAAAATCCCAAGAATGTGGCACCAATTATTTCAAGATACTGAAACGGGGCTAAGATACTTGCCTCAATGTATTTTGATGCGAAAGCCAGAATAAAGTGTCCAAGGGTAGCTATCACACCTATTAGAATAAGCAGTACCCACTCTTGCTTCTGGGGCATTTTTATTTCCAGCATGGGAATATCGAAACTCGAAAACGTTGCAAGCATAACACTCATAAATATTAGCCCTGATAAGCCGGAATTAAATTGTAAAACACCCGCATTTTCCATTTGAGCGAGTTTTCTTGTAAGGATCATGTAAAATGCAAACGAGAATGCAGCTAAAAAGGGTAAAAATGAAAGGAGCCCTAATAGCTTATGGTTTGGCTGAACAACCACTAAGGCACCAAAAAAACCGATAGTTGTTGCCGCTAGCCTTTTCCAACCAAGTCTTTCACCCAAAATTATTGCCGATAGCATGGTGACAAGCAGGGGTTCGATAAAAAAGATCGCTATTACTTCTGCCAACGGCATGAATTTAACCGAGGCAAAGATTAAAACAGTTGTACATGCGATCAAAGCACCTCGCATGAACTGCAAAAAAATTTTCTGTGTTTTATGTTTTCTTAAGCCCCAAAAGAATATTGGGCACATCAGTATGGTTTGTATTAAAAAACGGCTCCACGCTATTTGTCCAGCTGAAATACTATCACCCAAAAGTTTTGCAAGCGCATCTATGGTAGGTAAAAAAAGAAATGCGAAAATAATTAGAAATAAGGCTATTTTTTGGGGGGGAGAATTTAAACGGCGTCCCATAAATATCATTGCTAATGAACCTTATACTTTGAAATAAGCTGATAAAATGGTCTATATTACACATAACCCTAACGAACGAGCACGGAAAACTCTTGCCGTGTATATACCAATACATGTTGCAACAGGTAGATTAGATTTGCGCAATTGTTGAAAATGGAAAAAAATGACGGCTCTGGAAGTTTATTTATCTGGTGAAATACACACTGATTGGCGTGAAAAAATTCAATCTGGAGCAGCAGATTTGAATTTATCAGTTAAATTTCATTCGCCAGTTACCAACCATGATAGCAGTGATGACTGTGGTGTTGTGATTTTGGGACAAGAGGAATCGCCTTTTTGGAAAGATCATAAAGGCGCTAAACTTAATGCAATAAGAACAAGGACGCTCATAGAAAAATCTGACCTAGTTATAGTGCGTTTTGGAGATCAATACAAACAGTGGAACGCTGCATTCGATGCAGGCTATGCGGCTGCTCTTGGGAAGGCAATAGTTGTCCTTCATGATCCCAACTTGACGCATCCGCTTAAAGAAGTTGATGCTGCTGCATTAGCGGTTGCGGAAACTCCAGAACAAGTTGTCAAAATTCTGGCATATGTCCTTTCTGGAAGACTGTGATTGATTTACGATTTTAGTCGTAATTCAACAAAAAACCTGCTGAATTTACGACGCAGATAGTAGCTATTTGTGCGCGACTTTTGGTAAGGTGCAGCAAATAACAGCCGCTATAGCAAAAGCAGAGCCGCCGATTGCGAAGATAAGCGTATAGTTGCCAGTAAGATTAAAAAGAGTGACTAGAAAAAAGCCACCTATTATCTGTGACACCCCCACGGCCAGGACCATATATCGCCATAATTTAACCATTACGTGTTTTCCAGTAGCAAATTGAGCTCTGCCAGCTATTATCGCCGCGGATCCAGGCTGTGATCCAAAAAACAGGGATGATAATGTTAATGCCATAATACTAGTTAGGATAATTGGTGAAATAGCTGATAATGCTAGCGTGACAAAAACAAGAACCAATGAGATATTTAGTCCTATTCTATCAGCCAATTTTCCCCATAAAAAAGTTCCAATAAGGCCGCCCACCCCGACTAAGAGCCATTGCATAGATCCAAATTCTATAGGATTCCTGAGGTCGCGAACTAGATAATCAACCCAATAGATAGAATGAGGAATTAGGCCAATAGAAAATAAAGCTTGGACAACTACTAATTTCCATCCACTGTTTGATAACTTTTGTCTTCTCAGGGTGTTCGAGGAGGTTGAGACTTCGAGGTTTGGGGCGTCCCTCCAGGACCATAAACCAACAATAGTAGCAAGAAGTCCAATAAAGGCACTTCCAGCCCAAGCCCATTCAACGCCAAACTTTAATAGGTACGGCAATATTGAGGACGATATTAGAATACCTGCTCCTACCCCTGTAAAACTGATAGATGTGGCCAGAGCAACCCTATTCTCTGGTGCAAACCTAGTAACGTAGGCTATACACAAAATCATTATTATAGCTACCAATACTCCTAGGCAAAAACGCCAAAAAGCCAGCCAGAAAAACCCAAGGGGTGCAATGCTAGCAAACAATGCCAAAAGGCCAACAATAAAACAGGTTCTAATTAATTTTGGTTCACTGCTCCAATTTCTCAATTTTGGTAAAAGCAACGCACCAAAAATGTAGCCACTTAAATTTATCGCGCCAATATAGCCAGTTTCTCCAGGTGAAAGATGGTTGGATTGAATTAGCATCGGAATAATTGGGGTGTAACTGAAGCGGCCCAGGCCCATCCCCAGCAAAAGGCCTGCATGGGCACCTATTGAATACCTTAACCACTGCTGCATTTTGAAATTCTCTACTCTTACCGAAGAATTATATTCATCAAAATGTGTTTTGCGTTCGGTTCGTTTCTGATATTTTACTTCATAACACAATAGCCAGATAACATTAATATTATTACCAAACTAAAAAATATCCTGTTAACCCGACGGCGCTTTTTATTTTTTTTCTTGTTTAATAGCTCTTTCTCATGTTCAACCGTTATGCCTTTATGGGCTAAATTTTCTAATGCCATTTCAAAGTTTTTGAACAGGCTTGGTAGTCGGTTAATTAATTCGGGTAATTCTTCGCTAAAACTCTGTAAAGGTATCTTTGGCGACTGGGTCTTCACCATCCAATCCCTTATCATTGGTTGCGCTAACTCCCATATATTAACTGTTGGATCGAGTTGCCTTCCTACACCTTCAGCAACAAGCATTGTTTTTTGGAGTAGCAAAAGTTGTGGTTGTATTTCCATTTCAAATTGTTTGGTTATGCGAAAAAGTTGGGATAGTAAATTTGCTAAGGAAATTTCAGCTAGAGGGCGGTTTAAAATAGGTTCACCTATAGACCGACAAGCCTGAGCAAACATCTCAACCGATTGATCCTCTGAGATGTATCTTGCTTTAAAATGTAGTTTAGCAACCGAATGATAGTCCTTTGTCAGGAAACCGATAAGCATTTTTGCTAGAAAAACCCTCGTAGCCATATCAAGGCGACCCATTATCCCGAAGTCAACTGGTGCAATCCTTCCATCTTCCAGAATAAAGACGTTTCCTGGATGCATATCACCATGAAAAAAACCATCCCTGAAAACCTGATTAAAAAAAATACGGGTTGATTTTTTTACGAGTTGCTGTGGGTCTAAATTCATCCTTTTAAGCTCTTCTCTGTTGTCAGGTCGGCAACCCGTGATTTTTTCGATGGTAAGCACGCGTTGGGATGTATAATCCCAATAAACTTTTGGTACTTTGAAATCGGTGTCTTCGGAAAAATTATCTGCTAATTCGGAGCCGGCACTTGCTTCCATGCGCAAATCCAACTCAAGTTTTATTGAGGTGCAAAAAACTTCGATAACATCTACGAGCCTTAATCTTCGGGTTGCTGGAAAGAAACGCTCAAGTAACTCAGCTAGCCAAAACAAGAGCTTTACATCTCGCTCAAATAATTCGTTGATATTTGGGCGAAGTATTTTTACAGCAACGTCTGTACCATCAACAAGCCTAGCAAAGTGAACCTGAGCGATTGATGCTGCGGCTATAGGTTTTTTTTCAAAGTGTGAGAATAAATGTTCGATGTCACAGTTGAAATCACTGCTTATAATACGTTCGGCCTGCTCGAAACTGAATGGAGTGAGATTATCCTGGAGTTGAGTTAAAGCTAAGGCGTTATCCCTGCCGATAATATCTGCGCGCGTTGCTAGAGCCTGGCCGAATTTTATAAAACTAGGACCTAAAGCTATAAAGCAATAGACTAACCGCTCCCCCCAGTTGTGATTGTCAAAACTACGATCGCGTAGAAAAGAAGTTTTTAGAGCCAATTTGCCGATAAATGGGTAATTTTGAAAGAAACCGATTGGTGAAACGATATTGTAGCGGATGAGCTTAAATAGAAGACGTAAAAGTGTAATTAAATTACCGAATAAGTTTATCATATAGTCGATCTATATCCGCCATGCTGAATGTATTGCAACTATTCCACCAGATAAATTTCGGAATTTACATTGTTCTAAACCTGCCTCTCTCATTCGAGAAATAAGTTGGGTTTGGTTAGGAAATTTTCTGATGCTCTCAACAAGGTATTTATAGGAGTCTTTATCGTTCGCAATTACGTTGCCGATCTGTGGGATTACTTTGAAAGAATATGCTTCATAGAGAGGTTTTAGAACTTGTAGAGAAAAGTCGCTAAATTCAAGGCATAGAAATCTACCCCCTGGTCGCAAAACCCTTTGGGCTTCCTCGAGAGCAACTTGAATGTTAGTTACGTTTCTTAAGCCAAAGGCAATGGTATAGACGTCGACTGATTTATCATCGATGGGTAATTTTTCAGCATCACCGCATATCCAAATCGTATCTTTCATGGGAATAGAGTCAGAGAATTTTTTCTGGCCATTTACAAGCATTTGTTGGTTTATGTCACATACTATTGCTCGGCCACCGCCCCTTTTTTTGAACCGATTAGTAATATCACCTGTCCCTCCAGCAACATCTAATAAGGTTTGTTCTTTCTGGGGGTTAAGCCAATCAATTAGGGCATCTTTCCAAAGCCTATGGACGCCTAGGCTCATGAGATCGTTCATCAAATCATATCGATTTGCAACGGAATCAAAAACATTCCTTACTAATTGGCCTTTTTGAGATTTGCTTACTTCTTTGAAACCGAAATGAGTAAACCCTTGCTTCAAATTAGCCACGGTGCATTTCCATCTATTTTTTATAAAGATTTATATTCCCATTTTCTTAACTGTTTCAACTTAAACCAAATAACATTATCTTCCAAGTTAGCTCATGCTAAAAGTGGAAAAAGCATTTGATCCAGAAGACGTAAGTTGGTTCTAAATAGAAGAAAAAGAAACTATGCCAGAATTACCTGAAGTAGAAACAGTTAAGCGTGGTCTTAGTCCGTTCCTAGCAGGCAGAAAAATAGTGTGCGTTAAGAAAACTAGGCCAGACCTGCGTTGGCCTATTCCCGCATCGTTAGAACAAGTTTTAACGGGTGCCCGGATATTAAAATTAGAAAGACGTGGGAAGTATATTCTCTGGCATACCCAAGATGGGATGGTAATGATTCTGCATTTAGGCATGTCTGGTCGAGTTCTAATTACCAAAGATTTGCCAAAGGTTAAGGATGCCCATGACCATCTAATTTTCAAAACAGAAGATGGGTTTTTTATTAGATATAATGATCCGAGAAGATTTGGTTTCGTAGACATAGTTCCGTTGAAAAACTTGGCAGAATATCGATCATTAGCTGCGCTAGGACCTGAGCCATTAAGTAATGCATTCAATGCCTTTGCCTTGCGACAGAAAATCAATAGGAAACAATCGTCAATTAAATCTGTTTTGTTAGATCAAACTACAATTGCGGGATTAGGAAATATATACGTATGTGAAGCGCTTCACCGGTCGGGTATATCACCACGGCGTAAGGCAAAGAACATCTCAGAGAACAAAATTGATCGTTTGGTGGTCGCTATCCGGGTTGTCCTGCAAGATGCTATAAATGCTGGTGGGTCCACTTTAAAAGATCATCTTCAAACGAGCGGAGAGATGGGGTATTTTCAACACCAATTTCGAGTTTATTCTCGAGAAGGGGAAGAATGTATGAAAAAGTCTTGTTCGGGGATGATAAAACGTATTATTCAATCAGGAAGATCCACGTTTTTTTGTGGTAAGTGTCAGCGTTAGGTTTTCTTGCCATGATAAGTCTTAAGGTTTTATTGCTTGTATCTCGGTTTGCACTTGTTGCTTCTTCAATTGGGGTATTGTCGACGATCTCACATGGTAATGAGCGTTTTGTAAGCGGTTTTGAAGACTTACCCCTTATGCGAGGTATGACAGAAGCGACCGAAAGTAATGTAGCTTTCGATACAGTGCATGGAAGAGTGTTAGTTTCTTTTGCACAGTCCAGTGAAGGAGAAGAAAAGATACTAGCATTTTACAAAGAGGCATTGAGCCAACTAGGTTGGAAGTTTAATAGAGATGGAGAGTTTCTTAGGGGCGAAGAAATTCTGACGATAGACTTTTTACCAGATGGAGATTATTTAGCAATCCGGTTTTCCTTAGAGCCGCGTTAAATTTACATGCCAACAACTAAAATCACTTTTTAGAGAATTAAGATTTAGGAGCTTAAAATGGTCTATGAAAATATCATTGTTGAACGTAAAGATAGTGTAGGCATAATCACTTTAAATCGGCCAAAGGCCTTGAACGCGCTTTCTGCGGATTTGACTAGGGAGCTGGAGTCTGCGTTGCAGGATCTTGATAATGATGATGCTGTGGGGTGTATGATATTGACAGGATCCGACAAGGCATTTGCCGCTGGAGCAGACATTAAAGAGATGCAGTCCAAGACATTCATGGACGTATATCTTCAAGATTTCATAACTGTGGCTTGGGAACATGTTGCTAAGGTTAGAAAACCAATAATTGCAGCTGTTTCAGGTTATGCCCTTGGGGGCGGCTGTGAAATGGCAATGATGTGTGACTTCATAATAGCTGCTGACAATGCTAAATTTGGTCAACCAGAAATTACGATAGGAACTATCCCTGGGGCTGGTGGTACACAGCGTCTTACTAGACTGGTAGGAAAATCCAAAGCTATGGAAATGTGTTTGACAGGTCGAATGATGGATGCCGAAGAAGCAGAAAGGGCGGGCCTAGTGAGCCGTGTCGTTCCTTTAGCAGACCTAATGCCAGAAGTGATGAAGGTAGCACACAGAATATCTGAGTTATCTAGGCCAGCGATTATGATGGCGAAGGAATCCGTCAACAAGTCATATGAAATGTCATTGGCTGAGGGGATAAAATTTGAGCGGCGTTTGTTTCACTCAACATTCGCAACGGATGACCAAAAAGAGGGAATGGCAGCGTTCTCAGAAAAACGCGAGCCAAATTTTAAAAATCGATAAATGAAGGCCCTTTTCTTCGTTGACGGATGTTAACAGGGTCTTTATAAACCGGTGACGTTTAATCGACGGATGGGAAGATCAATGGCTCAGCACAAGTCTGCAAAAAAAAGAATAGTCCGAAATGAAAAGAGACGAGTTATAAATCACGCTCGCATTTCTAGAATAAGGACTTTTGTTAAAAAGGTAGAGAGTGCGATAGCCGCAGGAGATAAAGATTTAGCTACCCAAGCGTTAAAAATCGCCCAACCAGAATTGCATAGAGGCGTGTCGAAAGGTGTTTTAGTTAAAAACACTGCTGCCAGAAAAATCTCTCGTTTATCTAAAAACATCAAAGCGCTTTCAGCTTAATACAGCCACCCCGAAACTACAGGATTGGTGCAGAGCATAGGGTCGCAATTCCCTATCGTGAGTAACTTCGGCCACTGTTCACACAAAAATAACTTAGCTGCAGTGCAATGACCGACTGCAACGGTTTACGTGCTACATCCAGTATTATTGGCAAACTATTGATTCCAAAAAGGAACTTTTTTTTTTAGAAAAAAAGTCGACTTTATCGTATTTTTTTTCGCCGGAGAGGTTGCCAGAAAGGCAAATCTTAGCTTAACTTGGGAGAAATTTACTAGGATTTTAGTTCACTACATTAACATTGATTCTGAAAAAAAAAGCCTTCGCAGGTTAATTCTCTGGGATCAATCACAAGCAAAAACTTAACCGCGAACTCGGGGGAGGGGAGCGCATTTTGTCTGAAGAAAGCCAGTCCCTACCTAATAAAGCCTGGGCCCGTGTGAGAGCTAAACTGCGGCAGGAATTCGGCGAGTCAGTATATAGGAGTTGGTTTAAGCCGTTAATCCTGACGGGGATCTATGGATCCAAGGTAGAGTTGAGTGCACCCACCACATTTATGCGAGAACGTATTGAGGCACAATATTCAAGTCGTATAAAAGCAATATGGATTTTGGAAAGTGGCGGCTCAATAAAGACATTAGGAATTACTGTACTAAGCGCGAGTTCCTCAGAAAATGTGGTCTACAATAATAAGTTGGAGCTTGAACAGGACTCTAAACTTTCCCTAGTAAGTAGAAATGTAAAAGTGGAAAATCCCCTCGAGGCAGCTCTGGATTCGCGTTTTACTTTTGAAAACTTCGTGGTAGGGAAGCCAAATGAACTAGCTTATGCGGCAGCGCAGAGGGTCGCAGGCAGTGACGAAGTGAACTTTAATCCATTATTCCTTTATGGTGGGGTGGGTCTAGGAAAAACCCATTTGATGCACTCGATAGCTTGGGAAATTAGACGACGTGACCCTTCTCGGAGAGTATTGTATTTATCGGCTGAGAAGTTTATGTACCAGTTTATTCGCGCTTTAAGATTTAAAGATACGATGGCTTTTAAAGATCAGTTTAGATCTGTAGATGTTTTGATGATTGACGACGTGCAATTTATTGGGGGAAAAGACTCAACCCAAGAGGAATTTTTTCACACGTTTAACGCTTTGGTTGATCAAAATAGACAAGTTGTAGTATCTGCTGATAAATCTCCCAATGATTTAGAAGGTTTAGAAGAACGTCTGCGGTCTAGACTTGGTTGGGGTTTAGTGGCTGATATTCACCCAACTACTTATGAATTACGTTTAGGTATTCTTCAATCAAAGGTGGAGAAAGCCGGTGTTCACGTGCCTATTAAAGTTTTGGAGTTTTTAGCACACAAGATTACCTCGAATGTTCGAGAGCTTGAAGGAGCTATGAATCGTATCACAGCTCACGCAACACTGGTGGGCCGTGATATAACTTTGGAAGCAACTCATGAAGTATTGCACGATCTTTTACGTGCCTATGATAGAAGAATAACCGTCGAAGAAATTCAGCGGCAAGTTGCAAGCCACTATCAAGTCAGGATGGGCGACATGCATTCCGCACGAAGATCGAGAGCAGTTGCCCGACCGAGACAAATAGCAATGTATCTTTCTAAACAGTTAACTCAACACTCTTTACCAGATATCGGCCGACGCTTTGGCGGCAGAGATCATACAACTGTCCTTCACGCAGTAAGAAAGGTAGATGAACTCTGCGCTGTAGACGCGGGATTCAAGGATGATGTTGAGTTTTTGCGGAGGATGTTAGAGACTTAGCATTTTTTTGAAGTCTATTTCTTTCAAACTATGCTATACTCTAACCGTTCGAAGTCCAAAAAGTAACAGGTAAGGTTAGATTTGGATTATAGCAAAGCGTTATTTTAAAATACCTACGGATAAAGTAAAATTAATGAAATTAACAATTGATCGATCTGCGTTTCTTCGACCTCTTGGTCATGTTCAAAGTGTAGTTGAACGACGTAATACAATACCGATACTAGCAAACGTTCTGCTTAAAGCGAGAAATGGCAAAGTTCAGCTAACTGCGACTGATATGGATATGGATATTTTAGAAAGCGTTTCTTGCAATATTTTGCAAGAGGGGAGTTTGACGGTGCCAGCTCATACTCTCTATGATATTATTCGAAAGTTACCAGAAGGAGCTGAGATAAGTCTCGAAGCAGATGGTGAGAACAACAGTGTTCTCGTTTTAGCTGGACGATCTAAGTTCACACTTCCTTTATTGCCTGCGGATGAGTTCCCAGTAATGAGTGACGAAGAACTGCCATGCCGCTTCTCGCTTGGCATTGACGACTCAAAGGCTTTAATTGATAAAACTCGTTTTGCGATATCAAATGAAGAAACCCGTTACTATTTGAATGGTATATTCTTTCATGCCTCTAAAACAAGCGATGTCCCAATGTTAAGAGCTGTTGCCACGGATGGACACAGACTAGCACGGGTAGAGATACCTTTACCCGAAGGCGCAAAGGAAATGCCTAGTATAATTGTTCCTAGGAAAGCCATTACCGAAGTTAGAAAATTAATTGATGATTGGAGCGGCGACATCTATGTCAGCTTGTCCGAGACAAAAATATGTTTCTCAATCGGTGATATAATTTTGTCCACCAAATTGATAGATGGCACCTTTCCAGATTATGAGAGAGTGATTCCATCGGGAAATGACAAAAATATGTCCGTCAACTGTAACGATTTATCGGAAGCGGTGGATAGGGTTTCCACCATATCTACCGAAAAGTCGAGGGCTATAAAACTGCATCTTTCCAATAATAACTTGGTTCTGAGCGCTAATAGTCCAGAAAGTGGGACTGCTATAGAAGAACTTGAATTAAACTATAATGGTGAAATGATTGAAATAGGTTTCAACTCACGTTACCTCCTCGATATAGCTAATCAAATAGAAGGGGAAAATGTTGAGTTTTCGATGGCAGACCCTGGTTCTCCCACAATTTTGCGCGATCAGGAGGATACCTCCGCTCTCTACGTCCTCATGCCGATGCGGGTTTGATTTGAAAACTGTCTTATACACATCTTCGTGCCGCTTTTGGCGGTGAGCTATGGTTGTTGACTTGGGTGAATCGGAAATAAATGTAAACACTACGCGACAAGTTGATGGCCCCTTAATTAGAAAGCTAACCGTATCGAACTTTAGGAACTATTCCGCGGCGTCTTTAGAGCCTTCAAAACAGATGGTAGTCCTATTAGGCAATAATGGTGCAGGTAAAACGAACCTTTTAGAAGCAATTTCTATGTTGTCGCCGGGCCGGGGTTTAAGACAAGCGCAACTTACGCAACTAAATAAAACAAAAACAGATGCCACAAATGAGGGTAATACCATTGAAGCTCAACGTCAGTGGGCTGTGTCTGTTAAGGTCGAGTCAAATGGGTTTCAAACAACAATTGGTACTGGATGCGAAACAACTGCTGCTGATGGAAAAAGTGCAAAACGTCTCGTAAAAATAAACGGGGAGATTGTGAAGTCGCAGATCTCACTAAACGATCACTTGTCGGTTTCTTGGTTGACGCCGCAAATGGATAGGCTGTTCGTCGAGGGGGGTAGTCAAAGGAGGAGATTCATTGACAGACTGGTTTTTGCGTTTGATGCCCTGCACTCCAAGCGTGTGAATCAATATAATCACGCACTTCGAGAACGAAAGAAGCTGTTGCAATCATGGACCCAAGATACCTCATGGTTAGACGCTATCGAAAATAGTTTAGCTGAAATGGGTGTTGCGATAACAGTAACTCGACAGGATCTCATACGACGCTTGTCTCCGATAATAGGAAAGAACATGGGGTTATTCCCCAGTGCTATTATTTCTATGGAAGGTGAGGTTGAAAATTGGCTAGAAAACAATTCGGCTTTGGAGGTAGAGCAAAGATTTAAAGAGGAATTAAAAAAATCGAGAGCAGATGGACTCTCAGAATCTAATCAGACCCCAGGACCGCATCGAAGTGAATTTAACTGCTTGCATTCATCGAATAAAATGGAAGCATCTTTTTGCTCCACGGGGGAACAAAAAGCGCTTTTGGTTTCAATTATGCTTTCTCACGCAATTTTGCGAAAAAAAGAGTGTGGAAGCGCACCAATTTTACTGCTTGACGAAATTTCTGCTCACTTAGATGAGAGGAGAAGATCTTCTTTGTTCGAGTTATTACAAAACTTAGAAAGTCAAATTTGGATGACTGGAACAGAAAGTAGTGCATTTTCTGATATTCTAAAAATAGCTGAGGCATATAATATATCTGAAGGAAAAATTGTATAGTATAGTTAGAGCGTTTTCACGTGAGGGATTATTGACCAATGTCTGAAATAGAAAATTCTCAATCTAATGATGGAAATGAATACGATGCCGACTCGATTCAAGTACTCCGCGGGTTAGATGCAGTTCGTAAACGTCCGGGGATGTATATTGGGGATACAGACGATGGATCTGGTCTTCATCATATGATATATGAAGTTGTTGATAATGCTATTGATGAGTCGTTAGCCGGTCATTGTGACTTAGTGGAAGTAATCCTAAATGGAGATGGTTCCGCGACGATCCGTGATAACGGAAGAGGGATACCGGTTGATACCCACCAAGAGGAAGGCGTCTCTGCAGCTCAGGTGATAATGACGCAGTTGCATGCTGGGGGAAAATTTAATCAAAATTCTTATAAAATATCAGGTGGGCTTCATGGTGTTGGTGTTTCAGTTGTTAATGCACTCTCTGAAACATTGGACTTACGCGTATGGCGGGATGATAAAGAGCATGCGATGAGATTTTTCGATGGTGAGCCAGAAGCTGATTTAAAAGTAATAGGAGATGCGGTTGGAAAATCGGGAACCGAAATAACATTTAAGCCTTCTGCTTCAACTTTTACTAATACCAAGTTTGATTTGCCCAGATTAGAACACCGATTACGGGAGCTAGCATTTCTGAACTCTGGGGTTCATATTCAGCTGAAAGATGATAGAGAAGTTGAGCCAAAAATAATTGATCTTGAGTATGAGGGGGGGCTTACTGCATTTGTAAGTTATCTAGATAAATCTCATCAAGCATTGCATGCGCCCTTCGTTCTTGCATCTGAAAGAGAGGGTATAACCGTAGAATTAGCTATGGAGTGGACGGACAGCTATCACGAAACCATGCTATGTTTTACCAATAACATCCCTCAGAGAGACGGTGGTGCACATTTAGCTGGATTTCGAGCAGCCTTAACGCGTACTGTAAACGCATACGCCGTTGAAAGCGGAATTTCTAAAAAAGAAAAGGCTCAACTGTCAGGTGAGGATGCGCGCGAAGGGTTAACATGTGTCTTATCTGTAAAGGTTCCGGATCCAAAATTTTCATCACAAACAAAAGATAAACTAGTTTCCTCCGAGGTTAGGCCTGTTGTGGAAGCAGCTGTCTCAGATAAGCTGCAACAGTGGTTTGAGGAACACCCTGCTGACGCTAGAAAGATTGTCTCAAAGGCATACGAGGCGGCGGCAGCTCGTGAAGCAGCGCGTAAAGCACGAGATTTAACGCGCAGGAAGGGTGTTTTAGATATTTCAAGTTTGCCTGGAAAACTAGCTGACTGTCAGGAACGTGATCCTGCTTTAGCAGAATTGTTTCTTGTGGAGGGAGATTCCGCTGGTGGTTCAGCGAAGCAGGGTCGTGTGAGAAAGACACAAGCAATACTTCCATTAAAAGGAAAAATATTGAACGTCGAGCGCGCTCGCTTTGATAAAATGCTATCGAGTCAGGAAATTGGTACTATGATAGCTGCTTTGGGTACCAGCATTGGACCAGATGAGTTTGACATTTCCAAAATACGATATCATAAGATTATAATTATGACTGATGCTGACGTTGACGGGTCGCATATACGTACACTCTTGTTGACGTTCTTTTTTAGACAAATGCCAGAATTGATTGAAGCGGGTTACCTGTATATCGCCCAACCGCCCCTATACCGAGCAAAGCGGGGCCAATCCGAGACATACCTCAAAGATGATAAAGAGCTCGATGATTATCTTACTCGAAATGGTGCAGAAGGCGCTACTTTACATTTGTCCAATGGTACCTCGTTAGCTGGCAATGATCTGGTCTCATTGGTGGAAAAAGCAAGGGAGGCGAAGGGCATGATAGCGGTACTGAGTAGGCGTATTGGATCACAAATTGTCACAGAACAATGCGCTATCGCTGGCGTGATGGGGCCACAGGGGTTTGACCACGCAAAGGATGCTGCTTCATATGTTGCACAGCGGCTAAACCAACTCTCAAACAATTTAAAGCAGGAATGGACTGGCGAGTTCAACGAATCGGAACAAAATATAACGTTCAAACGGACGGTACGTGGTGTTACCGAAGTTTATGTTTTAGATGCTCAATTGATAAAAACCCCTGAAGCGAGAAAGTTGGACAGTATGGTTGGTGACCTGCAAGAAGCTTATGGTAGGCCTGCAGTTCTAGAGACAAAAGATTCTAAAGAAACAATAGATGGGCCCACAAAATTAAGTGATTTAATACAGCAGATTGGCAAGAAAGGTTTAGCCGTTAATCGCTATAAAGGACTAGGCGAAATGAACCCAGATCAATTGTGGGAAACTACGTTGGACCCAAATCAGAGGACATTACTTCAAGTAAAGATCAATCATTCAGAGGAGGCAGCTGAGGTGTTTTCGACTTTGATGGGTGATGTTGTTGAGCCTCGAAGGGAGTTTATCCAAGAAAACGCGCTCAAAGTGGCAAACTTAGACATCTAGACTAATTCGATTTTAATTAAAGTCACCATTCCACGGGAAGTCTGCGGCACTGGTACCAATTATTAAATTCCCACTAATAAATTCAGGGAGTTTTACCAGGAAAGAGCCCTGATTTAATGACTGTAAGACTAATTCGTTATGTGAAAAACAATCTTTTGTCTTCGAGAGACTTTCAGTCAGCAACGCATATCCTAGGATCGAGGGTAGATTGGAAACATTTACGCTAGGAACGATTCTTTCAACGTCCTCCTCGGAACAAACTATTATCTTTTGTTGATCGAGTCCAACCTGCCAAGATGAGCCAAAAATCCTTCGTGGACTTGATTGATTGGTTAGCCAACAACAACGAGCGATGGTTTCTTCTGGCTTGTTGGTGCAGAGTATAATCGCATGAAAGTGGCTCAGTGCATTTTTATGAGCAGACTTAGCGCTGGATTTTGTCGAAGTATTCACATCTAAAAATTCGACGTCTCCTTCAAGTACATCACTTTTTTTTAGTTTAAAGATTTTGCATGCAATTTCTCTCTGCTCTTTTTCTGTCACTGGAAATAATAGCCTTCGCTCTTTTATAGAAAGGGGGTGAAACCCGTGCAGTGTCAAACGCCCTTGCGTGCTCTCAATATCTTTAGTTCCTAGTCCAAACCCAGTGAGAGCACTATCAAAAAATTCTTGTAAGTCTGAATTATTTCTTTTTTCGAAGGAGATGTAACTACCATTCAAAGAAATCTGGCAGCAGTGGGTATTTCTATCGTCTGATACTTCGATTAACTCTAATATTTCAAAACCCGAGTTTTTTAAAAAAGTCGCGACTTTGGTAGAGTCTTGGATTAAGTGTGTTGCGTGTACTATATTAACACTATCTTCTTCCGTCGGGTTTAAGGAGAGATTCATCACTCAGTATTCTTTCGCTTTTCATGTTCTGCGGCGGCATCATCTAGTGCTTTATTTATTTCTTTAAAACTCAGTGGTTTCAGAACCTTTTGTGGCTGGCGGTAGGATTCGGGGATAGTAAACCGTGCAAATTGCGTTAAAAGAAAGACGATTGGGTCAATAAGGTAGCTAAGTGGAACCCAAACTGGCCTCAAAAACTTATAGTAGTGAGGACGTGTTTCACCGGTAGCCAAAATAAACACAGCAAGGATGACCCAATAGGCGCCATCATCATAACTATTCCACCACCACCAAAACCATGTAATCATCAGAAGGGCTGAGATCGTTCTGCAAATTTTTGCCTCAGGAGACAAAACTTTGGATTGTTTGGACTTGTCTGGTTCCGGAGTAGGTTCGAAAATTTCTGCCATTTTTTGCGTTGTCCTAGCCCAATTAATAATTTTGAAAACACTTTTTCTCGTATTTTTTTGACGTCTAAAAGTATTGTAAAAGCTAAAAAATCTATGATTTCAGGGGTAATGATGCAAATTTTCAATACCCCCTTTTATTCGTTTATCGACTCATTTACAATAATAAGAGATTTTTGTTTCTTGAATGCAGTTAGCATTATTAGAAAACAACTGATGCTGATAAAAACAACTAATAGTTTTGGGGGAAATTATGGCAGCAATTTTGAGCAACTTGCGTAATACTGTAATCGCAGGTCTAGTGCTTACAGTTATAATGGTTATAGTCGTGTCGCAAACGCCTGGTGCGGATAAATTTGCAGTTGATCATAGTTATGCGGCGTTTTTTCTAAGATGGTTACATGTATTAAGTGGTGTAATGTGGATTGGCTTACTGTGGTATCTGAATTTTGTTCAGATTCCCAACATGCCAAATATTCCCGACGACCAAAAGCCTGCAATAAGTAAAGTTATAGCTCCAGCTGTACTTTTTTGGTTCCGCTGGGGAGCCATGGCAACCATCATCACTGGTTTAATTTTAGCTTGGATGAACGGCTATTTGGTAGATGCAATTCAACTAGGATTAGCTGACGGAGTTGCAAAACATACTGCGATCGGTATTGGAATGTGGCTTGGTGCAATAATGTGGTTTAATGTTTGGTTCGTGATATGGCCAAATCAGAAAAAAGCCTTGGGTATCGTGGAAGCTGATGCTGATACAAAGGCTGCTTCTGCGCGAACAGCTATGTTATTTTCAAGAACTAATACACTGCTGTCTATTCCGATGTTATATGCGATGGTGGCAGCTCAAAATCTTTACTAAAATTAAACTATTTAAATTTAAGTAATTTGGGAAACCGGTCGATGTGACCGGTTTCTTGTTTTTGAATATTATTTTAATTCTTAGTAAAAAATAACGATCTGCTGTTAAAAACTCAATGGTGAAAAAGTGTTGGAAGTTGGAGATATTTGCCCTGATTGGAATTTTATTGGCCCTCTTAATAAGCGCATCAATATTTCTATGCCGCCAATAGCAGGTAGGTTCAGTATTCTAATCATTTATCATTCGCAAAATAGCGTCTTAGAGTCTGTATTTCTAAAAATTTCTGACAAGAGGTCGTTACTCGACTCGCTTAGTGTGAGGTTGTTCTCAGTAACAACAGCCAACACAAAAAAAACTTCAAATTTACTTCCTGGCCTCGGAGCAGCGCCAAATTTGAAAACTATTGGATTAGGCCCGATCTCAGGGGCTCAAAAAGCTGGCGCTATGACTTTAATTGACGATCGGGGATTGGTATTAGACCAAGTGGGAGTGTCCAAAAGTAGCTGCACATTGGTAATATTAGAACCCAACCAACATATACTGAGCATTCAAGAAATTGAGCAGTCTAGTGATGACGAGTTCGTAGAGGCACTAATAAACGCTTCGGTGAATATGATTGAAAACTACAAGAACGATTTGGAAGAAAATTCTCCTACTGCTCATCCACCAGTACTTTTCGTTCCAAACGTTTTAAACCAGCAAGACTGTCGTCATTTGATAAATATATTTGAAACGAGAGGACGTGATTTCGTTGAACCGGGGCATATGCAGCTAGGGGACAGGCAAACGGATTGTAAAATGCGAATTCCTGATCAAGGACGCCAAGATAGAGTGGATCACTGGGTAGTAGAGACTGAAACGCAAAATTTCATAAGTAATAGACTCCAAAAGAGGCTTTTCCCAGAAATAAAAAGAGCGTTTAATTATGAAATAACGCGCCACGAGCGTTATAGAATCGCAAGGTACGAAGGATTGCGCGGGGGGGAAAAGGTCGGCCATCGGGATAATAACGAAGCCAGTGTAGCTCATAGACGGTTTGCTGTAACAATCAATTTAAATAGTGAATGCTACGAAGGGGCTGAATTAAAGTTCCCGGAATTTAGTCCAAATCTTTATAAGCCAAAAACCGGATCGGCCATTGTTTTCTCCTGCTCTCTGCTGCATGAAGTTGTAGAAATGAGAAGTGGAAGCCGCTTTGCACTCCTAGGTTTCCTATTTGGAGAAATATAGACCGCTAAACTAGAACAACTGGCGCGCCCGGGAAGACTCGAACTCCCAACCTCCTGATTCGTAGTCAGACGCTCTATCCAATTGAGCTACGGGCGCCCCGATGTAACCAGTATTAACGTCTGAGTTGTCTGCAAGTCAAGCAAACCTAAAAATGAAATACCTTTGGCAAAAAATGTTTAAGTTCAAAACAACTTGTAGCAATCGCTCAGTTTATATAGTATTAAGCCGTTTTAAGAGTTTATATGATCTTCTATCGATTGAAAGCTGGTAGAAAACGTATTACGTGATCAAAATAGGAAACGTCAACAAATCATAGGGTGATGGCGTCCAATGAAAAAAGCAGTTACAGTTGTTACATTGATTGGGTCGGCGTTTTTATTCGCCGGTTGTACTTTCACGACGGATGCGCTTTGGCCTTCGCTTTCAGGGGGAGTGCCTCAGGCAACCAATAAACCATCACAGAAGATTGTGATCAACTCGTCGGGAGCCAAAAAAACATCGTTAGCAAGCAGTGCGCGCGGTTTGTCTAATAAACCGCCAAAACTAGGTGCTACAAATTTTAGAATAAAGCCAGCCACCCCCGGCAGAAATACAGGAACTGTCGTAGGTAACAAAGTGGCCGCCTTGAGAGACGATCTGAAACGATTACAGACATCAGTTCAAAAGCAGAATAATGATTTGCAGAACGCAAGGCGGCTAGCTAATGCAAACTCGCGAGGATACCATGAGAGAGTAGCTTCAATGCGTTCCAAGCTTCAACTAGGTACTACTCCTGGCAACCCGGTGTTGGTTAAAGAATGGAACCTTTCCCAAGCTCAGTTAGAAAAGGTGAACAATGATTTAAGCACCATGACTGCTTTGTCTAGCAGGGTGGCTGCTGACGCAGCGCTTTCAGCTTACATACTAGATTCGACCAAAGCAGCATTTGGCTTATCTGGGGCAATAGATGAAGATCACTCGCAATTAGCCGTCTTAGAGGATGATGTCAGCCAAACGGTAATTTTAATAGAACGCCTCTTAACGGAGTTAACTGACGACATAAGGCGTCAAACTAACTATATAGCTAATGAGCGAGGTGAACTAAATACACTCGCCCTTGCTGTGAAAAATGGAGAATTTTTTGGCCCAAGCCTGGCGACCACTTCTTACACAATGGGAGCAGCTAAGGCAGAGCCCGAGAAATCGCGTATCTCAAACATAAGAAGACAACGTGATAGACCAATTGTAGTGATCAGGTTTGATCGTCCAAACGTAAATTATGAGCAGGCATTATATACAGCAGTAAATAGGGTTCTTCAGCGTAAGCCTGACGCAAAATTCAATTTGATTGCAGTCAGTTCCGTATCTGGTGGAGTGGCGAAGTCAGCCCTAAATAGTAACGCAACAAGAAGAAACGCCCAGGCAGTACTGCGTTCACTAGTGGACATGGGACTGCCGCCAAGTAGAGTCATGATGTCTGCTGAGACATCCGCGAATAACCCAGGAAACGAAGTACACATCTACTTGCGTTAAAAGAAACTTCAAAAAAAATTAATGGAAGCTCCCAGCAGTACCTCGTTTGCAATCAAAAAGACTTGGACTTGGCTGTTTGGCATACTATTACTCCATAGTTTTTTCATTGCATCCGAAACGGTTGCCTCAGAGTTAGCAAACGATAAAGCGAAGGCCGTCATAGAAGCTCAAATAGAAGCGATGGCAATAGATGACTGGTCTAAAGCTTACAGTTTTGCTTCCCCAGCTATACGAAAACGTTTTGGAAGCCCGCAAAAATTTAAAGAAATGGTCCTTAAAGGATATAAAATCGTCTACCGGCCGCGTTCTATTTCCTTCCAAGGTGTTGAAAACTTTGGTGTTGCGCCGGGTTTTATCTTTCATTTGATTGGAACTGATGGTCAGGCGGCTAGAGTAGTTTATTTAATGATCAAAGATGAAGATGAGGGGTGGCGCATAGCTGGAGTGCAACTTTTCAATATCAAAGGAAAAATCATCTAAACTATTTGAATTAAGATATATCTTCATTGAAGAAAATTGGAGGAATGTATGCAGGAATCCGTTTACAAAAAGGGGTTCCCAGTAAGTTGGGAAGAGCTTCACAGAACTGCAAAGGCTCTCGCATGGCGCCTTTTAGAGGAGCCCAAATTTGACGGTGTAATCGCGATCACTCGGGGCGGATTGGTGCCTGCTGCTATCGTGGCCCGTGAATTGGAAATAAGGGTTGTCGACACATTAAGTGCCATTAGTTATCACGATAATTCTGCAGAGAAACTTGACGAAAAGCAACGAGAGACTGTTCAGATAGTAAAGGCACCAAGCTATACTAAAACAGGAAAAAATTGGCTTATCGTTGACGATTTAGTTGACACTGGTGAAACTGCAAAAGCTGTCAGAGCCCTTTTACCCAAGGCTCATTTCGCGACTGTTTATGCAAAGCCCGCGGGACGGCCGTTAGTAGACACCTTCGTTACTGAAGTAAGTCAAGATACATGGATTTATTTTCCTTGGGACTTAGAACCAAGACCCGTTGATCCTATCAGTTTTAACAATCGCTAACCTGTTTCTCTTGAACTCAGCGCTTTTCCACAACCTTGCATTGACTTATCGCTCGTTAACCGATATATAGCCCTTTCAATATTTCTTGAGGCAAATCGAGTATTTTGACGGAGTTTTTCTGTGAAAAGAACATTTCAACCGAGTGTGCTTGTTCGTAAAAGACGTCATGGATTTAGATCTCGTATGGCTACAGTCGGCGGCCGCCGTGTATTGCGAGCGAGGCGAGCTAAAGGACGTGCTAAACTCTCAGCTTAATTGGGAAGTTCGAGCCCCATAAACATTATGCGATACATTAAGTCGAACCGCTTGACGCGGATACTGAAGCGCCCGGAATACCTTAGGGTAAAGCAGCAGGGTACTTCTGTTGCTGAGTCAGGTGTGGTTATCCAAGCAGCCCC
>CEVG01092712.1_pt1 | contig 23536 bp, 21 predicted proteins | sample 356511 | NCBI WGS metagenome assembly CEVG01 (sample SAMEA2623426, study PRJEB7988) | marine metagenome | biome: marine biome (ENVO:00000447); feature: surface water layer (ENVO:00002042); material: "saline water (ENVO:00002010), including plankton (ENVO:xxxxxxxx)" | depth 5 m | reverse complement strand
AAGGCGTTAGTGATATTACTATCGACAATAAAGGAAGGGCAACCATGCCCCAAAGGTATAGAAAAGACTTTTATGAAAAAAGAAAGTCATCTTTAATTATTACTGCTGATAAAGATCAGTGCCTTCTCATTTATCCTTTAACAATATGGAATGATGTTGAAAGGCAATTATTGCAGCTACCTTCGTATAGTAACGAAGCGAGATTTCTTCAGAGGCTTGTTCTTGGATTTGCTACAGAAACTGAATTAGATAATCAAGGTAGGTTTTTAATTCCTAATCCACTTAGAAAATACGCAAAAATATCAAAAAAAATTATTCTCCTTGGTCAGGGCAAGAAATTTGAACTTTGGTCAGAAGATATATGGTCTAGCAAATTTAGCTCCTGGTTAAAAACCGAGGGAAGAAAAAACATCGAAAATAGCGGAATAGAAAATCTAAAAATATGAACAGTACAACTTCAACATTCTTACATAGCCCTGTCTTTTTAAATGAATCAATAGACAATCTTGGTATTAAAGAAGATGGTGTATATGTAGATTGCACCTATGGAAGGGGCGGTCATAGTAAGAAAATATTATCTAAATTGGGAGATAAAGGAAGACTTTTATCACTTGATAAAGATTTAGAGGCAGAAGAACACGCAAAGAAAGCTTTTATTAATGATAAAAGATTTAAATTTATAAGAGCTAACTTTAGTAAAATAAATGAAATAGTCGAAAAAAATACTTACACAGGTGGAGTCGACGGTATTTTAATTGATTTAGGTGTTTCATCTCCTCAGCTTGATAATGCTTCAAGAGGCTTTAGTTTTTTAAAAAATGGCCCTTTAGATATGAGAATGGATCAAACTCAGAAATTAACTGCTGAAGATTGGATCTCAAATTCAGATTATAACGAATTAAAATCTGTAATTAAAAATTATGGAGATGAAAAATACGCTAGCAAAATTGCAAGAAAAATAATTGAAAAAAATACAACAAAAAAAATACGTTCAACTTCTGAACTACAAATATTAATTGAAGAGATATATCCAAAAGGAAAAAGTAAAAAAAATCCCGCAACGAAAACTTTTCAAGCCATAAGAATACACATCAATGATGAGATAAATGAGTTAAAAAAGATTCTTGAAAATTCATTAAATATTTTACACAAAGAAGGGAGAATTGTTGTAATTACTTTCCATTCTCTTGAAGATAGAATTGTAAAAAAATTTTTCAAAGAGAACTCTAATCCCCTTCGATTGTTATCAAATGTTCCGATACCAGAAGATTATGATAAGCCAAAGCTTAAAGAATTAGTGACTATAAAAAAAGTTACTGAGCAAGAGTATGAAAAAAATCCAAGATCAAGGAGCGCGAAACTAAGAGTAGCAGAAAGAATATGATAAAGACGAAATTAATTTTTTTAATACTCCTAATGTTTATTAACGTTATATCAGCCTTTTCCGTTGTGTATATTCAATTTTTAAATAGACAATTACATATTACCCTTAATCAGTTAGATCATAATTCAAGTAAACTTGAAATAGTGCACAATAAGTTTGTACTCGAGACTCAGTCATTTGCTAACAGAGCACGAATTGAAAACCTTGCAATTTCAAATTTAGAAATGATTTACCCCGAAAAAAAATATAAAAATTTAAATGAGGTATATAAATAATGAGAAAATTTTTTATTTATACCTTCTTCTTTGTCATAGTAGCTGCATTAGTAATTCAGTGTGTTGCGCTTCAATACAGAGATGGGGAGATTTATTCGGAAAAGAGTTTTAAGAAACAGATACGAGACATTCCTATAAGTGTAACCAGAGCAACAATATATGATAGAAATTTTAACCCTATTGCTGTCACCATACCAATGGATTCACTTTTTATTAACAGACCAAGAAATTTTCTAAAAAACGAAAATAGTAAACTACTTGAGCTTTCGAATATTTTAAAAATTAACAAAAATACAATCTTGTCAAAGGTCGAAAATAATATTAATAAAAATTTTATTTATATAGAAAGAAAAATTTCTCCAACTAAAGTAAAGAAAATCTTGGATTTAAATTTAAAAGGAATAGCTTTTCATAAAGAAAACCATAGGTTTTATCCAGAGGCAGAGGTAACTTCTCATATTATTGGTAAAACAAATATTGATGATATAGGTCAAAGTGGTATGGAAGAAACCTTTAATAAGAAGCTATCAGGAGAGAATGGAGTTAAAAAAGTTATGCTCAATAGAAAAAAGGAACAGGTTAAAGAAATAGAATCAACTTTACCTGTTTACCCTGATAGCGTTCACTTGACTATTGATAATAGAATTCAATATGCGGCTTATAAGAGTCTTAAGGAGCAAGTAATCAGAGTTAATGCTGATTCTGGCTCTATTATTGTAGTTGATAGTACAAATGGAGAAATCTTAGCATTAGCTAATTCGCCCTCATACAATCCTAACGACAAAAATGGTTATACTCCTGAAAAAGCAAGAAATAGAGCAATTAAAGAAAAGTTTGATCCAGGTTCTACAATCAAGCCATTTCTTTTTGTGGCAGCACAAAACACAAAAAATTTCTTTTTTGAAAACAAAATTGATACTTCTCCTGGGAAATTAAAAATTGGTGGTGGGTACACAATAGAGGATACCAAAAATCATGGAATACTTAGTGCAGACCAGGTTTTAATTAAATCTAGTAATGTTGGGAGCGTAAAAATTTCTGAAATTATATCTCAAGAAGATTATTATGAAATATTATCTTATGTGGGATTTGGGGAAGATATTGACATTAATCTTTCAGGTGTAAATAATTCGACCAATCTAAAACATTTCACAGAATGGAAACCAATAGAATTTAAAACATATTCTTATGGATATGGATTAAACGTTACTCCCCTTCAATTAGTGAAGGCATATACTGTAATAGCAAACAATGGAAAAAAACTACCTTTAAAAATTATTAAACAAGAAAGAAGCCTTCAAACAATTAGTGAGCAGAAATATGAACAGAATTTTATTCAAGTTAAAAAAATTCTTCAGAAAGTAGTTGAAAAAGGAACCGCAAAATCTGCAAGATTAGACAATTTTACTTCAGGTGGAAAAACCGGAACCACAAGAATTTATAATTATGAATTAAAAAAATATTATAGTAACAGACACAGATCAATATTTGTCGGCATGACTCCAATGAAAGAAACAAAGCTTGTAATATTGGTTGTCATCGAAAATCCAAAGAATAAAAAATATTATCCTTTTTACGGGGGTATGGTAGCTGGGCCAGTTTTTAAAAAAGTCGCTACAGAGTCCCTAAGGATATTAAATATTCATCCGGATAAAAATTTATTATCAATAACTAGTAAAGGAGGTTCAAATGTCTTTTGAATTAAATGATACAGGGGGGCAAAGAGCTGTAATCAAAGTTCTCGGAGTTGGAGGTTGTGGAGGAAATGTGATTAAGCATATGGTTAAGCAAAGAATCGCTGGAGTAGATTTTCTAGTAGCTAATACTGATGCCCAAGCATTAGAAAAAATATCCCCTAAAGCAAACAAAATACAAATAGGCCTGAGCACAACTAAAGGGCTTGGAGCAGGAGCAAAGCCCCAGATTGGAAGAGATGCAGCATTAGAGGATAAAGATAGATTAAGAGAAGTTATTGAAGGTTGTGATATGTTATTTATTACTGCTGGAATGGGTGGTGGAACTGGTACTGGAGCAGCACCTATTATCGCTGAAATAGCCAGAGAATTAAATATACTCACCGTTGCGGTTGTAACAACTCCCTTTAAATTTGAAGGAAAAAAAAGGAGTGAGTTAGCTGACGAGGGTATTGTAGCCCTAAGGAGTTGTGTTGATTCATTAATTACAATTCCTAATGATAAAATTCTTACAATTCTTGGAAATTCAATTGAAATGGAAAAAGCTTTTAGCGAAGCTGATAAAGTTCTACAAGGTGCAGTTCAAGGAATAGCAGAGTTAATCACAAAGGTTGGAAGAATTAATCTTGATTTTGCAGATGTAAAAACAGTCATGTCTGAAGCTGGTACTGCAATGATGGGTACCGGAATGGGCACTGGCATTGATAGAGCAGAAGACGCTTATGAGAATGCTATAAAAAGTCCATTGCTTGACGATATTCAAATTACAAATGCAAAGGGATTATTAGTTAATATTACATCTGATAAATCAATATCAGTTGATGAATATGAAATGATAATGGAGAAAGCTCATGGGTTGGCTGCAGAAAATGCAACTATTGTCATAGGACAAACTCAAGATAATAGAGCCAAGATGAAAGATACTGTCAAAATAACAATTGTTGCCACTGGGCTTAACGATGATTCAAATCAAATAAATGATGATTATGAAGATACCTATGATATTGAGGATCAAAAAATTCAACAAAACTCTGTTGTCTCAGAAGTACCAACTAATATTGAAGCTGAACCATTAAATAATGACATAAGTGAAAATATTTCTAAGGATCAAATTGATGAGGACGATGACGGCTTCAATTTAGAGCCAAACACCGAAAGTTTAATTAGAAGTAAGAAGAGAGGTATGTATAAGGAAAATGGAGAAATGGATCATGAGTATCTAGATATTCCCGCTTTTCTGAGAAATCAACAAGACTAATAATTAAGGAGGAAAAAATGAGATTTACTTTTTATTTTTGTGTAATAGCTTTAGGATATTCAATTTTGGTAAGTTGCAATACAATTGATGGTATTGGCAGGGATTTATCAGCGGCTGCTGAATGGGTAAGCGGTGAAATTGAAGAATAATATTTTATTAAATGAAATTAAAAAAAATATGTAGTATTTTAAAAATTAATACAAATTATTTAAATTTTGATAAAGATATTGAAATATATTCCGTATCAGATGATAGTAGAAATACCAAAAAAAAAGATTTATACATTTCGCTAAAAAAAAATCAAAATAATTCCCATGATTATCTTAAAGAGGCCATTGGTAAAGGCTGTAAAGTAGTTTTCTCTGATTATCAAATAGAAAGCTCCTTAAAAAAAGAATATAAGAAAGTCTTTTTTTTAAAAGTGAAAGGCCTAGAAAAAAAAATTCCTTTAATTACAAATTCTATTTATAAAAATCCATCTAAAAGATTAAAAATTACTGCTGTGACAGGTACTAATGGCAAAACTAGTGTAACCCATTTTTCACACCAAATTTTAAAAATTATTGGTGACAAATCTGCAGTAATTGGGACTAACGGTTATGGAGAGCTAGGAAAATTAAAGAATTCGGGGTATACAACTCCTCGCAATGTAATTTTGAATAGAACTTTAAGCGAACTTAAAAAGCTTAAATTTGAAAAAGTATACTTAGAGGCTTCTTCTCACGCTTTAGAGCAGGAAAGATTAAAAGATATAAACATTGAAAATGCAGTTTTTACCAATTTAACCCATGATCATTTAGATTATCATAAAAACATGAAAAATTATTTTAATGCAAAACGAAGACTTTTTGAGGATTTTGATATAAAAAATGCAGTCATAAATGTTGATACCCAATATGGTGAAAAATTAGCAAAAAAAATAGATAGAAATATCAAACTCTTAACTTTTTCAAATAAGAAAAAAACAGCAAATGCTTATATTAAAAATTATAAACTTAACGAAAATGGTATAGACTTTGTATTAGATCTAGGGGTGAATCAAATTAAGTGTTCACTAAACCTCTATGGTTTTTACAATATTGAAAACTTATCCTTAGCTATACTGAATTTAATAAATCAAGGGTACTCTCCTAAAGAAATAGAAAAATCATTAAAAAAGCTAAAGCCTGTAAAAGGCAGAATGGAATGTGTTTATAATAAAAAAAATAAAAAAATCTTTGTAGATTATGCGCATACACCAATATCAATTGAAATTTCTCTAAGGTCACTAAAAGAACATTTCCCAGAGAGTAAGATAGCCTGCGTCTTGGGATGTGGGGGCGAAAGAGATAGAACGAAACGTAGTAAAATGGGGAAATTAGCCCACTTGAATTCAAACAGGCTATATGTCACAAATGATAATCCTAGAAATGAAGACGAAAATAAAATTTTTCAACAAATAATTGAAAAAATAAGTAATAAAAAAAATATCGATATAATTGCTGATAGGAGGTCAGCTATTAAAAATGCTATTGATCATAGTAATTGTGAACTAGTTGTTATTTTTGGTAAAGGACATGAGGAATATCAAATCCTTAAAAATAATACTATTAGATTTAACGATAGAAGGATCGTAAAAGATATAATGGATAAATTATGAATAACATTTCTCTTAAAGAAATCAGTATTGCAGTGAACGGAGAGTTACATGGTAACGATTATAAAGGTTCCTATAGTTTTGGTATTGATTCAAGAAATTTTGAGAATCATAATTTTTTTATACCACTCAAAGGTGATAGATTTGATGGTCATAATTATATTAAAGATGTGGATGAAAAAGCGATATGTGTATTATGCAGTTATGAAAAGAAAATAAAGAATATAAGGTCTAATATAATTTATGTAGATGACACACAAAAAGCTCTTCACAAGCTAAGTAAATTTTACAGATCTATGTTTCAAGGAAAAGTAATTGCAATAACAGGATCAAACGGAAAAACTTCTGTAAAAGAGCTTCTAGCACTGATGCTTAAAAAAAACCAAATAAGCTTTACTCAAGGAAATTTAAATAATCATATAGGTATGCCTTTAACTATAATAAATAGTAATCATACTAATGAATTTTTAATTTTAGAAATAGGCATATCAATTGCAAACGAGATGAAAATACTAGCTGAAATTGCAAAACCTGATATTGCAACTGTAACAAATATTGGAAAAGCCCATTTGGAAGGATTGGGCGGTGAAGACGGAGTATATAAAGAAAAAACGAAATTATTTGATTATGTAAAAAAAAGTGGTACATGTTTTATAAACTTAACAGATATTAAGATGTCAAAATATTCGAAAAAAAACGGACTCAATTATTTAACTTTCGGAAGTAAGTATTCAGATTACTATGTTGAGACAAGAGAAAAGGATTTTTTCTTAAATCTAAGAGGAGAAACAGTTAAGATTTCGCCAAAGTATAAAAATAATCATGATCTTATTAACATTTCTTGTGCAGCTTCGATAGCAGACTATCTAAAAATTGAAGTAAGCGAGATTGTTAATGGAATTGAGAATTTTTGTGGAGTAAAATCTAGACTTAATTTAAAAAAACTAAAAAATGGGGCAACATTGATCGACGATACATATAACGCTAATCCAGGATCATTCAAAGTTGCATTAGATACACTTAAGACAGCAAAAAATGAAAAATGGTTAGTATTTGGAGACATGGTAGAGCTTGGCTCTGATAGCGCTAAATATCATAAAGAAGTAGTTGAGTATGCTTTAAGTTGTGGTGTTGATAAAATAATAACTTATGGAAAAGAAAGTAAAACTGCAGCTACATCTTTACTTGGAGAGGAATCGCTTCATCTAGATACAATTGAAGAAATATTTAATTATATAGTTAGCAATATGTCTCATGATTTATCTATTTTAGTTAAAGGATCTAGAGCTATGTCTTTAGATAAACTTACAAAGCAGTTGGTAGAATTTCAATGATTTATTATCTAAGCGAACTTTATTTAGAATATTTTCCTCAATTAAATTTATTTCAGTACATTACTGTTCGAATTATATTTGCTGCTATAACTGGACTTCTTTTTACCCTTTTATTTGGCCCAATTGTTATCAAAAAACTAGCTGATTATGGTATTGGTGAAAAAATTAGCAAATACAATCCTAATACGCATTTGACTAAAACTGGAACTCCTACCATGGGGGGAATAATGATTATCTTATCTGTAATTCTTTCCTCTATCATCTGGGCTGATTTGTCAAATAAGTATATAATTTTTGGTATCCTTATAATGCTATCTTTCGGAGCTTTAGGGTTTTTTGATGACTACATAAAGTTAAAAAAAAATAGTAAGGGTATTAAAGCTAAAACAAAATTTTTAAATCAGGTTTTATTAAGTTTAATATTTGCAATTATTATTTTTATAAATATAGAGGATATCAACGAACAACTACTTTTTTTCCCATTTTTTAAAGAAATAGTAATAAATCTATCCTATTTTTATATACCATTATTTATTCTTGTAATAGTTAGTTCTTGTAATTCTGTGAATTTAACAGATGGATTAGATGGTCTTGCTATTACCCCAGTTATATTAGTTTGTGTTGGCTTGGGAATATTTACATATCTTTCTGGGCATATTAATTTTGCAAATTACTTACTAATACCTCATTTACCTGGAGTAGGCGAATTAACAATTTTCATTGGAGCTATAGTTGGCTCTGGGCTTGGTTTTTTATGGTATAACTCATACCCAGCACAAATATTTATGGGAGATGTTGGTTCATTATCACTGGGAGCAGTTATTGGTTACATAGCAATGGCAGCACGACAAGAAATAGTATTAATTATTATGGGCGGTATTTTTGTTGCAGAAACAATATCAGTTATTATTCAGATAACTTCAATAAAACTCTTTAATAGAAAAGTATTTTTATGGACTCCTTTACATCATCATTTTGAAAAGAAAGGCTGGCCAGAGCCAAAAGTCGTGTCAAGATTTTGGATTGTAACATTTATATTAGTTTTAGTTGGAATTGCTACTTTAAAAATTAGGTAATAAAATGATAAACGAACTTCCTATTGCTATCTTAGGATTTGGGAAAACCGGGGTATCAGTCGCTGAATATCTGCACAAAAAAAATAAGCATTTTTATGTATTTGAAAATAATGAGACCGTAGAAAAGCTTAATCAATTTAATTCACTATCAGATGCTAGAAGAAACAAAATTTTCTTTGGTAATTTTGATCGTACGGAATTATATAAAGTACAATATATAGTACAAAGTCCTGGTATAGCTTTAAGTAAAAAAATTAGAGATAAAATATCAAAACACAATATCAAGATCATTTCAGATATTGATATATTTATGAAAAATTATAAGTCAAAAGTAATTGCCATTACTGGTTCTAATGGCAAAACTACAGTGACGGAATTATTAAATTATGTCTTAAATAAATTAGATTACAAGAGTGTTTCATGTGGAAACAATGGTATCCCTATTCTAAGTATAGAACATTGTAAATATGATTATATTTGCTTAGAAGTTTCAAGCTATCAATTAGAAATTTCCGGTAATATAAATTCTGATGTCGCATTTATAACAAATATTACACCTGACCATATTGAGAGGCATGGGTCATTTGAAATTTATAAAAAAATAAAATACAAGATTTTTCAAAAGGCAAAACAAATAATAATTGATAAAAGTAATTTAAATATTGACTATTCTGGATCAAGTAAATTAATAAGCTTTGGTATTAGTTCGTCAAATTCATATACAATTAATCTTATGGATAAAAATAATGATTTCATAATTTATTATTTATCAAAAGAAATTTTAAAACTGAGCGAAATAAAATTAATTGGATATCACAATCTTAAGAATGTGGCATTTGTATTATGCTCTATAATAGCATTAGGACTCGACGTTAATAAAGCAGCAAAGATTATTTCAAAATTTAAACCACTGCCTCATAGAATGGAATATTTTTATAAAAATAATAATTTTCATTTTATTAACGATTCAAAATCAACAAATATTGAATCAACACTAGCAGCTCTGAGATCATTTGAAAGTCCTATAGTATTAATATTAGGCGGAAGATCAAAAACAGATAATTTTTCAGATATACTTAATTTTATTAAAGAAAAAGATATAAAAATTATTGTATATGGTGAAGCAGGAAAATATTTTGAAAAATATAATGAAAGCTATCCTAACTTTACTATTATAAAAAATCTAAGCGAAGTTATTAATAAACTCAAGATTATTCTTGGTAAATTTGAGCAAGAAAAAAAAGTAAATGTTTTGTTTTCTCCTGCTTGCTCTAGTTTTGATCAATTTGACAATTATGAAGAAAGAGGAGAGTTTTTTAAAAAGATAATTAAAAATAATTTTAAATGAAAAAAAATATCCTTAACTCATTAAAGCAATATTTTGATCCCTTATTTTTATTTACTTCAATTTTTATTATAACTTTTGGTCTACTAATGCTCTTTTCAGCATCGACGGAAATAGCTTATACAAATTTTAATGATCCATTTTATTATGTAAAAAAACAAATTTTCTTCCTCATAATAAGTTTTATTTTTTGTATTTCTATTTCACATATAAGACTTTCTAATATAAGAAAATACTCACTAATATTATTTATAGGTAGTATAATAATTTTACTACTTTTATTTATGCCCGAGCTTGGAAAAGAAGTTAAGGGAAGTAGAAGGTGGTTAAAGTTGTATTTGTTTACAATTCAACCTTCTGAATTAGTAAAACTTACTTTCTTGATTTGGCTATGCTCTTTTCTGTCTTTGCAAAATGAAAAAATTAAAAAATTTGAATATTATATTATACCATTTATATATTTACTTATTCCATGTACCACGATTTTATATTTTAAAGATTTAGGATCAATTGTAATAATTTTATTTATTACTTTATCCCTTCTTTGGCTAGCTAATGCTAAATTTCTTCATATTTTATCCACAAGTTTTTTTGGTTTATTTTTAGTTTATGTTTTAATTGTGTTTGAGCCTTATAGAATGAAAAGAATGATGACTTTTCTAGATCCTTTCGCTGATGAATTAGATGGTGGATATCAACTATCAAACTCTTTGACAGCAATCGGAGACGGTGGAATTTTTGGAAAAGGCCTTGGAGGGAGTAGTTTTAAGCAATTTTATTTACCTGAAGCTCATACTGATTTTATATTTGCTATTATAGCTGAAGAACTAGGACTTTTTGGTTCAATTTTGATGATATTCTTGTTCTCGATTCTTATTTATAAATGTTTTAATCTTGGAAGCAAAGCCTTAAAGCTTAACTTAAAATTTCAGGGCTATCTATCTTATGGAATTGGACTTTATTTTGGATTTCAATCTTTACTTCACATGTATGTAAATGTTGGTATGAGTCCCACAAAAGGTCTTACACTTCCATTTTTTAGTGCTGGAGGCTCTAGCTATATAGTATCTTTTATTTCGATTTATTTAGTTTTTAAAATATATCGTGAGGTATACTTAGTTACAATAAATACTAAATTTTAGAAAATTTAATGAACGCCAAAAAAAAAGTAATTTTCTCAGCCGGTGGTACAGGAGGCCATGTATACCCTGCATTAGCAATTGCAAAAAATTTAATTTCAAAAAATTATGATGTGTTGTGGATAGGAACTACCAAAGGAATAGAAAAAAAAATAATTGAAGCTGAATCTATCAACATAAAATATATTAATTTTCAGGGTATAAGGAATAAAGGATTTATAACAATCTTAAAATCGCCTTTTCTCCTCCTTAGGGCTTGCTACCAGGTGTATAAAATATATAAGTTTTATAAGCCAGATTTGACAATTTGTTTTGGAGGTTATGTCACAGTTCCATGTGGGTTAATTTCTTTTCTCAAGAAAATTCCACTATTTATTCATGAACAAAATAGTGTGTTAGGGCTATCAAATAAAATACTATCTTTGTTTTCACAAAAAACCTTGATGGGTTATCAAAAACCAGGTAGTAAATACTTATATTCTGGCAATCCAATGAGAGAAAGTATTAACAGAATATCGAAGAAAGATAAAAACTTTAAAAATAATCTTAATATTTTAGTTTTAGGAGGGAGTCTTGGGGCTAAAGTGTTTAATGAGAGAATACCTTTCGCAGCAAAGCAATTAATAGAAAAATATAAAATAAAGAATTTAAATATTGTTCATCAAGCTGGTAAAACTCATGGTATTGCTCAAGACAACTATAAAAAGCTTGATATTAATTGTAATGTTAAAGAGTATATTGATAATATCCAAAAATATTACGAGTGGTGTGATATTGTAATATGTCGATCTGGCGCTATTAGTTTAGCTGAACTTATGACCGTGGGCATTCCATCAATTTCTATACCATATAAATATGCAACTGATAACCATCAATATCATAATGCAAAACTATTATCTGATGCTGGCGCACTAGTACTCATGGATGAAAATTCATTTGATGGCTATTCTCTTGCTGAAAAAATATATAAAATAATAAGTGTAGAAGATCTTTATAAAAAAATTCATAACAATACAAGAAATTTCTCCCATTTTCATTCAAAAGAAAAAATATTAGGAGAAATAGAAAAGTATTTCGAAAACATTATATGAAAAAATATTTAGACCAAAAGATAGGAAAAAAAGAAAAAATTCACTTTATAGGTATTGGTGGTAGCGGAATGTCAGGCATTGCTTCAGTTCTATGCGATCTTGGCTATGATGTATCGGGCTCTGATATTATATATTCGTCTACAGTGAAAAACTTAGAAGATAAAGGAATTACTGTAAAAATTGGGCATCACAAGAAAAATATCTTAGGAAAAGATATTTTAGTAATATCAAGTGCTATAGATAAAAAAAATGTTGAATTAAAAGAAGGGTTGAAGTTAAATATTCCGGTTATTCAAAGAGCCCAAATGCTTGCTGAACTTATGAGATTCAATTATGGCGTAGCCATAGCTGGTACTCACGGTAAAACTACTACAACATCGATTTTAGTTCATATTTTATGTTACGCAAATTTTGATCCAACATACATTATTGGTGGGAAAATTCTGAACTCTAAAAGTTCTTCTTTAGGTTCAAGTGAGTACCTTATAGCAGAGGCCGACGAAAGTGATGCTTCATTTTTGAATCTCATACCAAATATTGCGGTTATTACTAATATTGATAACGATCATTTAATAAATCATGATAATAGTTTCGATAAACTAAAAGATAACTTTATTAAATTTTCTAACAATATTCCTTTCTACGGCAAATGTATTATAAATAAATCTGATAAAAATATTTTAAAGATTGAAAAAAAAATCTATCGAAAAAAGATTTCGTTTAGCGTTAGTAGAAAAGCAAACTATATGGTAACAAAAATAAAAAATAATTTTTTATCAAGTGAGTTCATTGTAAAAGAAAAAAAAAAGAAATATGCAGTTACCTTAAATATACCAGGATTTCATAATATAGAAAATGCTCTTGCAGCAATTGCAACAGCACGTGAGATGGGTGTAAACATAAAGGATATCCAAAATTCAATACCATCATTTTTGGGTATAAAAAGAAGATTTGAATTGTTAGGTGAGTATAAAGTCGATCAAAATTCATTTTACTGGATAGATGATTATGGGCATCATCCAACAGAAATACTTGCAGTTTACAACTCTGTAAAAGAGATATGGCCAAAAAGAAAGATACTAGTGGTTTTTCAACCGCATAGATATTCAAGAACGAAAGACTTAAGTAAAGAATTCAAAAAAACTTTTAGCAAAATAGATGAACTTATAATACTTGATATTTATGCAGCTAGTGAAAAAAATAAAGACAAAATTGATATAAATAAAATGTTCAAAGAAAATTTAAGCACAAAAAAAGCTATACATGTTAAAGGATTTAAAAATCTAGAAAAATATTTGTTAAAAAATATACATAATGAGTACGTTTTAATAACAATGGGTGCTGGTGATATATCGAAATTTGTATTATCTTTTAAGAATCACAAAAAAGTTATAAAGATATGAAAAATATACTAAATTCAAAATTCAGCGAGAAAGTAAAACTAGACCAATCAATGAAAAAGTATAATACCTGGGGTGTTGGCGGCTTGGCAGATGTGCTTTATGAACCTGAATCAATTAATGATTTGTTGAATTTTTTGAAACTAGTTCAAGACGAAAGAAAATTTTTTATAGGAAATGGAAGTAATATTCTTGTAAGAGATAAGGGTTTGAGAGGTGTTGTAATATCACTTAAAAAATCCTTACAAAAATGTATAACAAATGATGATAATTCTTTATATGTTGAAGCTGGTTATTCATGTATGAAAATTGCTCAATATTCTGCTAAAAATAATTTGGGCGGTCTCGAATTCTTAAGTGGAGTTCCTGGAACAATTGGGGGAGCTTTATATATGAATGCTGGGTGTTATGGAAGTGAAATATGGGACTTTATTGATTATGTAGAGTTAATTAATTCTAATTGTGAACTTGAAAAAAGAAGAAAGTGTGATTTCAATATTAATTATAGGAATGTAGAGTTAAATAAAAATGAATTATTTGTTGCTGCATTAACTATTCCATTAATGAGAAACCATGATGCAGGAAATAAAATTAAAAGCTATCTTGAAAAGAGGCGAAAATCTCAACCTACAGGAGCAAAAACTTGTGGATCGGTTTTTAAAAATCCTGTGGGAGAATTCGCTGGCAAAATAATTGAAGAATTAGGACTTTTAGGTTATTCGATTGGTGGAGCATGCATTTCTAAGAAACATGGAAATTTTATAGAAAATAAAAATAATGCGACATCCAAAAATATTGAAGACTTAATAGAATACATTCAGGAATTTGTAAAGGAAAAGCGTGGGATTAATTTGGAAACTGAAGTTAAGTTCATCGGAGAAAAGTAGAAGTGAAAAAAAATCCATATGGTAAAGTTCTAGTTCTTATGGGTGGTTGGTCTAAAGAGAGAGAGATATCACTAATTTCAGGAAATGCCGTGTATGAATCTTTATTGAGATCAAACATAGATGCTGTTTTTCTAGATTTAAATAAAAATAATATTAATGAAATAGTAAAAATTGCACCTGATAGAGTCTTCAATATTCTTCATGGAAAAGGAGGTGAGGATGGATACATACAAAAATTCCTAGAAGATAAATCTATTCCATTTACAGGAAGTGATTACGCAAGCTCAAGACTGTCTATGAACAAATGTGATGCAAAAGATGTTTTATTAAGAAATAATATTTCAACCCCTAGATATGTAAAATATTTGCCAGAAAATGAACTACAAACTAGTGATTTAAACTTTCCACTTGTAATAAAACCTTCTAGCGAAGGCTCTAGCATTGGAGTAAAAATTTATAAAGAAAGGTCGAAAAATTTCACTAAAGAAATATACGATCTTTATAATGAATATAACGATATTATGATTGAGGATTATATTTCTGGTACAGAATGTACCGTAGCTATACTAAATAATGAAGCTTTACCAACGATAAAGCTTGAAACAAGTAATCTATTTTATGATTATGAGGCTAAATATCTATCTGACGAGACAAAGTATATTTGTCCGTCAGGATTTTCAACAGATTTAGAAGAGAAGTTAAAAAAAATATCGCTTAAAGTTTTTAAAATTCTAGGAGCAAAAGGTTGGGGTAGAGTTGATATTATTTTAGATGAAAATCAGGTTCCTTGGGTTATAGAATTAAATACTATACCTGGAATGACAAAACATAGTTTAGTACCAATGGCAGCGTTACAAAATGGGATAAACTTTGATAACCTAGTTCTTCAGATAATGAGATCAACTCTTGAAAAATAAATTAAAAAAATTTTTCAAATATTTTACTTTTTTATTTCTATTAACTTTAATAATTTTATATGGCTACAATAATATTGAACTATACGTAAACAAAATTAGTATCTCGAGTAATGGTAATAATGTTAATACCGATATACTAAAAACTCAAATAAAAGAAAAAATTAAGCTTCAAAATTTCTTTAACGTTAATCCTGTAAATATTCAGAAAGAATTGATAAACCATCCTTGGATAAAAAAAATTGAGGTTTACAAAAAATTTCCTGACAAGCTTATTATAAAAATTACGGAAAGGGTTGCTATTGCAATTTTTAATGACATTTCTCTTGTAGATGAAAGCGGTAATATATTTAAAAAATTAAAGAAGAAAAAAAATCTTCTAAAATTTTATGCAGATGATCAAAAAGAAGTAAAATATATTTATGATTTTTATAAGAAATTTATTAAATTTCAGAATCTTAATAATATACAAATCGATATTAGTTACATAAAAATAAATTCTATAAAAGAATTTGTAGTAAGAACCAAAGCAAATAACCTTATTTATTTTGGAAGTAAAAATATTGACGAAAGATTGGGAAGATTTATACAATTATACAGAAGTATTGAATTAGAAAATTTAAATAATGTTGAATATTTCGATATGAGATATACTAATGGTGTATCTGTTAAAAAACGAAGATAATTTATGATTTCAAAGAATGATAACAATATAATAGCTGCACTTGATGTTGGAACGTCAAAAATTGTCACCTTAGTTGCCGAAATGTCAGAGGATCATAGTATCGACATTATTGGCTACGGTATATGTGAATCAAAAGGGTTGAAAAGAGGAATTGTTGTTGATATTGAGGCTACTGTTCAATCAATTAAAAAATCTATTGGTGAAGCTGAAAGAACAAGTGGGCATAATATTTTATCATTAGTAACTGGAATTGCAGGAAATCATATTAGAAGTATAAGTTCAACTGGCACAGTTCCAATTACAAATAATGAAGTTACACAAGATGATCTTGACGCTGTTTTAGAATCTGCTTCAGCTATAACAATCCCAGGAGACCAAAAAATTATACACCGTATACCTCAGGAGTACATTATAGATAATCAAGATGGTATAAGAGTCCCAATAGGAATGTCAGGAATTAGATTAGAATCAAGAGTACATATAGTCACAGGTGCAAATAATGCAATTGAAAATATAGTGAAATGTATAAAAAAATGTGGAAGAAGTGTCCAAGAATTAGTATTAGAACAAATTGCCTCAAATGAATCCGTTCTGACAAGTGACGAAAAGGAACTAGGTGTTTGTTTAATTGATATTGGTGGCGGTACTTCGGATATTGCAGTTTTCTCTAATGCATCTCTTGAATTTACATCTTCAATTGCTATAGGTGGTGATCAAGTAACAAATGATATTTCGGTAGCACTTAAGACTTCGAGATCAAATGCTGATGAGATAAAAAAATTTTATGGATGTACAAAACCTGAATTAATAAGTTCTGAGGAAATTATAGAAGTCCCCGGGGTTGGTGAACGCCCATCTAAAAAACTTTCCAAGCATAGGCTTGCTGAGTTTATTAAACCAAGATATGAGGAAATTTTTACTTTAATAAACAATGAAATTGAAAGAAGTGGTTTTGAGCCTAAAATTCCTGCTGGAATTGTCCTCACTGGAGGAAGTGCAAAAATAGAAGGTGCCGTAGATTTAGCTGAAGAAATTTTTCACAAGCAAGTAAGAATTGGAATTCCTCAATATGTTTCTGGAGCGTCTGATATTGTCAAAAATCCTGTTTACTCGACGGCAGTAGGTCTTTTGTTAATAGCAAAAAAAGACATGGAGATAAACGAATTATCCAACGAGAAAAGTAATAATTTTCAAAATTTTAGAAATTTAATCAAAAAATTACTTATGAATTAACAAGTTTGGCCTAACATTTGCATGAGTATATTAACAATAACTAATAATGTGAAATTTATATTTTATTAAATGAAAAATGCTTTACTTTTGTGCATATAAATCTATAATTTGACATTCAATTAGGCTAAACAATGATTAAACAAAGAACAATAAAGAACACCATTAAAGCAACAGGAATCGGTCTTCACACTGGGAAAAAAATATCTCTCACTCTTGTGCCTGGATTACCAAATTCTGGAATTGTTTTTAGACGTGTAGATCTAGATCCTGTAATCGAAATTAAAGCATGTCCTGAAAATGTTGGAAATACAGTATTATCTACAACTCTTTCTGATAAAGGAAGTCAAGTTTCTACTGTTGAGCACTTAATGTCAGCGATTGCTGGCTTAGGAATTGACAACCTTAATATTAATATTGATGCGCCAGAAGTTCCTATAATGGATGGAAGTGCAGGGCCGTTTGTTTTTCTTCTTCAATCAGCTGGAATAGTTGAGCAAAATCATGCAAAAAAATTTATTAAAATTAAAAAAGCTCTAACCGTAAAAGATGATAAAAATGATAAGTGGGTAAAACTCTCCCCATTCAAAGGTTTTAAAGTTTCATTTACCATTGACTTTGACCATCCTGTTTTCAAAACGAAAACTCATAATTCAGTATTAGACTTTTCTTCAGTTTCATATGTTAAGGAAGTCAGTAGAGCAAGAACATTTGGATTTATGAGAGATGTAGAAGCATTAAGATCAAAAAATCTTGTTCTTGGTGGTAGCTTAGATAATGCTGTAGTAGTTGATGATCATAGAATACTGAATGAAGAAGGTTTAAGATATGAGGATGAGTTTGTAAAACACAAAATCTTAGATGCAGTTGGTGATTTATATTTACTTGGCCATAGTTTAATTGGTGCATTCGAAGGTTATAAATCAGGTCATGATCTTAATAATAGGATATTGAATGAGCTAATGGATAATGAAAGTGCTTGGGAAGAAGTTTCTTACGAAAGCTTTGAAGATTTACCCGTGAATTTCGTTAAAACTTACTCGCCTTTAAGTATCTGAAATTATTTTCTTAAATTTAATTTTTTTTATCTCTTTATTTTCTAAACTTTTTTTGAAGTTAAAATTTAGATCTTTAATTATTTCTCTTTCATAATTTTTTATTTTAGAAATTATTTCATTACCATGCACGCCAATCACAATAGTATGACCATAAATATTACATACCACAACATTTTCGCAAAAAGTACAATTTTTATTAAGAAAATCAGTGATTTTTGACAAAAACTGCGCTTTATTTAGTATAATTTGGTTTATATGGTTTTTTATATTCTTCATATTGTTATCATGTGTTGACTAAAATTATGAAAAAATACCAGAAAAATGCAAATATTAATTTTTAGAGAAAAAGGCAATAAATCTTCAACTATTAGAATAAATGGTTGGATAGGCATATTAGTGATTACCATTTTATTAGCATCCTGTACGTTAATAATAGGAGCTTCAAGCTATTTTTACGGAGTGAAAATTGGGTATAAGAGCCTTTCTAACGAAAGTATTACTGATCTAAATTTTTTAAAGAACCAATATAATTCTCTTCAAGGAAATTATGAAGCTAAGAAAGATTTTTATGCAAGAAAACTTGCACTTATACAATCTGAACTCACAAGGTTAAACTCTCTTGGGAATAAGGTAGCTAGAATTGCTAATTTAGACAGAAAAAAATTTAATTTTGATAGTCCAGCATTTATAGGTGGGACTAAGGGAGTAGATTATAAAAAAGATTTCTTCTATCAACTTGATGAAGTCTTTGAGGAAATATTGGTTGAAATAGATTCAACCCATGATCAATTAAATATTCTAAATAAGATAATTGATGAAATACAAATTAAAGAACAATTTAAACCTACAGGCAAGCCAGTTTTAAAAGGTCAGATTTCTTCAATGTATGGTTATAGAAATAAAGTTTTTGGTGGAAAAGGAAAAGATTTCCATAAAGGTATAGATTTAGCGGGAAAGACGGGTAATAAAATTTTCACTTTGGCAAGCGGTAGAGTAAGTTTTTCAGGATTCAAAAAAGGCTATGGCTATATAGTTGAGATAGATCATGGAAATGGTTGGAAAACTAGATATGCCCACAATTCTAAAAATGTTGTTGAATTTGGGGAATTTGTTAAAAAAGGCTCACTTATTGCTTTAATGGGTGACACAGGTCATTCAACTGGACCACATGTTCACTTGGAAATTTTAAAAAATGGTAAAGCCATTGATCCGTATAAATATATAATCAGTAAAGATAAATTTTTCAATAAAAAAATTTTTTCAGAGCAGTTTGAATGAAGAATATATTAGTAAAGATTTTTGGAAGCAGAAATCAAAGAGTTTTAAAGGATTTTAATAAAATTCTAAAAGATGTGAATTCTTTTGAGCAAGAATTCAAAACATTAGGTGATTTAAATTTTCCAGCTAAAACAAAAGAATTAAGATCTGAAATTAATGATTCCAATATTGAAAATTATATACCTAAAGCATTTGCACTCGTAAGAGAAGCATCAAGAAGAGTCTTAAAAATGAGGCATTTTGATGAACAAATTCTTGGTGGCTTGGCACTTTTTTTTGGAAACATTGCAGAAATGAAAACAGGCGAGGGAAAGACTTTAGTTGCTACTCTACCTGCTTATTTATATGCTGCTGCAAATAAAAATGTTCACATTGTTACTGTAAACGATTATTTGGCAAAAAGAGATTCAGAATGGATGGGAGAAATATTTTCATTTTTAGGAGTTTCTAGTGGAGCGATTTTATCTAAAATGAGTCACACTGATAAAAAAAATGCCTATAGCTCAGATATAGTGTATGGAACTAATAATGAATTTGGCTTCGATTATCTAAGAGATAATATGGTTTCTGATATTTCCGAAAAAGTCCAAGGAAATTTAGACTTTGCAATAATAGACGAAGTTGATTCAATATTGATTGATGAAGCCAGAACACCTCTAATAATATCAGGAAGTTCAAATGAAACGACTGATTTATATTATAAAGTAGAGAAATTAGTTAATAACTATCAAGAGGGTACTGAAGAGGACGAAAGATCAGATTTTTATGTAGACGAAAAAGTAAAACAAGTTTATCTTACAGAAAAAGGACACTTGCTTTCTGAAAAACTTCTTCTAAGTAATAATTTAATGAATAATAACGAAAGTTTATATGATCCTAAAAATATTAATTTATTACATTTTATTACTACCGCTCTTCGTGCAAGATTTCTATACCAAAAAAACGTGGATTATATTGTCGAAAACTCATCAATTGTCATCATAGATGAATTTACAGGAAGAAAAATGCCAGGAAGAAGATGGGGTGATGGTCTTCATCAAGCTATAGAGGCGAAAGAAAAACTTAAAATTGAAAAAGAAAATAAAACCTATGCGAATATTACTTTCCAAAACTTTTTTAGGTTGTATGAAAAAATATCAGGTATGACTGGAACCGCTGACACTGAAGCTGAAGAATTTAAAGCAATATATAACTTGGAAGTAATTTCAATCCCAACTCATAAAAATATGATAAGAGAAGATCATGGAGATATGATATACCTTACAAAACAAGAAAAATACGATGCAATTGTAAGCGACATAAAAGAATGTAATAAGAAAAACCAGCCCGTCCTGGTTGGAACTTCATCTATAGATTCTTCAGAATATTTGTCAAAAATCCTAAAGAAGATTAATGTAGAGCACGAAGTATTAAATGCAAAACTTCACGAAAAAGAGTCTCTAATAATTGAAAATGCGGGGTTACCTGGTGCTGTAACAATTGCAACAAATATGGCCGGGCGCGGAACAGATATCGCTTTAGGTGGTAAATATGACGAATCTGAAACTTGGAAAGATAATAATCAGATTGTGAAAGAAGCTGGAGGACTCCATGTAATAGGAACTGAGAGACATGAATCCAGAAGAATTGATAATCAGCTTAGGGGTAGGTCAGGAAGACAAGGCGATCCGGGCTCGTCAAGATTTTATTTATCTCTTGAAGATAATTTAATGAGAATTTTCGCTTCAGAAAAAGTAAGTTCATTAATGCAAAAATTTGGTATGAAAGAAAATGAAGCAATTGAACATCCATGGGTAACAAAAGCCATAAGCAATGCACAGAAAAAAGTAGAAACACATAATTTTGATATAAGAAAGCATCTAATAGAATATGATGATGTAATGAATGATCAAAGAAAATTTGTATATGAAAAAAGAGATCATATTCTTGATCCAAGTTTTTCAGAAAAAAATATAATAGATATAGTTATTAATGTTAATGAAGATATTTTTTATAACTTTTTTCAAAACAACCAGTTAGATATTATTGGTTACGAAGATTTTATAAAGCAAAATTTCAATATTTCACATGATATTAAAAAATTATTATCAAATGAAAAAAATAAGAACGATATTTTGAAAATTACTGAAGATTTATTTATAAAATCTTATAAAAATAAAAAAGAAAATTTAGATAATTCTGTTTTTTTAAAGGTTGAAAGAGAAATATTATTATCTATTTTAGACTATAATTGGATAGATCATTTACAAAATATGGATTCACTTAGACAGGGAATAAATTTAAGAAGCTATGCTCAGAAAAATCCAAAACAAGAATACAAAAAAGAGGGATATAATCTCTTTCAAGAGATGATAAGTGAAGTCCATTCTAAGTTTTTAGGAATTATCTTCAAAATTGAAGTTAATGAAGACTCTACAAGTAGTGAAAATCCTTTTAGTGAAAACATTACACTTTCTCACGATAAGCCTCAATCATTGAATGAGCCAATTAAAACTGATAATAAAGAAGAGAATAATAAAAGAATGCATACATCAGGAGTTAGTAATGCTAAAAGAAAAAAAGCTAGATTAAAAAGAAAAAAAAGAAAATAAAAGTATGAAAGAAAATAATTCACAGGACTTTAAACCAATTAAAGGTATTTTAATATCTTCAGGCTGCCTTGGTCTATACGATAATACAAGAAATGATATCTCATTGATTTCACTAGAAACTGATGCAACGGTATGTGGTTACTTCACCCAAAATATCTATAGGTCTGCAACAGTAGTGATATCTGAAAACAATATAAAAGAAAATCCACCGAAATATATAATTGTCAATGCTGGCAATGCAAATGCCTGTACTGGTTATGAAGGCGAGCTTGATATCAAAAAATATTGTCAAAAAATTTCAGAGCTAACCAATATTAAAGAGAACTTAATATGTCCTTTATCAACAGGAGTAATTGGTGAAAGAATTGATGCTGAAAGATTTAAAAAAATTATTCCATTATTATTAGATAGCTTATCTATTAATAATTATAAAAAATTTTCTAAGTCTATAATGACTACTGATACCTATAATAAATTGTGTTCTTCTAGTTTTCACTGTAAGAATGGTGAAGAAATAATTATTAATGGAGTTGCAAAAGGCTCAGGAATGATTTTTCCAAAAATGGCAACTACATTAGGATTTTTTTTCACAAATTTAAGAATATCAAAAAAAAGTTTAGATGAAATATGTACTAAATATTTAGATGAAAGTTTTAACTCTATAACTGTTGATGGTGAGACGTCTACAAATGATTCACTTTTGGTAATTTCATCTAATACATCAAATATTGAATACGAAAACTTAAACAATGAAGATAAAATAAAGTTTCAAAACACCTTAAGAAATTCTATGATTTATCTTGCAAAAGAAGTGGTTAGAGATGGCGAGGGTGCATCAAAATTTATAACTATAAATGTTCAAGGTTTAAAAAATACGCAAGATGCTAAAAAAGCTGCATTTTGTATAGCAAACTCAAATCTTGTAAAAACAGCCTTGTTTGCTGAGGATCCTAATTGGGGTAGAGTAGTCTCTGCTTTAGGAAACTCTAATATCTCATATATAGATTGTAAGGACTTAAATTTAAAAATTAATAATTTGGCTGTTTTTGAGAATAACTCAATATCTGATCAATATGATGAAGAAGCGGTTAAAAGATCTATGAAGGACAAAAACATAGAAATCTCTCTTATCTTTTCGCACGGAAAAAGTAATGCAACAGTGTGGACATCAGATTTGACTTATAATTATGTAAAAATTAATGCAGAATATAGATCTTAACGATAGATTTTCGAAGTATTTTATCACTCCTGACTATTCATT
>CEVG01022311.1_pt1 | contig 23756 bp, 15 predicted proteins | sample 356511 | NCBI WGS metagenome assembly CEVG01 (sample SAMEA2623426, study PRJEB7988) | marine metagenome | biome: marine biome (ENVO:00000447); feature: surface water layer (ENVO:00002042); material: "saline water (ENVO:00002010), including plankton (ENVO:xxxxxxxx)" | depth 5 m | reverse complement strand
CAAGTGCAATGGCAAGTTGTCCTAGCATGTTGCCAGGATACATCACAGATTCTTCACTCATGTTGTAAACTCCTCAACAATAGAAGACTCAAGATCTTCTGCCAATGCATAAGTACGGGCATTTTGAATGTTGTTCCGCAGTTGAGGATAATGTTGAACATTATACTCCTCATCTTGCTGGACAATCAAATCAAAACATTCATCATCGTTTTCTGCAATTACATTCCAAATTCCACCATATTCGGATTGAGGAAAAGGAATAAAATGTTCTACAAGATAGAAAAACTTAGTCATTGTCTCCGTCAGTTTGCTCCTTAATTTTAGGTGGATTTGTGAGATTAGTCAACTGTCTCTCCAATTCACATTTGATTGATGACAGTTTACAATAAAGATAATGTTTGTACTCATTATCCTTAGTGAGTTGTGTGAGGTTGTCTACTTGATGCAAAGCAAGTATCAATTTTGTTTGCTCATCCATCATGAACAGAAGAACTCTGCAAGGTAATAATCTACCGTGACTTCAAGTTCCGCTGCCTCACGTTCAACTTCTTCCCAAAATTCTTTGGCGATTTCTTGTTCAGTAGTCATGGTTTTTTAATGGATCGATCAAACTTTTGCATTTGGTATCCTTCTCTTACCGCATGAAGGATAATAGTATCATACGAATGAGATCGCAATGGGATATTACGATGCAGAAGATAGTCTTCACAATCTTCTGCTAAGGACTCTTTTTCTTCGTGTGATAAATGGTCTAAATTGATCATGCCATCAATGCTCCAGAGGGAATTTCTACAGGTTCAGGTGCTACCTGATCTTCAAACTGGTGCATATCATAGGCGAACCAGTTACCATTGCGGAAAATGTATGAATATTCTTCACCATCAGAAAAGAAATCATCCATATCCTTATCTAGGCGAGGAGGACAATCTTCACCACGTTGAGAATAGTGTTGAGGACCGTACTCAGTGGTTTCTTGACACACATGACCACCAAATTTATTGGGTTTTGGATCCCAACGCTCATTTGTCCATGCACATGACATATCACCACCATCAATCAACTCAGAAGCAAGTTCGCGAGAGTTGTAATGTGTGGTCAGGATGCGACCCAACCAGGAAGGATAACCATCCCAATGATGATAAGCAGACAGAATAGAACCATCTTTGAGTTCAATACCGATGCGTGAGCGGGTTGCCATGTGATTGAGTGATGCTTACACTACAGAGACGCTTTCGACGACCCCCCTTCTCAACCTCCATCAACCTGACATCCAACCATGCTCCCGCTCACAATACCCAGAGGAATTGCCCACCAGCGTCCATCACCACGGGAAAGCACAGCACCAGCACCACCGCCAGCAATACCACCAAGAACAGCACCTTCGATGCATGAATTATCATCTACACCGTTACCAATATCGGGATGATGATAATCGTGATGATGATGCCTTCTATGTCTGTAACGCCAACGACATGGAACTTCTACTCTTTCTGTTCCATAGTGAATATATCCGCGAGTGGTTCTATCTCCTGGGATATATTGCTCATAACTTCTTGTTTCATAACAAGTGCGATCTACATATCCATTTCGATGATAGGTAGGTCCACCTGCTTGAGCAGGAAGGGCAGAGAATAATAGAATTGATGCTAATGCAAGTTTCATGGATTAAACCTACTATAAGTTAAGAACGCTTTCGGCGTCCCCCCTATTTACTCTTCAGATTCAGACTCAGGGTTCTGATCAAAACTAATTTTGTTGAATCCTGCTGGATTCTCTGCTTCTGCACGAAGTTTAATTGCAACCTGACAGACATTTTCCATGACTTTCAGTGTATCTTCAACACTCGAACCATCAGGCATCCTTTCACTTACAGTATTAAAGAGAGGAAAGAAAATATCAGATGCTTTTGTAATTTCTTCTACAGAGAGAACTTTTGGGGGTTTCATTGGTTTCAAGTATTTTCTGGTTTAATTTTAGATGAGTCATCTTCATTTGTCAACTCATCTTTAGAACGATAACTCCATTCATCAGTGTGTCCTACAGTCCACTTAGGCGTATTCTCAACCATATAATTCTGAGAGCACACCTTAAAGTCAGGCATTTTTGTCTTTTCTGGAATTAAACTCTGATCTTTCCATACAACTCTATTATTTGGTTGTGCAGCGAACTGACCATTATCCAACTTAATTACATTAAAAGACTTGTGCTCTGGATCATATTCACTGAAGTTTGTATCTAACGTAGAACTTTCACTGTGACATGTATCAATAGTAAACATATATTCACCAGGATGCATCTTCTTATCTTTACCAAAGAACTCACATCTACAGAGTATTGGTTTTTGAATGACAGTTAGATTGTAATCAAAACAATCCCACAGTTGTAGTGTATCTAATGACAGTTGTTCATTTTTATTAAAATCTTTCTTCCATACAAATGCACTGATAGGTAACTTATCGAACAATGCACCATATTCAGGCAGAAGTGTTTCAAAGTACAATGCTTTGCCTTGAACACTTTTCACGGAAATCCATATCCCTTCAGTTAAATCTCCATGACCCTTATCTAGATCGTAGAGATATTCTTTCTTCACATAAACATGAACAGGTGGTAAGTTGTGTACTAAAAAAGACATAGACTATCCGTAACAATAGGTCTTCCATTCGGAATTTGTATGTGTATTTAATACAAATTGAACTCTATTATATGGAGGTCTTGGTTTCTTCTCCAATTTCATATCTGTATGTTCAAGCAACTTATTTCCTTTTCTTACATTGCACGAAGAACATGCAACAACCATATTCTCCCAAGTGTCTTCTCCACCAAGACTTTTGGGATGAACATGATCTATGGTCAAATCTCTTGTTGACCCACAATATTGACACTTATTATTGTCACGTTTATAGATTAGACTCTTTGATGGTCTGTCTCTACTTATTTTAGACAAAGGTATTTTGATATATGTAACCAGTCTGATTACTGTATCAGAAATTACCTGTGCCTTCTGCTTAAGCAATAAAACAATCGCCCTCTTCCAACTGGTAATGTTAATAGGTTCATAACTAGAATTCAATACTAAGATTGAACAACCTGAAGAAATAGGCATATTGATATACATTCCTAACTTATTTAATCACTTCCCAATGGTCATCACAGGATTCATTCATCCAAAAGAAGTATTTTCCTGAAATAGATGCAAGGAACATCTTTCCATCTTTACGTTTTTCTACACGGCAAGAGTGCAATCTATCCATCTGATTAGCAAAACGATTCTTTGCTTTGGAACTCTTGGGAGTTACACAAATGAATTCAGTCTTAGGAGCTTTAATAATCATAGCTATGGTTTTTTGAACCTCACAAAGGTAATTGTACAGGGTTTTTAGAGGGTTGTCAAGCGATTGTTGAATATGATAACATTATCAGGATAACCATTTCTCCACTGATACTTTCGGTAAAGACGGAGTTCCATTGTTCTTGCTTCATGTTCCCATGGTTGTTCAGAATAGTCCGTGAGAGAGTGATCTATGCCCTTCCAAAGGCGTTTGTTACGCTTATCCTTAAGATCACCCTTGACGTGTTGATATACATGCCAGAGTTCATGTAGGAGGGTTTTAGTGTAATGTTTCTCACTTAATTTGTTATGGACTTCAATCTCAAACTCACGGGGACGATAGTTTGAACCCATAACAGTACACCATCCATATACACCCTCTTTGACTAAACCGCGATGATTCACGGTAATGTCCAACTTATATCGAGGGAGATAGGTTTCAACAAACCATTCTACGATTTCGGTGCATCTTTTCTTAGAATAGTTGTAACCAGTGGTATCAAGATAAAGCATTGATCGCAACGGTAGTGACTCGGGTTCCCCACTGTAACATCCAGATGAATGATGCAACGAAGACCAGTTTTTCTGTGGTATTCATACTAAAGGGACGCTTTCGACGACCCCCCTTGACAAAAAAATCCCCACCAGACGAATCTGATGGGGAAAGTTGTTAGTTTATATTTGACTTAATCAGAGACCGTCTGTTAAATCGAATGGAATCACGCGACCCTTGTTCGTACCCATTGCGAACAGACGCTTACCATCTGTAGAAACGTGTACGCTGCTGATGATCGCGTCGTACTTGTTAAGATCAAGGGTTTCGCCTGTGAATCTAGCAGTGTCGAGATCGAATCCCTTGCTCAATTCGTAGACGTAGACCTTACCTGAACGCATACCCGAGATATACATCTTAGTGCCGTCATCAGAGAAGTCCATTCCAGATGGGAGTGTGTCTTGACCGCCAACATAGAAGGTCTTACCACCACCATTAGCAGAAGTTAGATCGAACGGAATGGAGAGGTCAATAGAGAAGACGCTTCCAGTTCTTTCACCAACCCAGAACAGTTTTGTTCCGTCAATGCTGACATAGGACGCTGTAGGTCTAGTCTCATTTGGTACATAGAGATCATTATTTCCTCTATGGAGTCTGATTTCGTTGATGGTATCATCATCATTTTGCGCGAGGAACAGTCTATTCTTCTCAGAAGAGATTCCGAGTCCGTATGGTGCTCCCTTATTGTATCTCTTGGTTCTTGTGCCAAATGTAGCAGCAATACCAGCGGTAGATACATCCCACGCAGTTGTCATTTCGTACTTGTAGATCAGATTCTTATCGTCACCAGTTAAGAAGAACTCAGTTCCATCGTTAGTGAATCTAAGGTCTCTTGGGCTACTCTCACTGAAGAATGTTCCAATGTAGAAGGAGTTAGTCGCAGTGTTCGCGATGGATGCAGTTGTCAGATCGAACGGAGTAGAGAGGTTGAACTTGTAAATTCTTCTCTCATTTGTACCCAGAACGAAGATGTTATTACCATCAGGTTTGAACTGCATACCAGTTACACTGATTTCACCGATGTTTGTAATTCTCCAGTTCGCGTAAAGATTATATTGTGAGATGGAGGAAATACCCAATGTGAACATTCTAGAACCATCAGTCTTGAATCCGACACCATACTGTTGTCCAGCATTATCGAAGAAACCAACGTCTCTAACACCAGGGATGTAGTAACTATCGTTGTTGATGAGTTGAGTATCTTGCTCAACACCAGCAAGCAGAGCGGTAGAACCAATACCCGCAGTAGAATTGAGATCATATGGTTTGTTGATGGTGTACTGATAGATTCTATCGTTTTCATAACCCATGAAGAAGAATCTAGTACCATCGGTGTTGAATCCAATCGCACTTGGATTGGTTCCTTCTTGCTGACCAACGCGGAGACCACCATCATAGAATAACTGTTGATCGAATCTACCAGTGTACTTATGATTGTTAGTCGCAACTCCAATGTTCCAAGGTTCGCTCATATCATATTGATGGATTCTATCGGAACTTGTTCCGACGATGTACATCGTAGTTCCACCGATACCGAAGGCGATACCAGATGGACTTGTTTCGAGTTCACCAATGTACTTTCTTGTATTCAGTGTAGAACCAATAGAAGCACTGCTAATATCGAATGGAGTTGGGAGGTGATAACCTCTTACGAAGTCGTTAGAAGTTCCAGTGACGTAGATGTATGTTCCAGTCGATCCAATCGCAACCGCAGTTGGGCTACTTTCTTGTGTTCTGAAACTGAAGGACTTACCTTGACCGACGTTTCCATCGTTAGCAAATCTAGAGGAGGTATCAATACCAGCGGTAGTGATTTCCCATGCAACATCTAAATCATATTCAAAGATAGAATCACGGTTTTGTCCAACAAAGTACAGTTTCTTACCGTCTGGTGTGAAAGTGAGACCTGTCAGAGAATCTTCACGGTTCGGTGGTATTCTGAGATATCTTGATCTCTCTGCATTAGCAGTATCGATCATGAATGGAGTTCTCAGAGGAACTTGACAGATTCTATTGTTGCTATTTTCAATCCAGTACAGATACTTACCATCCGCACTTAACTCAAGATCATTTGGATCTCCACCCATATGTCCAACATAGAAGGACTTCTTCATGTACTCAGCAGTACCAACATCGAAGTTAGTCTTGAGTTCCATCTGGTGTACCCAATCTCTCTCAGTACCGACGACATACATGTAGTTTCCTTCGGTGCTGATGTAACATCCCTGAGGAGAGTTATCAATTCTTACGATCGTATCTGGGTTGAACGATCTACCATCAGAGTTGTGGTTGACCTTATACTGGATCGCAGAAGACCATCCAACAATGTAGAACATACTTCCGCCAGCACCAACATGAAGTCCTCTTGCCTGTTGGTTAGGAATTTGACTATTCCACTGAGAATATTGATCAACAAAGTCCTTAGGTCCAGAGATGTTCCATGGATCAGGAACCTTGAAGGTTCTGACAGAGTTGACTCCGAGTGAGTAGAACTCACTACCATCAGGTCTCCAAATAATATCTCTGACACTATTTCCACCATCACCGTAGTAAAGTTCAGCGCGACTGTACTCTTGCCAGTTTGCATGTGCAGTTCTGACATCCCAAGGAGTTGTCATCTTATGTTCCTGGAGGTATCCACTCTCATAAGCAAGGTAGAACTTAGTTCCGTCTGGTTTGAAGTGGAGAGATCTTCTTCCACTACCCCAAGCACCATAATACCAATAGTGACCTGTATAGATACCAGTTCTCAGGTTATATGCCTCAGAAAGATCAAATTTACGGATCTTATAGTAGCTAGAATCATTGATCCAGCAGGTTAAACCATCTTCCTTGAAGTAGAGACCCTCATGGGTATCACCAGTGTTCTCTAAGATGTATGGACCAGAGAGATCACGGTGGAAGGTATAACGATCACCACGCCAGTTACTCAGGATTCTTCCATCCTTGGTGAATGCGATTGCATTTTGTGTACTGCCACTGAGGTGCAGATCTTCATTGCTATCACTTTCAACAGGATCGATTCTAGGAATCAGTTCACTAACGTTCCATGCTGTTGTCAGACCAAGTTTGCTCAACCAACCATAACGCCAGTTCAGAACCATGATGTTCTTACCGTCTCCACTGAAGGCGAACTTATGTCCAGTGCCGCCAGTTGCGTCGGAGAAGATATGAGCGTTGTAGTTCTCATGGTATCCAGAGATAGAACTGGAATCCCAAGGTGTAGTCATGTTGTACTCAAGAATACCTGTGGAAAGAATACCCAAGGTATTGATTCCAGACCAGACTTCTTTGTTGAATGTTCCAACACCAGCAGCAACACGAAGACCAGATCCAACGTTACCTGCGGTTGTAATACCAGAGAGGTATAACTTATCACCGTGGGTGCTAATTCCAAGACACTTGACAGATTCAAATGCAGTCTTGACTTCCCATGGGTTAGGCAGGTCAAACTCATGAATCATATCATTGTTGTTGCCGTAGATGTACATTCTCTCACCAAGTTCATCGAAAGCACAACCACGATAAGAAGAGTCAAATTCGCGATAGTTGGTGGTGAAACCGACAACTGTGGACGCTGTTCCAACATCGTAAGGAGTGGAAAGTGTCTGCATGAAGACTCTTCGACGTGAATCGCAAGATGTAAACAACTTGGTTCCATCCGAACTGAGTCCGATGAATGAAGGCGAGTTCGCCCAGTATCCAATATAAGTCGAAGTTGTGAATCCATATACACCCGTTCCGACACCCGCAGTTGTAACATCCCAAGGAGTTGTCAGAGTGTACTGATAGATTGTATCTTGGCTGGTACCAGCAAAGTACATCTTAGAACCATCATAACTAAATGCCAGTGCGCGTGGGTTATTTTCAAGGGTGGAAATACCTGCTCTTTCGTCATCAGTGTTTCCATTGTTGACGGAGAATGCAGTTGTTCCAAGACCCGCAGATGTACCCATTGTGGTATTCGCGGATGTGATATCCCATGCAGTTGAGAGAGTATGCTGTACGATTCCATCTTCATCCTTGACGAAGTAGACTTTCGTACCATCCTTACTGAACTGGACACTGTAGATATTTGTGCCTTCCGTACCAGAGAAGGTCGCACTTGCAGTGTCACCCGTTCCAGTACGTCTGCTGCTGATATCCCAGTTAGTTCCCAACTTGTATTGGTAAACTTTGTTATCTTCACCAGCAACATAGAGGTTGTCACCAGTGGTGCTGAATGCAACGCCATATGCGTTGTTTTCTTGCCAACCGTAGTGGAATCTCTTACCTGTTGGAGATGGACCGTAAAGGAATCTCTTTCCAGACCAGGTTACACCTGAACCAACTTCATAAGCAGTATCGAGATCCCATTCATAGACAGCATACGAGTCCTTAGAAGCGGTATAGAACTTAGTTCCTTCACTACCGAATCCAGCAGCCTCAATTCCATGTCTGTGGAATGCTCTTGCAGACCAGTTTGTTGTAAGTCTGTATTCAACGATAGCATTTCCATACTGCTGACCTACCATGTAGACTCTATCTCCGTCAGGATGCCAATGCCATCCAGAACCATGTGAAGAGTAGTAACCATCAAGTTGATTTGTTCTGTAACCAGAGTAACTCAGAGAAGTTACTGCATATGCTACGGAAGCATTGTATTCATGGAGTCTGTCGCCACCCTTATATCTGGCATCTCTACCATGAATAATGAGTTTTGTTCCATCAGCGTTCCAAGCAACACTTCTGACTTGATTTTCTTCGTAACCAAGGTAGAAGGAAGTAGTTCCTAATCCAACACCATCATTTTCATTTTGGACAGTTGTGATATCCCATGCAGTAGCAAGATTGTATTGGAAGATTCTATCGCTACCTGAGTCAGCAGTGTAGAACTTGGTTCCATCTGGTTTCCAGAACATACCCTGAACAGTATCTCCGCCACCATCACCAGTGTTATATGCTTGGACATATGTAGTAGCAACACTAACGGTGTTTCCACCACCAACAGCATAATTGGTATCCAGATCATATTGGTGAATTCTATCGTTGGAAGAATTCGTTGTATACATTCTAGATCCATTATAGTTGAATGTAATGTCTCTAGGTGTTCCGTTATGATCTCCAATGAAGAAGCTGAGAGCGACTCCAACTGTAGTAGCACTACCAACATTCCATGGTGTACTCAGAGGATAATAGAAGACCTTATTCTTATTATCATCGGTAACGAACATCTTAGATCCGTCTGTGCTGAATGCGACAGCAAGAGGAGAAGATACTCCAGAGAACAGCATATCGAAGGTATTACCCGTCATTCCTGTATTGGATGAGGTTGTGTCAATACCAGTGTTGGTGTTAATACCCAGTTTGTCGTTGTGATATCTGTCGTTCCAAATACCAGCGAATCCGAACATTGAACCAGTGTAGATACCAGTATGACTCAGGGATGTAGTACCAAGAGAAAGTTGTCTTACGTCAACTTCATCCTGTTCATTGAGTTCATAATCATAACTGGTCCACTGGAACATCTTATTGCCAGTGTTATCATATTCTTGAGACCAAACGTAACGATAGTTCTGAGTTGAAGTGCTATTGTTAGAATCTTGCCATTCAATATTGTCCCAGGTTCTCAGATACTGAGAGTTGTTGACAGGTCCACCAACGGTCATGTAATTGCCGGTATCAAATCCTGCTTTAGTCAGATCCCAATAATCAGCCTCATTTTCAATGGTGAAACTTTCAACTCTTTCAAGTTGTTGGTTGTAGACGAAGAGTTTAGAACCATCATACTTCCAGACCAGCTTAGAATCCTCTTGGGAAGATGTTCTTGTCTCCCATGGAGATCTCATGTCATACTTCTGAACCCTGTCTCTATTTCTACCAATGATAGCCAAGTGCTTACCATCTGCAGAGATATCGAAACCATATGGTTCGCTTTCATCATTACCAACGTAGAACTGAGCCTCATTTGGTTCTGATCTGTACATGTGAGTTAACTCACCTTCAAATCCTTCGAGGAATTCAAAGTAATGAATTCTATCACTGCTCGAATCCAATACATACATCGCCTTAGAATCAGGAGTTAATCTAATTCCTTGGATGTTACCAATGGATTCATCACCAAATTCGCGTCTCTTCTGGCGATAATAACCAGATCTCAGATCCCATGCGACATGAAGATCATATTGGACCATTTCAGTGTTATCATAGGCGATATATGCCTTATATCCATCATAGGTGAATCCAAGTGCATGTGGATTTCCTTGCATTCCGTAGTAAATGGATGTAGTTCCAATTCCTAAGAAGTCGTCACCATAGATGGTGTTGATGTTGAATGCAGCACCAAGATAATACTGATAGACTCTATCGTATTCTTGACCAACAATGTACATGTTCTGACCATTTGTACTGAAGGTCAGGTCAGTATTATATCTTTCTGTAATGAATCCAGAAGAACCATAACTAGACTCTACATACATTCCAACTTGCTTGAAGGATGCACCGATCGATACTCCGTCAAAGTCCCACTTGTTAGTAACGTTATACTGAATGAGGTCTGTCTTACCAGTATTGTCATAGTTCAGAGCGAAGAATCTTTGACCATCAGCAGCACCACCAGCCAGAGCCATTCCACGAGGATCTATAATATCTTGTCCAACATAAACGCTGGATTGCATACCACTTATGACTCTATTGATACCACGACCAATAACGGTTGGTGTTGTGCTAATTCCAGTAGAATCTAATCCGACTCTTGGGAACGCATAGTTATTTGTTCCTCCAGCCATTCTTCTAACACCGATATTCCATGGAGTATCAATGTCATGCTGATAGATCTGATCTCTGAATTCACCTTGGAACCAAATTCTTGTTCCCTCGGTATGAATTGCAATCGCATTAGCAGATTCGTTTACGCCTCTTCTAGTGAATTCATAAGGAACAGGCATATCATACTGAGTTACATACCAGTGATCCTGAGAACCAACGGTGAAGAACTTCTTACCATCGGTGGCAAATGCCATGCCTCTGACATGATATTCTTCATTTCCAACATAGTAATTACTATATCTGAAGTGTGCTTGAAGATCGCTAACATCGAATGGATTAGGAGCATCGTAAGCATAAATGTAACCATTATTATACTCAGCAATGTAAAGTCTAGTTCCATCAGGATTCCATAAGAAGGAATGTGGTTGAGATGGTTGTCCAAGTGTTCTAGAACTTATCGCAGTACCCGCAGAACTTCTGAAGTCTCTTTCAATGTGGGAGTTTTGCATACTCCAGTTCTGGGTTACATTCCACTGGTGCATCTTATTGGTGTTATCCGAAAGAGTCCAGAATCTTGTTCCAGTTTCATTCCACTGGAAATCAGTAACACTAGAGTTATTGCTATGACCATAAGTCGGATGATTGGTCTGCCATGCTGTACTTCCTGCGGTCAGAACACTATTATTGTTCGACCATCTCAAGTCCCAATTAGATTTTTCGAATCTAAATTCTCGGACATAATTGGACTGGTTTCCTACCAACCACAATCTATCTCCATTTGGAGAGAAGTGTAGAGATTTAGGAGATGTTTCCCAAGGTCCTACGTTGAATGTTCCCGCGATAGATGGACCAGCCAGGTTCATAGACCTACCAATACCAGTCATTTCTGGTGAAGATTTACCCCACTTTCTACCATGCCACAATGCTGTGGTTGCAATACCAACGTTCCATGCGGAGGAAATACCTGGAGCAGTAGATTGGTTGCCCATATCATACTGGTTCAGCAAGTAAGTCTGGTGACCAGCAACGAAGAATCTTGTTCCATCGGTGGAGAATCCAAGTGCATATGGATCATTTTCGATGTTACCAACCCAATGATAAGTTGTACCAACACCAACAGAATCGACTTCCCATGCAGTATCAAGAGTAAAGGAAACAACATAATCATTATTAGAATCGATGAAGAACATCTTATCACCATAGGTGCTGAATCCAAGGTTTCTTGGTCTTAAGCGTTGGTTTGTAGATCTGAAGTGGAAACGCTTAGTGTCAATATTATAATCAGTCTTAAATCCTAAGGTACTGATATCCCAAGGAGTTCCAAATTCCCACTGCAAGACTCTATAGTTATCGTGGTCAACACAATACATATAGTTTCCATCTGGATGGAATCTCAAACCATAAGGACTACTTAAGTTAGGTACATCGCCACCAGATTCATTGTTCGCTTGGTCAGTGTAATACATGTAGTAACTTGTTGTTCCAAGTCCAGCAGTATTGACCATCCATGGAGTACTGAGATTGTATTCATACAGTCTCTTTCTCTGAGAACCTAACATGTACAGTTTTGTACCATCAGGTTTGAAGACGAACGATCTAGGATCATTTTCAATATCGATATCAAGGTTCAGATAATCTGCTTCATTATAAGTGGAGTGGACAATATCATATCCAGTTCCATCACCATGACCATGGAGATTCCATGCACCACCAGAACCAGCAACACCGATTTGATTGATTCTCTTACTATCATCACCCAGGACATAGAAATACTGACCATCTGTGGAGAATCCAATATCATATGGTTTTTCAGTATACCAGTTCATTCTATATGGAGTTGGGAGATGATACTGGTGAATCATATCCATAGAACCACTATGCAGGATATACATGATGTTACCCTCAGAACCAAATCCAACATATTCAGGAGTGTGGGGATATTGTCTTCCCATGTTGAATCTAAGTCTATCATCAGTATTTTGATCGTAATTGCCCTTACGATCTACCTGAGGATATTGATCATAGTTGTCATAATTAGCGTGCCAGTATGCACTGGTGATACCTGTGGTTGTCTGTCTATAATGTTCGAATACAGCATTTTGACTGTTACCACCATCTAACCACCAGAATCTAGTGCGATCAGTGCTGAATCCAAGACCATATGGACTAGATCCACGGTTATTGTTCAGCTGGAATGATGTTGTAGCAACACCAGAGATAGAGTTGTAATAATCTCCACTACCAGTTTCTCTATAGTTCTTGGTTGTCTTGATATCCCATGCTGTATCTAAGTCGAACTGATGCAGTCTGTTACTGTGACCAGAGAGATACATCGTCAATCCGTCATCTTCAAAGAAGATTCCTGTTGGAGTTCCGACTTCAGATCCGATATAGAAGTATCCACCATCGAAGGCCATTGTTCTAATGTTATATGCCTCAGTCATAGTGAATGAGTACACTCTGTCCTGAGAACTACCAACGATGTAGAGTTTGAGACCATCTGCTCTCCAGAAGAATGCTCTTGGAGTTGTCTCAAGATTTCTTACCTGATATGGTGCAGACAGTTGATACTGTCTGATTCTTTCATTATTGGCTTCGACCATGTAGAGGTCTTTACCAGTTGTGCTAATTCCAAAGGACTGTGGTCTGTTATCAGAGGAACTCTGACTATCATTATAGTTGTTGAAGTTGAATGGTTCATAAACCGCAGTATCAAGATCCCATGCAGTTCCTAAATCATAAGTCTGCATACGGTCTCTTTGCTGACCGATGATGAGCATCCTTGTTCCTTCAGGGTTAAAGCTAACCTGAGTTGGTTGATTCTCTTCGTTTCCAACATAGAAGCTGGTTGTAAATGCTGCAGACTCAATATCCCAATTGACTGAGAGGGAGAACTTATGTACATTACCAGGACGGTTGCCCATGGTTGTTGCAATACCAGCGGAAACCATTGCGCTGGTAAGTCCAGAGGTATATGTAGCAGTGGTACCATAACCAACAACATACATCTCAGAACCATCAGGTTTGAAGAAGAGACCTTGCGATGCTCTTTCATAATCAACAACGCTGAATGTAGTTGCAGTTGCTACCAGAGTGTCAACATCCCATGGAGTAGACATGGTATACTTGTAAACAGTATTTCTCTGTGTACCAATCATGAAGCCTTCGCTTCCATCATAGTTGAAGATAAATTCTCTTGGTTGTGTATCCTCAGTGACTAAGGACTTGTATGCAAGATCCAGAGCAGGAGAGGTGGTTCTTGTTAGATCACCATTGTACTCAGCACTAGCGACTTCCCATGGTTGTCCAAGATTGTATTGGAAAATTCTATCAGAACTTGTTCCAACCATGTACATCTTGGTACCATCTGGTTTGAAGTCAATTGCTTCTGGATCAATTTCTTGATATCCAACGTAGAAGGTGCCACCAACAGAAACTCCAGTTGTAGTATCATATGGTTGTGCGAGATCATACTGGAATACAGTTTCAGTATCTCCACCAAGAGCATACAACTTAGTTCCATCATAGTTGAAAGTAAGACTGCGATAGTTAGCCTCTCTCCAGAGAGCATTACTACCACTATTATTAGCGTACATTGGGTTGTACTTCTTCTTACGAATCTTCAGTGGATTTCTTTGAATCTCTGGATAAGTATAGAATTGTTGACCCTCACGGTTTCTTTCAGCAGTTCTAATATCATATGGAGTGCTGAGATCGTATCTTGTAATTGCTGCAGACTGAATACCAGTTACATATGCAATCTTACCTTCGCTTGCAAATCCAAGGTGTTGGATTTGTTGATCTGTAGGTGTCATCCAGCGTGGGTTAGCTGGCATCTGGAATACGTCTCCGTATCTATCTGAGAAGTAGAGAACATCTTCAGTATCAGACTTAACTGTAAATGTATATACGTCTTCCTTGAATTGATACTCATGGTTACTGGTATGTCTGTAAGGTCTATGATCATAAGGATCATGATTTACAGAGGTAAGATCCCAAGGTTTTTCTAATGTGTAGGTATGAAGTTCATTATTACTTTCATACACATACATTACCTTACCATCATTACTAAACTTGACTTCCTGTGGGGAACCGAAGTCATGAGGACCAATATTGAAGTAGTATCCTTCTGGACCATCTACGTTTAATGGTTGATACTTGATAGCAGAATCAAACTGCCAAATTCTATCGGAGGATTCGCCAAGAATAAATGCCTTAGTACCATCAGTGTTAAATCCAACAGATTGAGGGCTGCTGTCCATGTTTCCAACATGACCAAATCCTCTAGCACCATCTCTTCCTCGGAAAGTGTCGATACCGACAGTCATGGCACTACCAACTCTGTAGTCATCGTCAAGGATAAATCTGTAGATTCTATCCTGGTTAGTTCCAACCATGTTCAGGTTGATGCCATTATCAGACAGACAGAATCCTTTTGGTTCACTTTCAAATTTGGACATGTAGAATGCATTACCATATCCATCGGAGGATGTAGTAAATCCAGTGTTAGTGATACGAATATCATCTAATTGAGCACCATCACTGTTGAAGTATGCACCAACATGGTAAGACATACCAGCACCAACATAGACTCTTTGAAGTTCTACTTTGTTGATGAAGTGTCTAATGTATCCATCAACACCGTAAGAAATTCTGAAGATATCTTCGTTACCAACGTGCCAATTGCTTCCAAGAGCACTGGTATTTTCGTTTGCGTTTGTGGAGTGTTTTGTTCTAATGGAAATTCCACCACCACCTAAGTTATTGTGGTTTTGGTGATAGAAACCATGTGCCATTGTATGGTACAGGTTAGTAGTAGAGCCTCTAAAGCCATCGGGATCTCCAATGGTGGTAAGACCAACCATCTTATTATAAGTACCACTTCCATTTGCTCTAACTCGATATTCCATTGTGAATGGAGCACCGAAACTAGAACCTGCGGCAACAGCAGCTTGATTCCAGTTAGATGTGCTAGATGCGTTGATCTGTACAAGAGCAGAATTATTATTTGTAAGAGCAATACCAGCAGTAGTGTCGGTAAAGTTCAGAGTGCTATATGTAGCGGTAGATGCGAAACCAACGTTTCCTAAATCTGCGGTAGCAATGTCATAATTAGTGCCAAGATTATACTCTACGAGATAATCTAACTTTCTATCCAAGACATACATCTTGGAACCAGTGGAGTTGAATCCAATCTCTTCTGGGAATAATCCATCAGGATAGAGACCCTTAGTCTTCTCGATAGTAGCACTTCTTACGTTAAATGCAGTTGACAGACCATATTGGGTAATGGCAGTAGAACCATAACCAACAACATACATCTTGCTTCCATCAGCGTTGAATGCAAGTCCACTAACGTTGCTTGCATCTGCATCAGTAACATCAAATCCAGTTGTTCCAAGTCCAACAACATTATTGACTCTTGTTGTTCCTGCAGCAGAGACAGCTTCAACGGATCTCAGAACATCATATGGATAACTCAGATTATATTCGAAGACTTCTTTTCTTGAATCACTAAGAACAAACAGTTTTGTTCCATCATTGTTCCACTTGAAGGATCTTGGGTTTGCTTGTCCTTTCAGGATATGGTTACCCTCACCTCTTCTGTTTGCAGTGTTTACTTCCCATGCATTATCGAGCCAGTACTGTCTGACCCAAGAGTTACTGTGGGTAGCAACATACATTCTCTTACCACTTGTAGAGAATCCAATGGATTTGATATTGCTTCCATCACTATTAACACCATTATAGCTGGTGGTATAGACAGAACTGGTAATACCCCAATAATGATTCTGTGGTAAATTGTATTGATATACAGTGTCATTATCGCCACCAATATACATTCTGCTTCCATCATGGTTGAAAGCTAATGCTCTTGCAGTTCCATCTTGACTTCCGATATAGAAGGAGCTAACACCAATAGTTCCACCAGTAGAGGTTGTAGCATAACCTACAACAGCAGGATCATAGCTCATCTTCATGGAATTGATATTCCATGGTTTAACTAATTCATAACGGAATACTCTGTCCTTATTATAATCAACCTGATAGAAATACTTACCATCAGTGCTGAATGCAGATCCATGAACGTTGCCGTTGGAATTGGTAAACTGTCTAAGGCGGAAAGATTGTCCGATGCTGACGTTTCCAAGAGCGATGGTTCCTTCGTAGTTACCTCTTCCCATAGAGGTTCCAGTTCCATACTGCTTGACTTCAGAACCAGTGGAGTTGGAATATCCAACAACAATCATCTTATCCATGTCTGGATTGTACTGAACGTCTGTTGCAGTACTAATGCCTGATGGGAATGCTTTTCTGTTAATTCCAGACTCATAATGATACAGGCTATTGCCATATCCAGCCTGAACACTGAAATCAGTTTCATAATCAGTGTTCCATGCGAGGGAATTTTCAAAATCATATACATATCCATCATCACCAACAACATAGAGATGCTTACCATCTCTACTCCATGTCATACCATATGGATTATTTTCTACGGTAGTAATACCAGGGAATCCAGTGCTATTTGCAGGAGTTCTTTGGAATTGTGTGGTGAGTTTCTGGTTTCTATATCTTGCAGTGTCAATTTCCCATGGTTCGTCCAGTTCAAACACAAATGGTCTATCAGATCCAGTACCGACGACATACATTAATGTTCCGTCGAGGTTGAATCTCATACACTGTGGTTGATATTCAAGTCTAGAACCATTATCACTATTCTGCCAAGTGACATCTAACGTGAAGGACTTCGCAATACCAACAGCAGTGTTAAATCCGATTAACCTGTTGCCACTATGCGGATCTCCAGCATTATCATTTCTTCTGTAGTATCTTATTTCTTGACCGGTGTTTGCAGTACCAACTCTCCAAGCTTCGGCAAGTTCAAACTGCCAAACGGATCTAGATTTGCTATCCGTAACGTACATTTTCATGCCGTCTGGCTTAAATTCAACACCCTGAACATCATGAATTCCGATGTCATAGAGGTATGCGGTAGTTGTTCCAAGACCAGTCTTAGAATTACCATAGATATCAATACCAAAATTACTATAAGTCATCTGACTCATGTTCTGTCTGGTATGATAACCGACAGTATCAACGTTCCATGGAGTTGCAGTAGAGATATTGTATTCGTAGATTCTATCTCTAGTTTGACCTGCAATATAGAACTTGAGACCATCAGGTCTTACATAGAGTCCGCGAGCCGAAGTTTCGTCATGTCCTTGTCTAGAGTTTTGAGGATCTCCACCATACCAGCGTCCAGGACCAGCCATGCCAGTTCTCCAGCACCATGAAGTAACGAGACCAACACCAGCAAACCAATAATTATCATATGCATTCTGAGAAGAGAATCCAGCTGATCTGATGTAGTTAGAAGTAGACAGTGGATATCTTCTAATCTGAGCTTCGTTGTATCCCAATACGTAGAGGGATTCACCGGTGGATCCTATACCAAGAGCACGAAGCTTCTTAGTTCCGTCAGTTGCACCTCTGATATTGGTTATATTATTTTCTTGTGCTTCGAAGTTTCCATACTGAGGCTGAGAAACTCTCAGATGCTCCTCAAATGTAGGACGGCGCAGAGGGAAAGTACCACCAAAGGCAACAAGAGTATTTTGTTGAGATCCACTGGAAGTAGAAATACTCCATGCAGTTCTCAGATTAAATTGCTTAGCTTCTCCACCAAATTGATTACCACAGATGAACATTTTTCTGCCATCATGGCTGAAATGAAGTCCTCTAGGATAATATTCTTTATTTCCATGATAATTATTCCAGAGCTTAAATGTCTGGTTATGAGACATCGACTTGATGCTATTTGCAATTCCTAAATTATAACGGTAAATAGATCTGTTTTGTGTACCACCAGCATAGAAATATTGACCATCTGTACTAATAGCACAAGATTCGAAGTTATTCTCTGTTCCGTTGTATCCGCTTGTAGATGGGAATGTGGTGGATGTACCCATACCAACAACAGCCACAACATCAGGGTGGCGAAGTGATGTTGTTGGGTTAATATCATATGGGAACTTCAGGGTGAATTCATATACTCTATTGTGCTGTTCACCAATCATGAACAGTTTTCTACCATCATAGCTGAACGCTATGTCACGCATGTCATTATCATCCCACTGATAATAGTATCCTGTGGTACCTACACCAACGGAGTCAACATAGAAAGATGTTCCCAGTGCGAACTGAGAAACAACATAGTTTCCTTGAACGAACAGAGTGTTACCATCGCTGCTGAGTCCAACGCCTCTTGGGTTAGTTGGATATCTACCGTAAATTTGACCAGAGTGATTACGATAGGAAGTATTATTGACTTGGAAATATGTTACAAAACCAGCAGATCTGATTTCATTAGGATCTGAAAGATGATACTGGAATACTCTGTGATCATCATAATCACAGATATACATGTGAGTTCCATCCTCGGAGACATGCATACCCTGTGGGTTATTATGACTCATGTCATCGAGGTGGAAAGCCCACTGTACACGATACTGGTGTACTTCAGTGTTCCACTGGTTATTAGAATATTCGTAAGCAATGTAGAGACGTTTACCATCTCTAGACCACTTAGCAGCTCTAATATTATACCTATCTGGACCATTCAAACTTCTGGTGTCCATGGTATAACTGGACTGGCTAACACCATCTGCAAAAGTAAATGGTGTGGTCAGGAAGAAGGTACGGAGATATCTGTCTCCAGCATACATGAAAGTTTTACCATCTGTAGAGATACCAATATCTTTTGGACTGCTCTCATCAGTGGTCTCTTGATTGACAAGATTATACTGTAATGTTGTCAAATCCCATGGTGTTAAGACATCGAATTCATAAATTCTATCTTGACCATATCCACAAATCCATAATTTTGTGCCGTCAGGTTTCCAAGTGATACCTTCAAGATTTCCTTCACTAATAGGCGAATCGTTTGTTCTAAACTTATTTCCTGTATATGTTGCTGTCGTGATATCCCAAGGTGTTGAGAGCTCGTGACGGAAAATGTTGTAATTGTCGCAAATGTAGAGATATTCTCCATCATAGCTGAAGAGCATATCTCTAGGATCTGTCAACATACGACCGAAATCGAATGGACGATTAGTCCTATACATTTTCAGTCTGTAGTTGCCATCACTAGTAAGAACGAACATCGTCTTACCATCAGGAGAAACCTGAACGTCGTATGGGCTGTTTCCTACCTGAAGTCTGCGTTCTTGATCATAGGTAAGTTTATCAACGTTATATGCTGCAGGAAGATCATATTGTGCAATAACACCACCACCATCAGCAATATAGAAGTTGAAACCGTTAGGTCTCATAAAGAGAGACTGAGGGCTCTCCAAAGATTCATCCAAAATCAGTGGATTAGTAGTCTCGAATCTGTTGAAAGAACCACTCTGAGGTGTGAAAGGTGTACCAAGATACCAAGTGTACATCTCTCCATTGTCACCAAGAATGAAGAGAATAGTTCCATCATCATTGAAGGAGACCGATTTAGGTCTTACATCCAGAGGATCATGCCATACACTAGTCTGTCTATTGGCATTATAATTACCAGCACCAGCACCCTGAGGATTACCTCTTTGCGTAATGCCCTTCAAGACAGTACGCTGACGGGTGATTGGATCCAGGGTGAGGTTTGTAGAGAGACCTACAATTTTCTTCGAAGTTGACTGGAATCCGTTTGTAATTGTGGATATATCGAAGTTAGTTGAAAGCGTAAATGTAGTAATGCTATCATCACTTCTAGATACTACAAAAAGGCTGCCGCCACCGGAACTGAAGTAAATACCGTCGATGTCGGGAACTGTGCTTTGCAGAGCAGCATATTTTCCAATAGTTCCAGTTGAAAGATCACTTGCGGTGGTCAGATCAATTTGATAGAGTTTTCCGTTTTGGGTACCAACAAAATAAATTCTATCGTTATCTTCATTAATAGCAAGTTCAGTTGGAGCCTGCTCATAATCTCTAATGTCAAATTCTACATTATCGAAGGTAGCTGATGAAACGTCCCAATATGTAGAAAGACTGAACTGCAGGATTTTTGCCTGCTGCAGTCCAACCACATACATCTTTGAACCTGTGCTATTAAGAATAACACAGGTCGGTTGAGTTTCGTATTGGGATACGTCGAATCTTTTAAATGGAGGTCGATATTTTGCAGACTTTAAACTCCAAGCTGTACGAGATAATTCTCCTTGCTTTTGGAGTGCCTGGATATCTTTTGCCTTCCACACACCAGGTCTTTTGCCTGGTTCCCAATTTTCGGGTGTGTTTCCAATATAACCGCCTTGGTATGCGCTCATCTTCGTCTCCTTGGGTACCTTATATGAGAGTTTTGTTTATACTTGTTGCCTATTATGCGCTAAGTTCTTCGTACTTAACAAGAACTTCTAAGTAGTCGGCGTTGTCTGCCTTTGCGATGATATTCTGATTTTCCTCTAAGTAGAGTCCGCTGTCTTTGTCTACAACAATCAGAGCAGAATCTGCTGGAACTGGCATTGTAGATGCAACTCTAAATGTTGTTGCAGCGCCAACTGTAGACCAACCAACGGTTACGTTAGTTGCATACGATCCCTGTACATTAGTGATTCTAATGTTATCGACTCTTAAAACCTTACCCGAGTCTGCGTTGTTGGTAACAATTCCAACATAAGCGGTAGTAGTAAGACCAACTGCGGTCTGTCTTGCAAGAATATTAGATGTGTTAGCTAAATTTGGTGCAGCCATTTTTGTAGAAACTCCTGTTTATTAATTTATACGAGATCAACCGAAGATTGATGCGTAGACGAAAGATTGCGCTGGTGATCCACCGCCACCGCCACCGCCGGAAACTTTGACGTGGACAGTGGTTCCTTCTGCTCTGATACTATTACTTGTTCCAACAAAGTTAATTGTTGTGAATCCATAACCAATCAGAGATCCTTCCGAAGTAACTCCAACGTTAATTCCAGAAAGTTGAGATCCATCTCCAGTATAAGAAGTCGCCTGGGCAGTCCCAAGCGTCGAAATACCGCTAACATTTAAATTCGTAGAAGACGAAGAGGTAGAATTTAAGTTAGCGATGGTCGTTATGCCACTCGCATTTAAGTTTTCAGTTTGAGTACTTGTTGCTGTGAGCAGACCAACGGTCGCCACACCAACATTTATAATACTCCTACTGTCATCAATAACAGTTGTTCCTGAGACTTTAATTGCCATCTTCGTGTTCCCACTCGGCTAGGGTTAGATAAATTTATTTATCAAATTTCCCCTTTCAGAGTACGGACTTCCTCACTCAGTTCCTTGATGGCTTCAATAAGAACACCGATGATACCATTATAGTTCACGGTTCTTGGGTCACTTCCTCTGACCAATTCTGGGAGAACTTGCTCAAGTTCTTGTGCAACAACACCGAAAGATGCTTGACCAGAATCTTTCCAGTCAAATTGAACTCCACGCATCTGTTCTACTTTGGTCAATGCCCCAGATACAGTTTCTATATTTGTCTTATAGTTTACGTCAGAAAGAGAATCGAAGTCTTGTGCTGTACATACTCCAGTAATATTTGTGTTTCCACCTATTACAGTATCTTCATTGATGAAGACATCTCCACCAAGAGAAGTTCCTCCACCAACAACATGCAGTTTATACAATGGAGCAGTTGTACCAATGCCGATACTTGCAGTCTTAATTCCAACATCCGAAGTATCTACAGTGAAGAATTGTGCTCCAGTATTCACTGCATAGATAGCAGTTGAACCGATGCCAACATCAGTTCCCTTGATGTTGATTGTTCCTCCATCAAATACTAAATCTGCGGAAGAATCAAGACTTCCACTGGTAGCAAATTGAATTTGTCCGTCATCACCAGAAGCTCCACCACCACCGCCGCCACCGACGAGTGTGATTGTTGTGATACCAAGAGCTTCATTTGCTTCTACTGTGGAGACAGAAGATCCTCTAAAATTAAGAGTCGTAATTCCATATCCAACAGAGATTCCTGTGGATTGAATTCCAATTCCACCACCAGTAAGTTGAGATCCATCTCCAACAAAAGCACTAGCAGTGACTACTCCAGTTACACTTAAGTCTCCGCTAATATCTGCGCTGTTATTGATGTCGAGGTAACCACCAACCGTAGTGAATCCAGTTACGCTTAGATTTCCACTAATGGTAGTATCATCACCTAAAGTAGTGATACCAGTTACATTTAAATCTGTTTGAGTATTTGGTGCATTAGCTACTGCTGTTTCTATTGTCGCGGTAGTTGTTGCATCAAGAGAAGCAATGTTTTGAAGTTGTCTCTCATTGGATACAATTTGAGTAGACCCAATGCTTAAACTATTTGTTGTTGTAATTCCAGATACAGTAACATTATCAAGCTGGGCGTTAGTGGCAAATAAATTATCTTGAAGTGTGGTTATGCCAGTGATGTTTACATTTCTACTAACATACAAGTCTTCCGAAACTGTAGCAATTCCACTGAAACTGAGATTAGTTCCTTCAAGATTGTCGATTGTTGCAACAGTAACATCGATAGTAGGAATTGTTCCTACTCCAGTTACAGTCAAGTCAGTTACTTCTATACTCTTAGCATAGAGTCTTTCGCTAATATCTGCATCGCCCTGAACATAGAGAGAAGTTGTTCCTGCTCCAGGTCCTCTAACATCTAAGAGATATCCTGGCAGAGCAGTTCCAACACCAACCGATCCACCAATTCCAAGAACGGTAAGAACTGAACCATTAGTACCAACATTCAGTTCTGTGGTTACTGTTGCTAAACCGGAAATAATAATATCGGTAGCACCGATACCGCCAACAACATCCAGTTCGAAGGCAGGAATCGTACTACCGATACCAACTTTATTATTTGCTGAGTCGGCAACAAGTAAAGTACTGTTTACTTCTAAGCCGTTCTTGACGACAAAATTCTTGTTAATTGCCATTGGGTTTCACTCTCCACCCTTACGTTTATAACTTATTTATCGTCAGAAGAACTCGTAGAAGAATCCTCCATCTCTTTCAAGAATAGTTCCTTTATCTACTCTTATAGTTAAGTCATCATAGTTATCAACTACATCGTCATCACTAAAATCTTCCAGTCCCAACTGTTCTCCATTCATTCGC
>CEVG01152764.1_pt1 | contig 24011 bp, 6 predicted proteins | sample 356511 | NCBI WGS metagenome assembly CEVG01 (sample SAMEA2623426, study PRJEB7988) | marine metagenome | biome: marine biome (ENVO:00000447); feature: surface water layer (ENVO:00002042); material: "saline water (ENVO:00002010), including plankton (ENVO:xxxxxxxx)" | depth 5 m | reverse complement strand
ACGATGGTGGTAACCTAGAAACTATTACTGCTGCTAAATTCTACATCGGTGCAAGCGGTGAACTACAACATATCAGATTACAAGTTTGGCAATCTGTTTATGCACACGAAAGACTTGGATTCTATGCCAAGCAAGCAGTTACTGGTGATTTAACTTACGATAACACTGACGGTATTATCGTTGGTGACTGGGGTATTACTAATGATGCAGGTGGATGTGCAAACGTCAAGACTGCGATTGATAACCTCGTAACTACAATTAATGATATCATCGCTCCGACTGGTTCTGATTTTGAGATTGCTGCTGATAGACTTTACTTCAATAGAAACTTTATCGCAGAAGAAATTACTGGACTCATCACTACTGAGTTTACATATCTGCTAAACAGTATTCAATATCAAGCATTCCAGTATCCTAACGGTGCCCTTGGTGAAGCAAAATGTCAGAGAGACTTGAAACTCATTATTGAGAGTGCAATCTCCGACTTACAGACTGGTGGAAACAATTCTACTATCGATGCTATCGCTAAGTATCTAACTGCTGCTCTAACTCTTAACATCACTGATGGTGTTGAGCAACAGTTACTTGCCACTGTATATGGTATTGAACAACTTGAAGCACTTGGTAAGAAAGCAATCGATAACTTACTCTATGCAAATGGTGAGGACACAGGTGGTACAGCAGGTGCATACTCAGCATTACATACCGATGATGCTGCAGTTCGCGATGCCTTAAGTATTTCTGACGCAGCAAGTGTCAAGAACAGATGGTCTGAACTTATTGAGATTGCTGTTAATATTCTTGCTCCTTCTAAGAAAATCGGTAGAAGTGCTGCCAAGCATATTCTTTACAACCGTAATTACTTCTTACAAGAAATTGAAACTCAAACTGTTGCTCAGTTTGGTGCAGGATCTTGGGTCTATACTGATTTTGTTAACACTACTGTTGATGATCTCATTCACGATCTTATTACAACTGATACTAAGAAGAAAACTTCTGCATACAATATCACTTTCACTGGTCTAACTGGTGTATTCCAAGTTGGTGAAGTTATTAGATCTAATGTTGGCGGTTATGCAACTGTCTTAGAATTTGATGCTGAGACTAACTTCTTAGTTGTTGGTCCTTTCACAGGCACTGCATGGGTTGCTACTAACACCTTAACAGGTAAGACATCTGGTGCAACTGCTACTGTTGGTGCTGTTGGTAGTCCTTATGACTGGTACACTGAAGTTGGTAATGTTAGAACTCTTGCTAGTGCAAGACTTATTACTTCTAATATCTCTGGTCAGATTGCAGGTACAAACCTCTGGACTAATCCAGAAGCATATGGAATCAACTGGACACCTACAACTGGTGTAACTATCACCGATGATCAAGGTGTTGCTCCAGATGATACTCAAACTGCAGAAGATGTTACTCCTAATAATGGTCAAAACGGACAGCATGAAATCAATAGAGATTACAACCTAACTGCTTTTGAAACCTTTGACTCTGGCACAGTTACTTTCGATACTTCTAACGAAACGTTTGACACTGGTTCTCCTGGAACTTCTGCATCTCAGCAGTTTACTTTCTCTGCATTTGTTAAGGCATCTGGTTCACAAGCAATCAGATTCCAATTACAACTTGATCCAGGTGGTGCAGGTGAACAGAATGCATTCTTTGATCTCAACCTCACTAACGGTACTACTGGTACAGTCTTTACTCCTCAAGGTGGTATTACTGCAGATGCATTTGGTGCCATTCCTCTCGGAGATGGTTGGTACAGATGTTACATCACTGCTACATTCTCCTTCGGTTTCAATACTCTAAGAAGTAAGTTTATTATTAAGAGTGGTAGTGGTGCTACTGTTTGGACTGGTGATGGTTCTACTGGTATTCTTGTTTGGGGTGCAAAACTTACTAAAGCTGGACTTGATCCTTATCAAGCACAAAGCGGTAAGACATTCTTCTCTGATACCGAGTTCAATACTAAGAACTATATTCTTGATCTGTTACAAACTTATACTGTTGCATCTCTTGACAATAGTTTGACATCTCCTTCTCCTGCTGCAGGATTCTATTCCTTCTACAGTTCTACTGATGCTGCAAACTATACTAAGGCATCTGTATCTGCAATGCTCAGATCAAACCTCGGAATTATCAGAAATCAACTTTCTAATGATACTTCCTATATTGGACTTACAACTTACAATGGAATCAGTCTTCCCACTAAGAAGTTTGGAACTAGAAACATTCCTGTTGGTTTCAACGGTGGACTCAATCCTGCTGATTTCGCATATGGTTTACTCAGTAGTGCATATGCTGAAGTCGAATCTGTAACTCTCAACGAAGGTTTAGTTGTACAGGTTTACTCCAGATTTAGAATCGACGGTGATATCACTGACGGTCCTTACACAATGAATGAAGTTGTTGCCAAACAGGGTGCTCCTTCTATTACTGGTGTTGTTTACGGATTCCATGAGGATGCTAACTTCAAGTATCTTGACGTCAGAATTACTGCAGGTCCTTGGGCAATCACAGATAACATTGTTGGTGCAACTAACTCTACTACTGCTCAGATTAGTGCTATTGAAACTCGTGTTCATATCATTAATCTCAAGGGTGACTTTGTTGCTGACATCCCATTCAAGGGTTACACCTCTGGTGCAACTGCACAACCTACTTCCTTCTTGAAGGCAGAGGCAGCAGTTACTGATAACACTGGTGGTAAGTTGACTGTTGACACTGAATCTCTACTCGGAACATTTGAAAAAACTGCAGTTGTTTATCCTTCTGCTTCTAGACAGTTCATCACAGTTTCCAAGTATGCAGGACTCGATATTGGTGTTGGTGACAGAATCGCATCTGTCGGATACAAGAGATTTGGTATTAATATTATTAGTGGACTTAATAACTTCACTGTTGGTAACAGACTTTATAAGGTTGTATCTGGTGTTCAAGATTCTGCCACATACGGTATCATTACTGATGTAGACATTGCAAATAACTACGTCTACATGGTTGAGTTCCAAGGAACATTTACTCAGGGTGATCAGATTGGTGATTACGGGTTAGCAGCAACATTCCCCGTGGGATATGCTTCTATCTCAACGATCGTGACTACTGCAGGTGCAGGTGCTGCTCTCGTGCAGGATGTTCGCCCAGATGGTATCAACAAGCGTCTGTATCTCAGTGATGTTACTGGAACATTTGGAACTAGAGATGCTATCAAGGGACCTGATCAGTATGGTGCTGTTATCCTTACTCAGGTTGATCTTAAGGCAAGAGTCAAGAGATCCTTCAAGGGATTCGATGGCACTCAAACTACCTTCGATCTCTCACAGAACAATGGTACTAGTTACCTCCCAGATCCCGCAGGACACCTCTTAATCTTCATTAATGGTATCTTACAACCTCCAGGTGCTACAAACGCATACACAGCGTTCTCTAACCAGATTCAGTTCACTGAAGCACCTGACCTTGGAGCATCCTTCACTGGATTCTACATTGGTAAACTTAGACAGTTGGATGATATCTCATTCGAGTTTGACTCCTTGAGACAGTCCTTCAACCTCAAGCGTAACGATGTGTTCTACTCCTTGACACTGACTGATGGTGTTCAGTCTAGTGTGATTAGACCTGAGAACAACATCATCTGTTCGCTCAACGGTGTGATTCAAGAACCTGGAGTTGGTTTTGAGATTGTTGGTTCTAGAATCATCTTCTCTGAGATTCCTAGATTCGGATCTACTTTCGTCGCATTCTCTTATGTTGGTTCTGAAGCAGACGTTGACGCTGCTGAGGTTGTACCTCCAATCGAACCTGGTGACTTTATTGACATTCAAGGTGAGACTTCAGACAGAGAAGTCGCTGTTATTGAATCTTCTAACTCTCTGATCACATTTGATTATCTTGGATCTGTCTTCGGTCAGAATGCATCTGCAACTGCAGTTCTGACATCTGGATTCATTGATCAGGTTCAAGTCACTGGTGGAGGTTCTGGATATACTTCTAGACCTACTGTAAGAATCGACTCCATCTCTGGTTTCGATGGAAACATCCGTGCCTTGGTTGGTGTTGCAGGTGTTGAACTTAGTGCAACTGGTTCTGGATATCAAAATCCAGGCATCAGCGTTGACACTGTTGTTCCTGATGATTATGTTGCTCCTGACCTTTCACTATACGGTGAAGAGTTAGTAGACCCAGAAACCCCATAAATAACTAAAAATCGTAGCGAGTAATGGCTAAGCAAACCATCGGTCTTGGCACGTCGGCAAATGACAATACAGGTGACACCCTGAGAGTCGGAGGCGATAAAGTCAATGACAACTTCAATGAAATATATGCAGCGTTAGGTAATGGTACGACACTCACTGTCAATACCACTAACCCTGCTGTAGGACAAGTATTAAGGTATAACGGTAGTACCTTTCTGCCATCTGATTACACCAACCTGACTGCAGCGTTGGATGTAAATGGTAACTCTATCATTTCGTCTTCAAACGGAAATATCCCAATCGCTACGAACGGAACTGGAGATATTAGTCTTGCTGCGGGTGGTGTTACTTCAGTATTTGATGGTGCTACTGGAACGATCGACTTCCCGACTACGATTTCTTATAAGAACGAATATACTTCATTAGGTGGTGCTCCTGCTGCAGCAACATACACTGGTTATTATTTTACTGTTAACGGTGATGATAATCCATATGTAAACATCAATATCACTGCAGGTGGTGTTGGTGATACTAGAGCGAAGTTGCTTACTGAATATTCAAGTATTAACTTACTTTCAGATGTTGATACGTCTACAACTCCTCCTAGTAATGATCAAGTTTTAAAGTGGAATGCTTCTAGCAGCAAATGGTTACCTGCTAATGATTCTGCGGGTATTGGTAGTATTAACACGTTTGCTTCTGTTGCAGGTGACACTGGAACTACAACTGCTAACAGTCAAACAGATACACTAACTATTGCGGGTGGTACTAATATTACTACTGCAGTTGTTGGAGATACTGTGACGGTCAACTTCTCTGGAAATCTAACTACTACTCTGAGTGCCTTGACTGATACTAACATGTCAGGGTTGACCCAAGGTGACAGTCTGTTCTATAACGGAACTGACTGGGTTCCTACTCCTACTACTGGTCCTATTCTTTGGTATGAAATTGGTGCACCTGTAGAAAACGCAAGTAATGACTTCTTGATTAATGGACCTGGGCTTCCAGCAGGAGAAAATCGTGACCCAGATCTCTATGTGCATAGAGGATTCACCTATGCTTTTGATAACACGGTTGAGGGTGGTGGACACCCATTTAGGATTCAATCCACACAGGGTTTATCTGGAACACCATATACCACTGGTCAAAGTGGTAGTATAACTGCAGTTTTATACTGGACTGTTCCTTTTGATGCCCCTAACACTCTTTATTATCAATGTACACTCCATGCTGCAATGCAAGGAACCATTTACGTCGTATCATAATAAATGACAAGGACTGTCCCAGGAACAGGTGCAAGCATCGAACCCATCTTTGATGAGGTATTCGGTGTCCGTGCAGTAAAAGTTTTAAATGGAGGATCAAATTATGATCCTGCAGATCCTCCACGTTTAACGATCACTGGTTGTGGCACACCAGATGTGGCAGCTTTATTATATCCAATTATTGATGCTGATTCTGGTAGAATCACACACGTTAGAGTTTTAAATAGAGGAAGAGGATATGATCCGTTACGTTTGCAGATCATTCCTGAGCAAGAAACACCAAACGTAGTCAACTCTTTTAATATTAATAGGGTCTGGCAGACACACCCCAACTCTCCAATAAGCGGTGCGTTTACTGGTACTACTGATAGATTAAGAATTCAATCAGATAATCATCCTAAACCTTCACAGTTATATCAAACTGAAAGAAGACCTGGAGGTTCTGGAGACATTGTAGATAGAACCTTTGATCAAACATTTGTTTACAGAGGTGGTAAAGATGTTCCAGACCCAGGAACTAGAGCATTACAACCAAATAAGGCAACAGGTATATTAGCAAACGGTGGTCTATTACATACTCCTGATTGGGGTCTTGCAGGTGGAGCACTTCCAAACTTTCCTATTGATGTAGTCAAATATGATTACGTTAAAGGTAATAATCAGTATGATGCTTTCATCGATAATAATGTTTATTATTATCACACAAGTAAAACTATTAATGAGTTTAAACTTCCATTAGGTGTTTTTGAATGGGGAGACCTTGAAGTCTTTACTTGGAATGTAAAGGTAGAGTTTGATAATGTAATGTTGACTGTTGATCAGATCGATGAAACACTCGGTCAGATTGAAGTGGGAAGAATTGTAGATGAAATTTCTGGATCTGGACGTGGTGAGATCGCAAAAATTGTAAGAAATAACTTAGGTGTAATTACAAGAATTTATTTAAGACAACTTACTGGTGATGCTTTTGCAAATGGTGATCTTTGTTTGGGTTCTAATGGATTTAAGTTCAGAGTAAGTGCTGATCCTATTACATTCCCATTTGGTATCTTCTATATTGATTTTGGTGCTGATGCACATGAGTTTGGTAGTTTCACTCCAGGTCAATACTACTTTGCACCACAAGATATCAAAGTACAAAAGAATTACTTAATTATTTGGAATCAATCAGACCATACAAATCAACCTCATGGTAATAATGCAGGTCATCCCATGCAGTTCTCTACGACTGCAGATGGCACATTAAATGGTGGTACATTATATTACAATAGCACAGGTGCTTCTGCTGCTCCCACTACAGATTACGAAAACGAATATCAAGCAATATTCATAATGAGTGCGGATGAAACTAATCGCATTTATTATTATTGTAAGTTACACAGATATATGTCTGGTTATGCAGGTGATGAAGGTTACATGACCCTCGACACAACTGCTGAGGAAGAAGACGAAGTTAATATGAACAACTACTATGTCGAAGATTTCTTCGGCACAGAGGCAGCAGGGACGAAAGATTTATCTAGACATGTAGACGGTCACTCAAAAATTATCGGTATGTCCTTTGACGGATACCCGATCTACGGACCATATGGTTATAACAGTTCGGGTGCTGTTGCTAGAGAAACCTCTAGTTTCCGTTTGAGGACTACTGCAGAACTCCAAGGTGCTAGACCTATTGTAAACACTGCAAGCACTGTGACTTATACTGTCACTGTTGCAAATGGTGAGTTTGCATTTAACGGATCTTCGCCAGAGTTTCTGAACTTGTATAGAGGAAAAACTTACATTTTTAATCAAAATGACTCAACGAATGACGGCTCGAATCATATCCTCATATCTACTCAGACGGATGGTTGGCACAGCAGTAATCCTGTTGTTGTTGGTGATACTTCAGTTCTCTATTCTGGGAACGGTATCTCGTACTGGATTGATGGATCGAGTGTTAATTATCAACAATATCTTAGTGGATTCAATAGTGCTACCACTAGAGAAATAAGATTTACAGTTCCTGTAGATGCACCTGGTGTATTATATCTGTTCTCTTACATCAACTCTGGGTATGGACTCAGATTAGTTAATGATGGTTATATTTTAGGAGATCTAACTTCTGATTATATTTACGATGCTAGTGTAGGAACCCTTGATGAATACAATGGTAAGTTCGGTGTAACACCAGAGTATCCCAATGGAACTTATGCTTACTTTATGACCGAAGATGGCAGTGGGAATCCAACCTTCCCATATGCTATTGGTCCTCGTTATTATGGCGCACCATTATTTGAAGGTGATACTGTTCCTCCACAACCTGACACTTTCCCAACATTAGCAACTGGTGATGTTGTACTTGCAAGCAATGGATCTGTTGCTTATGTCAAAATGACCAAAAAAGGTGACAACTATTTTGGTCCTGCTAAAGCAAAGATTCTTGGTGGAGAAGGATCTGGTGCTGTAGGTACTCCCATCGTACAAACTGTTACTGGTTTGTCTCTACTCAATCAAGGTAGAAGTTATGCAACTCCTCCAACACTCATCTTTGAAGGTGGTGGTGGACAGGGTGCACAAGGTGCTGCTGAGATTGATACTCTTGGTAAGGTTACATCGGTTAATATTGTAGATCCAGGTGAGTTCTATCAGGAAGCACCATTTGTTCTCATCTCTGGTGGTGGAGGTATCGGTGCTAAAGCAGAGGCAACTATATCACAAGGTGTCATTACAGGTATTAATATTACCGATCCAGGTGAAGGATATACTTCTCCACCGAACGTTATCTTTACAAAACTTGTAAATCTTAAGCGTAAAACTAGAGCAAGACAGGCATTCAACTCTAGTGCAATTTACTTAACAGGTCTTGTTAAGGATGTGACTCCAAATGATACAAACATATATGTTGATTCTACAGATGCATATCCTGGTTCTGGTCAAATTATTGTTAATACAGAAACAATTACATATACTAGTAAGAGTCCAGGAAGATTTACTGGTCTAACTCGTGGTGTAAACTTTAATTATGATCAGAGAGTTGTATTAGATACAATTCAGAACCTACCTGATGGAACTTCTAACTATAAGTTCAATGTTGGTGACAGAGTTATACGTCGTGTTGAGAATGCTAATAACAAAGTTGCTAAAGTATATGACTTCAACCCTGCTACTAGAGAACTTCTAGTTACTTTTGAAGTTGATGAACTTGCATTTATTGATGGTGGTAGACCTTCTACTGAAGATGCTATCGTTCAATTTGATGCAGGTGTTGCTGCTTCTTCTGGTGCAGGTGTCTTACCACACACAATTATTGATGCTCCAGGCACCAATATTACAACATTTACAGTTCCTATTGGAACTATACAGGATAAAGATTTCCAAGACATTGCTGAAAATGCAGGTGCAGGAGATGGCATTCCTGACTTGAGTAATGCAAACACAGATTATGCTAACCAGATTAGTCTTGACGGTGGTATCTTCAGTTCTCTTTATGGTATTGAAGAGACACAGGGCGGTACTAACACAACTCTATTCCAAGTTGGTGACAGTATTAAAGACGCTGATATTCCATTCAAATATGCGACTGTTGTTGAAGCAGGTGGACTTGCAGATGGTGTCGCACACCCTGCAGTGCTAAATATCACATTAGACGTTCCAGGTGGAAACGGATTAAACTTCTCCACAAACGAAGTCGTGACTGGTTCTATTTCTGGTGTTAGAGGAACTGTTGTTTCTTGGATACCTTCGACTGGTATCTTAACAGTTAATAATATTATTCCTTACAATACTGGAAACGTTAATATTGGTATCGGTGGATTACTCTATGAGTTTTCACAAAATAGTAGTATTATTGATTTTATCATTGCAAATCCAGGAACAAACTATACTGGAGTGCCAACAATAGCGATTGAGAATACTGGCGATATACAGGCAACTGGTACTGTTGTAATGACAACTGCAGGAGACCAAGTTGCATCTATTACTATTAATAATGGAGGGTATGGAATCCCTCAAACTGTAGATGGCACCTACAATCTACACCCAACTGTAACATTTACAAATGCGAGTGGAGATACAACAGGTGCAAATGCTGCTGCACAAGCAGTACTGGGTGGAGAGAACCTTACTGGAAATGGCGGTGCTTCTTATAGAATTAAGAGCATTGAGTATTCTACAGTTGTTCGCTCGTAACCTTAATAAATAAACAAGAGGACAAATAGTATCCGCAAATGGCAGCCCTATTAACTGATCAGTTTAGAATATTTTCTGCGAAAAAGTTCATCAAGGCACTTGAAGGTCCTGACGCGACCCAAAGTGACGATGCAGCAGGTGCAACGAGAGATCGTTTGTATCTGTTTATTGGTAGACCGCAACCTTGGGACAATGAAAACTCACCGCCTCAGGCAGTGGATTCATTCTCAGAGTTTTCTGGTTCTTATGACGACATGGTGTCTATGAAGAGAGTCCTTGCTTCTGACACTGTTCAAGTTTGTCGTAGAATCGATTGGGTCTCTCCCGAACAAACTACTGGTGGATTGGGTTTTACTTATGACATGTATCGTCATGACTACTCCCCAAGTAAGACTGCTGCTTCTGGTGCTACTAAATTATATGATTCTGATTTTTACGTTGTAAACTCTCAGTATCAAGTATACAAATGTATCTACAATGGTACATCACCCTCTGATCCAAATGGCAAACCTTCTACTGTCGAGCCTACTGGGACTAGCACTAGCATCATCACTACTGGCGACGGGTATCGTTGGAAGTATATGTACACTATTCCAGTTGCAAGCGTTCTTAAGTTTTTCTCAAACGACTACATGCCCGTCTTCACTAACGCAGCGGTTCAAACCAACGCAGTTGCAGGTGAAGTCGATACTGTTGTTATTAACGCTGCAGGGTCTGGTTACAACAATGGTACTTACGACAACGTAGCGATTAACGGTGACGGAACTGGTGGTCGTGTTTCAATCGTTGTTGACGGTGGTAAAGTTATCTCTGCCACGGTGACATCTGGTGGTACTGGATATACATTCGGTAAAATCACCATTGATAATATCACTGGTATCGGTACTGGTACTGGTGGACAGGTTGACGTTATCTTGCCTCCTCCTGGTGGGCACGGTGCAGATGCTGTTACAGAAATCGGTGCCTTTAGGGTTATGATCAACGCCAAACTCTCATACGATGAGGGTGCAGGTGACTTCCCTGTCGATAACGACTATCGTCGTATCGGTCTTGTTACTAACCCACTTAAGTTTGGTACATCGGAACTTATCTCTGACTTGACGATCTCTGCTGCTAAAGCAGTTATCTTCGCTCCTACATTCCAAGGTAACTACGTTCCTGATGAGATCATCACACAAACACGAGTCGTTGGCGGTACAAACGTTACTGCTAGAGGTCGTGTTATTTCTTGGAACCCAACAACTAAACTTCTGAAGTACTATCAGAACGCAGTTGATGGTATCTTCCCAGAAGTTACAGGTACACAGAATGAGTTTGACGGTTCTAACGTAATCAGTGGTGCAACCTCTGGTGCTGCAGGACAACCTGACGTCAACTTCCCTGCTGTTCCAAACTCTTCTTCTAGAACTATTAACAACACAGAATATGACTTAGGTATGAAGTTCAACAACGGTTATGCAAAACCCGAAGTTGCCTCAAACACTGGTCAGGTTGTTTATATAGATAATAGAAGATCCATCAGTCGTGCTAACGACCAAGTAGAAGACATCAAAATCGTAATCGAGTTCTAATGGCACAAAATACCAATCTAAACGTCACACCATACTACGACGATTTCGATAAAACGAAAAACTTTTATCGAGTGCTATTTCGTCCTGGGTTCCCAATCCAAGCAAGAGAACTCACTACCATGCAGAGTATTCTGCAGAATCAGGTAGAGAATGTAGGTTCACACCTGTTTAAAGATGGCGCAATGGTCATCCCTGGTCAGGTAGGTTACGACTTAAATGTAGACGCTATCCAGTTACAAGAGTCATTCTTGGGTGCTGATGTTGAACAGTATCGTACTCAGTTGAATGGTAAGATTATTGAAGGTCTTACATCTGGTGTAAAAGCAAAAGTTTTATTCAGTATTTCTGCTACCGATTCGACGAAAGGATATATTACACTCTACGTTAAGTATATTGAATCTGGTGGTACACAGAATACACAACAAACATTTTCAAATAACGAACAGTTAATCACTGATGCTGAAATTACTTTCGGCACAACTCTGATTGAAATTGGATCACCCTTCGCTCAGTTGTTACCTACTGCTGCATTACAGCAGGGTTCTGTAGCATATATTCAAGAAGGTGTTTATTTCATCAGAGGTTTCTTTGTTGACGTACAATATCAGTACCTACTTCTCGATCAGTATGGATCAAACCCCTCCTATCGTATCGGACTTGATATTCAAGAATCCATTATTACTCCAGAGGATGACCTTAGTCTCAATGACAACGCTGCTGGAACAAGTAACTATGCTGCTCCTGGTTCTCATAGATTTAGAATCTCAACAAGATTAGTTAAGAAACTACTCACAGATGATGCTGATAAAGACTTCCTTGAACTCTTAAGAATCAACAATAGTAAAGTTGAAAAACTTGTTGATAGAAGTGCATATGATGAACTAGAAAGATCCATGGCAACCAGAACTTTTGAAGAGTCTGGTGACTATGTTGTTAAAGATTTTAAAATTACTGCCAGAGAAAATCTTGATGATGGTTTCAACAATGGTGTATATGCATCTGGTTCTACTACTGCTCAGGGCAATGCCACTACAGAGAGAATGTATGCTATTGAGTTTGGACCTGGAACTGCATATGTAAGAGGATATAGAGTTTCTACTTTATCACCAACTTATGTTGACTTAGAAAAACCAAGAGATACTAAAGCATCACAGAATACTATTATTCCATTTGAGATGGGTAATAATATTATTGTAACGAATGTTTTTGGTTTCCCTAACTCAACAGGTTCTTCTCTTGCTAGTGCATATCAAACTATTGAGTTGAGAGATTCATTCACTTCAACTCCTGGAACTAACGCAGGTAATATTATTGGTTTTGCAAGACTTGCTGCGATGGAGCATACATCAGACGGTGATGATACAACCTTTGGTAACGCTGATGATACTTACAACACCAACATCTTTGATGTTCAGATGTTCACTATTCTTGAGTTAGCATCTGCTGTAACTATTCAAGCAGGTTCTCTCTTAGTTGGTGCATCTTCTGGTGCAAGAGCATATCTTGTTGAGGGTGTTAGTTCTTCAGATCATATTGACTGCTATCAAGTTGAAGGTACTTTCGCTGTGGGCGAAATGATTCTTGTTGATGGTTTAAATGTTGACACTGTTGAAGTTGCACACAGTTATGCATTCTCTGATACTAGACAGATTGTATCTAGAGATGAAAGCACAAATGCTACTGAGTTTACTGCTGATATTATTTTAGATGATATTCAAGTTATTCAAGGTACTACATTCACTTATGATGCAACAGGTGGTTCTGAAAAGATTACTGGTCAATCTTCTAACTTTGCGTTAGATCTTAAACCTGGTGATAGAATTTACTTTAATGGAACTCAGTATGTTGATGTTGATAAAGTCAACCCCAACTCTTTAACTGGTTCTCAAATCTCAACTATCTTTGACTATCAAGCACAGACAGTTAATGTAACTCCTGGACCTGGTGGTGCTGCTCCTTCTGCAGGAACTTATGCTGCCTTACTTAGACAACGTTCTAAATTGAACAACGTCCAGAATGCTGATCTCTTAAGTGAGATGCCTAAGAAGTACATCAAGAGTATTTCTGACGAATCTATGATCGTTAGGAGAACTTTTGACGCACAGACCGTTGCTTCTAACTCTATCTCTATTACTCTTCCTGAGAATGAACAGTTCCAAGCAATCTCTGATCAAAACTATACCTTCACCGTACTTGCGGGTACAAACAGCACTCACCCTGTCGGTGATCAGATCACTATCAATACTACCAACACTGGTGCTATTGGTTATACCACGTTCACCTCTTCTGATAGAACAACTATTCAGATTGATAACTTAACTAACATCACTTCGATCAAGGTTACTGCAACTATCTCGAAGAACGTAACCCAGAGAAAAACAAAATCTGGTCAACAGATGTTTGTTCTTAAAGTGAACAAGACAATCGAAAATCTTGATAAGCAAAACTATAATTTAACTTATTCTAACCTTTATGGTACTAGAATTCAAGACAGAGATCTATCTCTTGGTCTTGTAGACTGCTACAGATTACACGCTGTATATGAGTCTAATGATGACAATGATCCTGTTCTTCCTTCTGTAACTCTGGTTGAACCTACTTTCTTTGCTACAGGTACTATCGTTACTGGTAGAACTTCTAAGGCAAGAGCAAAAGTTGTTGCATTCAGCTCAGGTACTCTGAAACTAAGTCTTGTTTATATTAGCGGTCAACTACAGTCAGGTGAAACTATTGATGGTTTTGATAGTAGTGGAGTTGCTCTCAGTGCTATTATTAATGATAGTGTTGGATCTGTTATTGCAGGATCTAAAGTTATTACTGACAACTACTTCTTGGAAGTAAGTCAGACTGGTTTCATATACGATGTTTCTAGACTTACTCGTAAGAAAGGCGTAGCGACTCCTATCAGAAAACTTCTGGTAGTTTTAGATTACTATACACACTCTGCTACTGGTGATTACTTCGGTGGTCAATCATATCTTGATACAACTTATGGTGATATTCCATTCTTCGGTACTAAGTTCCTTGCAGATTACTTAGACTTCAGACCTGGTTGTAAGAATCTTTATAGCGGTACTGGTTCTGTAGCATCTCCTGCTTTTGTGAACTGCTCTACGTTTGACTTTAAGTCAAGAGTATTCAATGTGTCAGGCACACCTAATGCTACTATCTTTGACGTTCCTAAAATCAATAGTGATTTCAGAGCTGACTTTGACTGGTATCTACCAAGAGTTGACAAAGCATTCTTGACACCTGCAGGTGAGTTCCAACTCATTAAAGGTAAGTCTTCTGAGTTACCTCAAGAACCTGATGATCTGAAAGATGGTATGCTCTTAGCAACCATGTCTCACAAACCATATGGTTTTGATCCTGAGACTGATATTGTTATCACTAGATCAGATAACAGACGTTATACCATGCGTGACATCGGTGGTATTGAACGTAGATTGGATCAGGTTGAATATTATACTTCACTCAACATGCTTGAGTCCGATACCTTCGCGACCAAGATTATTGATGCTGATGGAAAGGATAGATTGAAGAATGGATTTATTGTAGACGACTTCTCTGATCATAGTAAATCACAAACTTCTCATGAAGACTTCTCTGCTGCATTAGATTTTGCTCAGGGTCAAGCACATCCTTCTCACTATACAACTAATATTCCTTTACAATTAAACACTACTATATCTCAGAACTATCAGCAAACTGGACCGATTATCACTCTTCCATATTCTGAGTTGACAATCATCAACCAACCATATGCTTCTAGAGTTGAGAATATCAACCCATTCAACGTATTTACTTACATTGGACGTATTGATCTTACTCCTGCATCTGATGATTGGTTAGAGACTCAAAGACTTCCTGCTAACGTTCAGCAAGTTGAAGGTGATTTCCAATCAGTATCTTCTGAACTTAGAGTTGACCAAAATGGTTTTGCTCCTATTCAGTGGAATGCATGGAGAGATCAGTGGAGTGCAAGTAGAGTTATTGGATCTAGAGTTACTAGAAACTCTTTCTGGTTAGAGATGGACGTCGGTAGATCACCTAGTCCTGGTGTCTGGGGTGGTCGTGGTATGAGACGTGTTAACAGAGAGGAAACTTTACTTGTTACAACTAGACAAACTAGATCTGGTATTAGATCTAGAGTTATTCCTAGGATTGATAGACAATCTCTTGGTGATCAAGTTATGTCTTCTACTTCTATTCCTTGGATTAGATCTAGAAACGTCAAGGTTAATGTTGAAAGACTGAAACCCAGAACTCGTTTCTATTCTTTCTTTGATGGAAAGCAAGTCTCTGACTACTTCACTCCTAAGTTGATTGAACTTATTAAAGATCCTTCGACTGATGCTCGTACAAACTCTACACCTTTCATTCCTGGTGAGACTGTAAGAGGACAAAATAGTGGTTGTGTACTAAGAGTTGCAAACCCTGATGATTTGTATATTAACAACCCATATGATGATACAGCGATGGCAACATCATATGCTTCTACTACTGCATTCTTAAACATTGATACTGATGCATTAGCAGCACAAGCAGTTGGTCAGTTCTTCGGTAATGTTCAAGTTGGTGAAGTGTTAGTTGCTGACTCTGGTGCAAGAGCAGTTGTTAAAGATCGTCGTCTTGTTTCTGACCGTTTTGGTAAGATGCAAGCATCATTCTTTATTCCTCCTGCTTCTGTAGATACTAATCCTCGTTGGGCAACTGGTACTAGAACTATTAGACTTTCTACTTCTGATACTGATTCACGTCTTGCAGGTGCAGTTGCATCTTCTGCTGAAGCAGAATACGAAGCAAGTGGTACACTGAACAGAGTTCGTGAAAACGTACTTGCTGTTAGAAACGCTGAAGTTGTTCGTGACACTGTAAACCAGACTAGAAACTTCAATACAATCAGAACTGAGACCAGACAGATTGGTTGGTATGACCCTCTTGCTCAGTCCTTCATTTCTGATGAAGAAGGTGGTGTGTTTATTACGTCCGTTGAAGTTTTCTTCTTCAAGAAAGATGCAAACATTCCTGTCTCCATGCAGGTTAGAACCATGGAAAATGGATATCCTACTACTGCGATTCTTCCCTTCTCTGATGTTACTTTAGAACCATCACAGGTTCAGTTATCTGAAACTGCTGCTGTTGCAACTAAATTTACATTCAAAGCACCTGTTTACATTCCACAGTCGATTGAACATTGTTTCGTTCTTCTTTCTGACTCTAACGAGTATCAGATCTGGATCTCTAGAATGGGTGAGATTGATATTACTGGTGACAGAACTATTTCTGAACAACCATACGCAGGTGTGCTCTTCAAATCACAGAACGCATCTACTTGGACTGCTGACCAGTATGAAGATTTGAAGTTCAAAGTTAACAGAGCAGAGTTTGATACTACTTCACTATCTACTGTTAGTCTTAATAACGCCCCTCTTGACATCGGTAACGGTGGTAAGTTGAGATTACAAAGAGATCCTATTCAAACATTTGTTCCTGAGATCGATCTCCTTCTTAACTCTACTACTCTTCCATATACTATTGGTGCTAGAATCTATCAGAAGACTACACTTGCTCAAGGTACTATTGCCAAGAGAACTGTAACTTCTAGTGGAGTTATCTTAACAATTAAAGATATTACTGGTACGTTTGCAGCAGGTTCTAACACTGGTGGTGTTATTTCAAACAGAATCGTATCTTCTAAAACAACTGCAACTCTTGTAGTTACTGGTGCATCTGGTGACTTTACAGTTGGTGAAACTATCACAGGTAACTCTGCGGGTGCTCCTACTGCTGAAGTTGTAACTTGGAATGCAGGTACGAACACTCTTGAACTTAAGTTTGTTTCTACAGACTTTATCACTTCACCTGCTGAAACTGTAACTGGAGGATCATCTACTGTTACTGCAACTGTGAGTTCTATCACTTATTCTGGTGACGCCATTGAAGCAAGTGCTGTTAGCGATGGTTATCCTACTGCAACTCCAACTTATTCTACTTCTCAGAGAAAGATTCGTCTTGCACATAGTAATCACTGTATGCACTCTTCTCAAAATAACGTTGTCATTACGGGCGTTGAATCGGAAGTATCTCCTACTTATTTGACTGCTGCTATCTCAGCATCTGACACATCTCTGAATGTGAATGATGCTTCTGCTTTCCACCAAATTATTAATGGTGGTACTATTAGTTCTACTAATAAAGGATATGCAAGAATCATTAGTGATGCAGGAACTGAGGTTGTTTCATATACTGCTATCTCAAGTGACTTCCAAACTATCACTGTAAGTGAAAGAGGACTTGATGGTACATCTGCAGTATCTCACGTTGATGAATCTGTAGTTGAGTGTTATAACCTTGATGGTATTCCTCTGATTGAAGTCAATAAGACTCACACAGGTATTCTCAATCCAACTCTCGATACTTACGAGATCTCTACAAGTTCTATTGCTAGACTTGGTATTAGATCTGGTGGTGTAAATGCAGTTGCAACACAGAATGTTCAGTATGATATCTTGGTGCCACAAATCGAAAGAATGCTGTTACCTGAGACAGGTATCAGTGCTAGAATCAATGGCATTAGTGGTACTTCTATCAACGATGGAAACACCAGACTCCAAGAATCGTTTGCTAATGATGGCGTCTTCTCGGATATTATTCTGAGTGAAGATAATGCATTGAATGCACCTCAACTTATTTGTTCTGCAATCAATGAATCTAGTGAACTTGCAGGTGCTAAGTCCTTTAGATTGGACATGACACTTACAAGTACAAAGGGAAATGTGTCTCCTTTAATTGACACAGACAGAATGTCAATGACTACTGTCATGAACAGGATTAATAATCCTTCTGATCCTAACACTGCCAAGTTAAGTGTTGGTGATTCACATGATGCAGTGTACATTACTCGTGCTGCTAACCTTGTCAATCCTTCTGGTGCAATCAAGGTTATATTCTCTGGTTATCGTCCATCTAACACCTTTATTAAGGTGCTATATAGAGTACGTCCAACTGGTTCTACCGATTCCATTGAGACATTCGGATTCGAGTTCTTCCCTGACGCAGAGGCAAAAATCCCTCCTACTACAGAGAAGACTATCTTTAATGAGTACGAATACGAAGTGTCTGGTTTAGCATTTGATCAGTATCAAATCAAGGTAGTGTTTACATCACCGAACCAGTCTTTAACTCCTATTATTCAAGACTTCCGAGCAATCTCTCTCGCTGTATAATGTATCAACCTGTAAAAGGACATGAGAATTGGTTTAGGGACTCCCAGTCGGGGTCCTTTAACTGTGCTGATGAGGATACTTATACAAAGTATATGAAAGCACATGCAGCAGAGAAAAGAGCGAAGGATGATTTTAACACTTTACAAAATGAAGTTTCTGAGTTAAAATCGGATATGAGTGAGATCAAATCACTTTTACTAACGTTAGTCCAAAAATCTGATTAAATTATGACTGGTACACCTAGTTCCGTTCCTGTTGAAAAAGTCTCTCAGGATGAGATGCTTCGTCAATTCAAGGAGCAATATGCAGGATACATCAAAGAGAATCAAGAACTCTCCGCTAAAATTAAACAAAATGAAGTCCAAGCACTGAAACTTCAAGGGGCGATTGAGACCCTAGAATACTACGGTGCAGGGGGCGAATCTGAAACAATGTCACATCCTCCTGACGAAGAAACGGAAGAATAATGACAGGGGGTTCAACGGAACCCCTTTTTACTAGCATAAATAACTTGGAAGCATAAACCGTATAGAGTTGTCCTAACAAAATGGCAAATAGAATTCAGTTAAGAAGAGGGGGTGCTCAGGAATGGGCAAACTCAAACCCAACCCTTGCTCAAGGTGAACTTGGCATTGAACTTGACACTGGTCGATTTAAGATTGGTGATGGTGTTACCGCGTGGAATACTCTGCGATATGAGAGACCTGTTGAATCTACTTCAAACACTGCTAACACTCTTGTACAAAGAGATGCTGATGGTAACTTTGCTGCAGGTACGGTAACTGCAACTCTTATTGGTAACTCTTCTACTGCTGCACGTCTTGCTTCAACTAGACAAATTCAACTCTCTGGTGACGTACAAGCATCTGGTGTATTTGATGGTTCACAAAACCTTAACTTAACTTCTTCTATTAGTCTGATTTCTACTTTACCACATTACGATGGTACTGATACTGCAAGTGGAACTTATACTAAAGTAACTGTTGATGCTAAAGGTAGAATTACAAATGCTACAAACCCAACAACTCTTGCCGAATATAACTTAAACGGAACTGTAGAAGGTCAGTCTGCACAACCATATGACTTAGACCTTGTTGCTATTGCAGGTCTTACTACTACTGGTTTGATTTCCAGAACTTCTGGTGGTGCAATGTCAACCAGAACCATTGCAGGTACTGCAGGTAGAATCTCCGTAAATGATGGTGGTGGTATCAATGGAAACCCCACGATCGACATTATTTCAACGACTGTAGTACCAGGAAATTATAATACCGAATCCTTAACATCTGTCTCAGGTGTGGGATCCAACTCAGAACCATTCGGTACTGAAACTGTAAACGCTACGAAATTTACAGTTGACGACAGGGGTCGTCTAACCAGTGCTACGAATGTACCAATCGCTACTGCGACAGAGGGAAGTAAGTATCCTAACTATGGTGCAGGTACTACTTACGTTAGGTATGACATCATTCAAAATGCCTCTAAGGTTTACCAAGCAATCACTGGGATTGCTGCAGGTCAAGGTGCTCCTACTCATACTAGTGGCGACTCTGGCGGGTGGAGATACCTCGCTGCCGAGGCAACGGAGCAAAAGGGTCTTGCGTCCTTTGCACAAGAAGACTTTGACGTTGACAGCAATGGGCATGTCACGATCTCCGCCCAAGGTGTAGATAACAATCAATTACAAAACAATAGAATCGGTTTTGCTGATGGCAACACCGTAGAAAACTTTGAACTCGATCAAGAACTTACAGCAACAACTGGTTACAGAGGATTCAACTATCTAAATTATGTTAAGGTTAATGATACTAGTGGCAACCTACTGTTTAGCGCGAATAATACAGGCGATGGTGGGGCTGGTGAGGTTGATATCAATGTCCGTACCGTTATATCTGATCCTGATATTATTCTTGATGGAGCAACTACTCAACAAATTGATAAGACTGGGGATGGAAACCTCAATATTGAACTAACTCAGAATACTGCAACTAATAGAAACTTTACTGTTGCTTCTACAAACGCAGGTTCTGGCACAAGCACACTAACATTAACAGCAGAAGACGTTGTTGATATCGATGCATCTGCTGCTACTGGTAAAGTCCATGTTGAAGATGCAAGATTCCAAGACAATTATATTGCAACTTCTAATGCTACCATGCACCTTGATCCAGGTGATGATAGAGCAATCACTGGATTAGTTCGTGTTCATGGAGACTTACAAGTAGATGGAACAACTACAACAGTTAATAGTACGGTTACGACCGTTGATGATCCCATTATCACTCTTGGTGGCGACACTGCTCCTTCTAGTGATGACAATAAAGATCGTGGAGTTGAATTCAGATATTATGACTCTCAAGCAAGAGTTGGATTCTTTGGTTACGACGATTCTTACACAGACCTTGGAGGACATGTCGGAGGATTTACGTTTTTACACGACGCCACAAATACTTCAGAGGTCTTTAGTGGAACAGCGTCTGGTATAATCGGTGGTAACTTAAAACTTACTACAAATACAAACTCTACCTCTAATACTACTGGTGATCTGGTAGTTGCAGGTGGTGCAGGTATTGGTCAGGATGTTAATATTGGTGGTACGTTAGATGTAGATACTAACTTCCGTACTCACGGTACAAGTAGATTTGATGATAATGTTGTTTTACAAGGTGCTTCTAAGACATTACAACTAAACAATGGATCTGGAACTACTAAGATTGAGTTCCAATCTACAACTGGTAATGGTTCTCTTGCAGGTATCTTAGATGTAACTGGTAACCTCAACGTCAATACTAATAAGTTCAACGTTGTTGCTGCTTCTGGTAACACATCTATTGCAGGTACACTGGGTGTTACAAACATTGCAACCTTCTCTAATGATATCGATGCAAACGGTAACGTTGCAATCGCAGGAAATATTCACTCCGAAAGCACAAACGATATCACTGCTGCTAAGAACAGTAGTACTGGTGAATGGGAGATTCAATCTAATGACTATGGTTCACTAAGAGTTGACGGTGGTGCATACGTTGCAGGTTCTGCTCTGATCGATGGTACGTTACACGTTAACGGTCCTCTTGAGATTAAGGATAGTGCAACAGAGACTGAATCTAGATTGAACTGGTTGAGAGTCAGATACAGAGGTCGTTTCGGTGACACTTATCAGGCATCTCCTTCCTATGCATCTCATAACTTCTCCACCTTAAAAGCACATGGTGGTGCAGGTATTATGAAATCCCTGTACGTTGGTGCTACAGGATCAGGAGAGAGATTCTCAGTTGGTAAAAAGAACTCTGGTGATAGTGAGAAGTTCACTGTTATTGGTGCAACTGGTGATACAACTATTGAAGGTACACTGACTGTTAATGATAACGTAAACTTCAATGGCACTCTAGATGTTGATGAAGATTTTGCAGTTAGAAATGGTACAACAGATAAGTTCTTTGTAGAAAATTCAACAGGTAATACTAATATTGAAGGCACGCTGACTGCTGATGGTCACACTGAGTTGAACTCTACACTTAACGTAGATAGCAATACAACTCTTGGTGGCACACTGACTGTTGCTAACAATACTGAGATTAACGGCACCTTAGACGTTGACGCTAACTTTGCTGTTAGATCTGGCACAACTGATAAGATGACTGTTGCCTCTTCCACAGGTAACATTGCAACTGATGGTACTCTGGTTGTTCAAGGTCAGACAACTATTAATGATTCAATTATCCTCAACGCTGCTAACGAAGAGTTTGCAGTCCAGAATGGTTCTGGAGTAGATAAGTTTACTGTTGATAGTGATAATGGTAACACTGTCATTGCAGGTCAAACAACGATTGGTGGTGCTACACAAATCAATAATACTGTTGGTATTACTAACGTAACTACGATTACTAGAAATACCCAACAAACCCTTACTGGAACCTACTCTGCCGATGGTGCATTCCGTCTCAGTGGTGGTGCAGGTATCGGTAAGAACCTCGCTATTGGTGAGGGATTAAGAGTTTATGGTGGTACAGAACTTAGCAGTGCATTAGATCTTAATAGCAGTGCTGATATCTCTGGATCACTGGTAACTCATGATAATGTTACTGTCACAGCAGATAATAAGTTCTTCAAAGTTCAGAACGGTTCTGGTGTAGATAAGTTTACTGTTGATACAGATAATGGTAATGTGGTCTCTCAAGGTCAATTAACTGTTGCAGGTGATGCAGCATTACAATCTGATCTTGTAGTTACTGGAAACTTAACCGTAAATGGAACAACAACTACTGTTAACAGCACTGTCACTACAATCGATGACCCTGTTATTACTATTGGAGGTGACACTGCACCCGCGTCTAACGATGGTAAGGATAGGGGTGTTGAATTTCGTTACTATGATGGTTCTGCTAAACTTGGTTTCTTCGGTTTTGACAGATCCTCCTCAGAATTCGCACTCTTAACTAGTGCAAGCAACTCCTCCGAAGTATTCACTGGTACTGATGGTGCATTAAGAATCGGTTCTATCCATGTCACTGGTGCAGGTACATCTGTTGACATTGATAACAACTTAAATGTTGATGGAACTGCAACTGTTGATGGACAGATCATCTCTCAAGTATCTTCTGGTCCTGCTCTTGTCATTCCAACAACTGATAAGATCAACAACCTTAACGCAGACTTACTAGATGGCATGACAACTGCGACTGCTGCAACAGTCTCTACAGTTGTAAATCGTGACTCATCTGGTGACTTTGCTGCTAATCAAATCACTGCTGCTAGTGGCACAGGATCTGGTGCAGGTTTCTTAGGTAACGCATCTACTGCTGATGCATGGAAGACTGCTAGAACATTTACCCTCAACGGTGTTGTTCAAGGTTCTGTATCTGTAGATGGTAGTTCTGCCCCAACGATCACAACAACATTCGTTGATGCTGATAGCACTGGTCTTGCTGCTATGTCTGGAACTGGTTATGTCGTAAGGACAGGAACTGGAACTTATGCACAAAGAACATTTGCTGTTACTGCATCTTCTGGTATTACTCTGACCAACGCTGATGGTGTTGCAGGTAATACAACTATTAACGTTGCTTCTTCAAGCACTAACTCATCAAACAACCTTGTAATCAGAGATGCATCTGGTAACTTCGCTGCAGGAACTATTACTGCTGCATTGACTGGTAATGTTACTGGTCAGGTATCTGATATCTCAAACCATGATACTGGTGATCTTACTGAGGGATCTAACCTCTACTACACTGACGAGAGAGTTGACGATAGAGTCAATGCTCTTATCACTGCAGGAACTGGTATCACCAAAGCATATAATGACTCCGCAAACACATATACACTGACTGTAACACAGTCCGATATCGATACTGATAATGTAACTGAAGGATCTTCAAATCTCTTTACTACTGCTGCAAGAACCAGAACTCATTTCACATATGGTAATGGTATTGCACTTGCAGGATCTGGTGAACTATCTGTAACTCAGTCACAAATCAATACTGATAACGTAACTGAAGGATCAACTAATCTGTTCACCACTGCTGCACGAACAAGGACACACTTTACTTACGGAACAGGTAT
>CEVG01029059.1_pt1 | contig 24273 bp, 14 predicted proteins | sample 356511 | NCBI WGS metagenome assembly CEVG01 (sample SAMEA2623426, study PRJEB7988) | marine metagenome | biome: marine biome (ENVO:00000447); feature: surface water layer (ENVO:00002042); material: "saline water (ENVO:00002010), including plankton (ENVO:xxxxxxxx)" | depth 5 m | reverse complement strand
TTAACAAGCATTTTTTTTATGGCTTGAAACTGAGCGTCAGTCAGCGTATCAAGCTTTACAGACTTATTAGACTGAAGGGCCTCCTTTAAGTCCAATACCTCATCGAGCTCCACGCCTTGCAGACCAGCAGTTGAGAGACCAGCAATCATTTTAGATCTCAGCAGCTCAGCGCTTTGAGTTAGGTTTCCAGATTTTGCAAAGTTATTGAGAGCCGACAGCATGTTGGACTGAGAGACAAACGGTCTCTTTCTAGACTCTGCTGAGTCGTCAGCCAAAAAGTCGTATGCCCCCTCAATGACATCATTAAACACCCTTGGGTTACCGAGTGAAGACTCTTCTCCAAGAAGCGTTTGAATTATCGCAATCCTTCCTATAAAGTCTGGTTTAAGCACCTCAAGCGTTCCATCGTCTTTTCTTCTAGCCGCGCCCTGTTCAATAGCCTCTTCGATTGCCATTTCTGTCATCTGAGCAACGACATTCTTTGCGTCATCAAGGCTTTTGTGAGCGGTTATCATCTCCGCTCCAGTATTAATCAGGTCGAGAATACCAGACTTTATCTTGGTTCTGTCAAACCCCAGGGCTCTAGTCCTTAGCCCAGCTATTTCTCTGAGATCACCCCTATTTTTAGCTAGTTTACCTCTTACCTTCAATGGTCTCTTTGCTACGCCGTCGGTGTTTGCCTTTCCTTCCGCCAAAGACTGACCGTCTTCAGCTTGACCCAAAACAACTGCATCGGAGTGAGCGTCAATAGTGACCGTGCCGTCACCATTATTTCTTACGGTAAAAGCAAACTGTGCGTCTACATCCGTTGGAATCAAGAACTGAAGGTTGTCGCCGAAATCTGTACCTAGCTGATCGAGATCGTTTACATTCAGGCCGTCAGTAAAGAATGTCTCGCTGTACGCAACGGGGAGCTCAGATTGCGACTCTTGCTCCAGCTGCATACGATCGTTATAGAACGTAAGCTCTCCTGTTCTGCCAATCTTTTCAATCTTACCAACTGCAAACTTCAGCGCTGCGCCTGCGTTTTTTCTGATGTCCGCATATCTGAGAAGCCTTTTTCTGCGCGAGTCGGCCTTCGCAGCGCTATCCATCTTCCTCTGCTGGGGAGTTCTCAGGCGTGGCTCCATGTCGATGATCTCACCCGTCTCTCTATCTCGTTTTGGCTTAGGTGGATTAATCTTTTTGAGTCTTCCGTCATCACCCATGTACGTAAACTGCCCCATGCTGGAAGCCATCTTGCCGTTGCCCGTCTCTTTCAGATACCAGTTTCTGAAGTGCCAGTAATCATTGAAACGCAAGCCGTTGGTCTGGTAAGACTGTTGGCCTCCGAGCTTGTCCAAGTAGTACACTCTGTAGTTCACCACCTTGTTGATGAGGTCTGGGTATGCCTTGGACGGTTGGCGCATTCCGATGTCTCTTCCTGCCACGCTGCCAACGTCAGACACCTGCTCACCTTCAAACTGCTTGCCTTCTCTCTCAGCGTCTCTAAAACGCCTTACAAAGCCCTGCAAGTCTGTCTCGTTGAACTTCTGGTCAAGGCCGAACACCCTTCTGAAAAGGTTCAGGACCCTGTTTATAATACCCTGTCGTCCGTCTAGTTCAGGCGTGTCAAGGATATACTCAAGAATGGAAACAGCTTTCTCTTCGGTGAGCTGCTCTGGAGTGTAGTCGGTATATTCTTTTTCTACGGCTTCTACGATGTCCTTGACATCCCTCCTCAACGTTGAGTTCTGAGCACCCAAGTTTTGAAGCTCTTGCAAGAACTTTGTCTTTTGAGCAGGAGTAAGTGTCTTGAACGCCGCGTGTAAGAACTCGTGCCTAATGGTGTCTGTTTTAAGCGCTCGCGTTGCTTCCTCAGCGGCCACCTTGGACACCTGCTCCAGATTGATGTGTACAGTCTTGCCGTCCCTGAAGAATCCGAGCCCTGCCTTCTCGCCTGTGGCCTTGTAAAAGCTGTTAGAGTTCGTGTGAACAACAGCATTGATTCCAAACTTGCTGAAAGCTTTCAGGTAGTTGTTAAGCTTTCCAGACAGGTCTCTAAATAAACCAGCAAACGGAGTTCCCGCAAGGGCGTTAGGGTCAAACGTACCGTCCTCATTTGAATTTACAGTGTCGCCTTCTTGCGGCTCGTAGTCCTCGTCAATCCCAAGGTCCTCTTCTGTCTGACCGTCTTTATCTTGGGCGTCATCGTCTGCATTCTGATCGGGTGAGTTTGCAGCTACAGCGGCGTCCAAAGCTTCTTTCTGTTGCTCTCTCTGACCTGCAAGCTCTCTCTCAGCTATGACGTCTGGGTTTGACTCTATTTTTGCTTTGGCTTGTACTACCTTTTCTCCTCTCTTTTTGTTGAGTTCATCAAACTCATCTCCGTATAGAGCAGAAAAGCTTTCAGCTCCAGCCTTTTTAGCAGCAGCCTCTTCAAGCTGTTGCTTCTTTTGAACAAGGGCCTTGATCTCCTGCTCTACAGAGCCCTGATATTCGGGGTCATTAGACTCCTTGTAGCGCTGAACCAAAGCGTTAATCTGACCTTGTGTTCTAGCTATCTCGTCAAACGACTCACGGTCCGACTGAGCCAGCCTGTTGTATGCTCTAGCCATAGCTCCCTGAGCCGCCGTATACTTCTTTGTCGCGTTCTCCAAACGCCGCATCGCTTGGGCCTTGGCCGTAGCTGTTGCCGCTTGATCTACGGCTTTAGCGGCTGCATCCAGCTCCTTTTTTTCTTCGATGGTAGAGTTGGCGAAGTTGCCGAGCGTAGCCTGTGCTGCACCACCTACGGTTCCGCTAAAACCTCCAGCCAAACCACCCATAAGCAAGCCTGCGGATGCGCCTTCGTAGATTCTGCGGTTCATTTCCTTCTGGTCGAAGTAGGCTGTTGTATCTCCTCCTGCGATGCGGGCTTGAATCTCCGACCAGTATTGGATCCCTGCTGTGGCCCCTTCTGCGATTACTTCTTCCGTAGCACCAAGGAACGTAGACCTTACGATGTTTTGCGCGTAATCCTTTACTGTAGCTTTTTGACCCCTGAAGATATTCTGGGTCATCTTCCCAGCACCAAAACCTCTAGCGAAGATGTTGCTGAGCACCATACCTGAAGCCACCTCTGCACCCGCCTGTACGCCCAAGTAAGCAAAGCGCTCACCACCGCTGAGGTTGTCGTACCAGTCCTGACCTACATTGTCAGAGTGCATTTGAGATGCGACAAGGGCATCGGATACGAAGAAAGCACCTACTTGGTTGAGTCTGTTTTGTGCCTTTACCGCCTCGGCAAGCATGTAGTCAACACGATCGTCCATAGCCTTGGCCGCCTTGTCAGACATCATCCGACCCGTTCTTGGGTCTCTGGCCAATATTGTCCCTTCTTTTCTTACCGCTTTCTTCCCTGCTTTTGCTGCGGCCCTGGTTCCAATTTTTGCTGTGGCTCCCTTCAATAATCCCTTTGCGATGCCTGAACCTAAAGCAAGATCAAGCAATAATGGAGCAGACTGAATCAGCTGATCCATGCCAGCGCCCCAAAGCTCACCCGCCGTGGCCTCCGTGACACCCCCTCTGTCCATAATAGCTTGGAAGTCAACCGTTCTTACGGTGCCTTTATTGGTAGCGTAAAGCTGTCTTCTTGCCTCTGGGCTTGAAAACGCAGCCCAAAAGATATCGTCATCAAACCCAACGCCTTCGCCCTGAAGTCTCTCCTCTCGCTCCATGGCAGTCTCAATCTCCCCAGCCTTTTGCTTTTTGAGGAACTCTTCGTCCGCTTGAGATGGGTCGCCGCCAAACAAGTCGTAGATAGCCGTGGCCGTTCCGATGGTGGAGTCAACAACCTCGGCCATCAAGTCGTTCAGATAATACCCAGTCCCCCGAACAGCATTTCCTATAATGCTGTCTGAGTTTATGTCTCCAACTCGACCGCTTTCATCGAAGTCGATCTTAGCTCCGTTCGTTTCGTAGTAAAACGCTCTTTCGAATTGAGCCCTCTTCTCTGGGTCGTTTTTGATATAGTCGGGAAGAAGCTCATTGAGTCCAGCCCCCATCTCAGGAAACAGAAAGGAGTTTTGGAATGTTGCGTTGTACTCTTCGTTCAGCCTGTTAAGGGCTTCTTTGCTCGTGTTTTCGTTTCTGAAGTTAGAACCGCTGTAAATCTTTTCTTTGTCTGCAAACCCCTTGTAGTTGGTAGTCCGCATAGCGTCGATAGCTGTAGCTTCAGGATTGTCCCTGAAGAAGCTTTCTGATTCTACGCCTCCGAGCTCAAGGATTCTGTTTATTCCAGCTATTCTGGCTTCTTCTTGAACAGTTCCAAACTGCTCGTTGGCAAGCAGGTTTTGGATGTCCTGATCGTAGTCGCTGAGCTTATAGTCTTTGTCTTCCTCGCTAACCGTAATGCCAGAAACTAGAGGCCGTTGGCGTCTAGTCTCAAACATGTTTACCATGTAATCAAACTGCGCCTTCTGCGCCTCAGTCATATTGCGAGTATACTGAGGGTATTTGTTGTTTCCGTTTGACATTTTGATTAGTTAATGTTCAACCAGGCTCTTTGACCTGCTGATCCGCTTGGGTATTGAACTCTTTGTTCAAGCTCTTCCCTAGGGGTGAACGCTGATTGACCTGCAACCAAAGCATAAGAGGAGTCAGCTAAAGCCAAAGCGTCTTCTTTTGATAGATTTTCACGCTGTGCGAGTTCGCTCTGCTTTAGCTCACCATTCCTCATTAGATACCAAGCGGCTGCACGGGCGCCTAAATTTGGATCTTCTGCTAAGATTTCTGGATTATTTAACAATACGTTTGGATCGCCAAATAAGAACTCACTTGCCTGCCCGTAGAGAGTCCTACCTGTAAATTGTATAAGCCCTCTACCTCTGAATTTGTATCCGTCGCCTGGCTCTGTGTTGCCAAGACTCTTACCTATTTCTGTGTCTGCCCCATAAACCCTGTCAAAGAACCAAGCGTCAAAGGACTCTTTACCTTTAGATCTTTCTTCGTCTAGCTCTGCCTGAGTAAGCGGATTAGGGGCGTTGTCGCCCATAGAGCTTTTAAATATCCCCTTGATCTGCTCAAGACTGTTCATTTCAGTTCCGTCGCGCCTTTTCCCCGTGGCGTAATAGCTAGTCTCTTTTTTAGCCGCGTCTCCTTTAGATTCCTTTGCGGTGACAGAGGTCAAAGCAACTGCTGCTTGCGGGGTGATACCGTGATCCTCAACGAGGTAACCAATCATAGACCTCTGATCATCCGTCATGTTTTCGTTAATCTCACCGAAGTCGTACCAATCGTTCTGAGGTGCTGCTTGCAGCAACGGTAGTGGGTCAGATGGGGGCTCTATAGCTACATCAACATCAGGACCAGAAGCGGCTGAAGGCGTCTGAGGGTCAGCGCCGTAATTAGGGTCAAGCTGGGATATCTCACCCTGAAGCTGTTGTATCTCCTGTTCCAGCTCCCTTCTTCTTTCGGCTTTTTGGGTTCCTCTTCCTTGATTGTCAAGTAATTCTTCTCTTTTTTCCGCTATCAGTCTTTCCGCTTCATCAATTCTGGTGTTTATGTTCTCAGGAGAAGCTAAACCCTCTTGAGCCTCCTGAATCGAAGCAAGTCCGTCTAATGCTTCACCAGCCTTTCGCCACGCGCTGCTTCTTCTATAGGTTTCTGGATTTTTAAACCTTTCCTGAGCTTGAATGCCTTGTAGCCTTCTTATCTCCTTTTTTGTTTCTTTAATCTGTTCCTCAATCGGTAAATCCTTTATTCTGGATGCAAACTTCTGGTTGCTACTTTGCATAAAACCAATTCCTAAGCCCGACGGCTTAGCCATTTCATTCAGGGCTGCTCGGTAGTCACCGATTGTGTCGGGTGCTGGAGTGGCTTGTTGTTCTTCTGCTTCGGCGCCTTCTCCTCCTTCGCCAGTTCCTTCTCCCCCTTCGCCTTCAGTTGTTGTTGCAGCCGCTCCTTCTGAAGCTCCCTCGGTTGTTGTTGGAGCGTCTTCTATGCTGTCTCTTAATTCCTCAAGGGTTAGGTCTGCGTTGCCGACTAGTTGTGCAATCGTGCCAATAGCTCCCGCATCGTTGATCAAGCTAAAGCCTTCCGCGCTGTTGTAAGGAACGATAGCCTCAAAGTATTGATTAGGATCGTTAGGGTCCTGATACACATAGAACACCTCTGTATTTTCACCCTGTCCCCTGAAGCCTATGTGGTTTACCTTTCTTGTTTCCCCTCCAGTATAAAGGCTAACGGTTCTGTCCTTTCCTGTTTCTGGGTCTGTCAGCTTTGTGGCTGGTCCGTATTCAGTTACGACGTCAGAGCCACCCAACAGAGAGGATGGAGCCTGCACCTCATGGAACTTGTCCCATCCGCTTTTTGCTTCCTCCTTGTAAAGAACTAAAAGCTCGTCTGCACCTATTTTGTATTCACCGTCATCGTTACGCTCCAGGTAACGAGGATCTTCAGCAGCGAGTTTAGCTCTGAACTCAGCCTGCACAGAAGCTGGGTTGGAGTTAAAGTCGCTTTCTGCTTGCTTCTCGGCCATCTCTGCGCTAGAAGCCTCTACGTACTTCTGCTCTACGTTGATGAAGTCTCTGATTTCTTCTTGTCTGAACAGAGCATCTGGGTCAATCTGAGCCGACAAAATATCTACCTGTTCTGCGCCTTCGGCTGCACCCCACATGCCGTTATCACCCTCTGACAGAGGAACACCCATGATGTTGAAGTCACCAGGACCACCGACAATTTCCATGCTTTCAAAGCCGCCTTTATCATATGCGTCCTTTCTGTTTTTATAGGTGTCTTCGGTAGCAGCAGAAGCCACGCCAGGAGTCTTGACCTTTCCAGTCATTCTGTCCTCGTAGTTCTTCATAGCTGCTTGGCCTCCAGCGGCTAAGCGCTTGCCCGACATGTAGAGATTGTTCAGTTTCGCAATATCTCTCGTAAGCTGTTGGGAGTTCTCGTAATGGACCTCTGCCTTGGGGTCAAGCCACGAAGCCATTTGGTTTTGCAACTCACCTATCTTCTCGATGTAAGCCTGTGGCAATCCAGACACATCAAAGTCGTAGATGTTTTGCTGCTGCTGCTGTCTAAACTCCCTGTTCTTCTCGTCCTGGGCAAGTCTTTTCTCTAAATTGGCTGCTCGTTGCTGCTGAACCATAGCAACCTGCTCGCCTAATATATCTGAGTAGCTCCTGCTTTGTTGTATGGGCGCTACTGATCCTGGGAGTCGTCCGTTTGACATTACGCTTCGTTAAATTGTGGTTGGCTGAAGACACTCTGAACAGCTTCGTAAAGAGCCATAAGCTGATCCATAGTTGGTTCTTCTCCTGACTCCACAATTTGCTCCACGCCTTTGTATGCCATGTGAATTTCTTCTCCTTGCTCTGGGTTGAGGATGTATTCTCCGCCTGTGGCCTCACCTTCTTTCACGCCTGTCTCCTCGTCGATGATGGCTTTTTTGTTCGTGTCGTGATTGAACTCACCCTCAGTCTTTTGTACAGGCTGTCTTCGCAGCAGCTCCTCTACCACTCCGCCGTCCTCATACTTTACTCTCATGCCTTTCTCTCCAATCGGAGGAACACCAGCAAACGCCAAGGCTGTTTGTCCGACCCCTGAGATAATATTCCCAAACGCATCTCTCTTCGCAGCCCTTGCTGCTTCGATGTTCTGTTGAGCCATAGCTCTGTCCTGCAAGCCCATAGCCAAGTCCTGCTGTTGCAATCCGAGTTGCAAGCCTTGCTTTTGCTGAAGAGCTGATTGTTCTAATCCAGCTAATCTTCCCATTGCCCCAAGCTCCCTCTGAAGGTCAGATTGCTTTGCCTGTCGCTCCGCCTCTAATGTTTGACCAAGCAGACCGCTGATGTTTGCAGCTGCCCTGGGGTCATTCATAGATCCAAGAGCAGTGGCCAATCCAGATTGGATGTAAGAGGTATCTGTTGGCCTGATCCCTGCTGTAGCCAGGTCTCTTTCTGCTTGAGATACATCAAACTCAAAGGCGTCTAGCTTCTTTCTCGCTGCGTCTGCCCTCATCTGGGCTTGCTGCCTCAACCCCCGCTGCCTTTTAATCTCTTTGTTGCTGCCGATAAGGTCTGCGATACCAGCACCAATACCAATCAGTCCAGCACCTGCACCCATGTTGGCTTGAGCGGCGATTGGACGACCAAATTGGTCGAACCCACCTGTAGCCCCAGTAGTGTCCATACCAGTGAGTGGATTGTAAGCCCCCTGAGTGTTTCCAAAGTTGGTTGGTGTAAACTGAGGGGCTGACTGGTACTGACTCATGTCGATATTACCAAGCAATCCTCCGTTGTTGTATTTCTTCTTATATGCCATGGTCTACAAATTTAAGAATTTTGAGTTAAACGCGCGGCAGAGCTAGAAAAAGCGTAGTCTACATTTACGGAATGAAGCTCCAACGGGTCGGCTGTAAAGCACTCAAGCTTAGCGTTGAGGTATGGGCCGCGCATTTGATCTCCGTTTACCTCTGGTGGAGTCATAGCAAAGATTGCAGATGAGTTTAACAGAAAGTCCTGTAATGCGCTAAAGAAGAGGTCCACGTCTTCTTGAGGGGAATCATTAAGCAGCACGGGGACAAGAAGAGATATTGTAATAAGGCCGTTCTGTATGTTTGATATCGTTGGCGCAGCACCGAGTGGGATTTGCCCGCCAGAAAAAACATAATACCCGCTATTAGTTAGATTGGTAAACATCTCCTGAAAGCTGTACATCCCTGTTGGAATAGGAAAAGAAACGTTGCCCTGGAAGTATCCCAGAATCTCAACATTATTTCCATACGGTGTAGACAAAAAGGAGGAGGAGCTAACCTCATCTAAAGGCACGGTTATAGATATAGCCTGGTAAATGTTTTGTTCAAGGTTGTCTTGATAAAGCTGTTGGGCTTCGGAAACGGCAACCTCTGTTTGCTCCTGACCAGTGCTACCCTCCACGGAGGATAATAACGCTGGAGCGGGGACGATGTTGGCCGTTGAGTTTGAAACAGACTTAGGCAGCTCAAAGTATTTAAAGCCCTCTTTGTCGCTTATCTGATCAAGCATTACCTGAGTCAGAGTATTCTGGTTGTTTTCGTCGTCGTGCTCTACGTTAGAAGAAAAGCCAGTTGCCCACTCTTCCCTGTTGGTTTCTAAGGAGATGCTGTTAAACACCTTTACCTCTGAGGGGGAGTCGTTAAACGAAACCTCCAGAAAAGAAGGAGCGAGTGGCGCCCCATAAAAGCTGTTCCTTGATGAGGTTTTGTCATGAAGCCAGCCCTTTTTCACCGTGTCCTTGAAAGACACCATCTGATCGTCGCAGTTCGCATAGCAAGTCGGGACAAAAGAATACCTTGTTGTCCATGCGTCTTGCCTTTCAGAGAAAGCAAACGTTATATTCGCTGAAGATGAGTCGGTTTTTGGCATATTATAATCCGAATATTGGGTCGTTCATGTCATAAACCCAGTCGTTGGTTCCGCCCGACACACTTGAAGGAACAAGGCCCAGGAAGATAAGCAGGTCGGCTGTAGTTACTGAGAACGTAGTGTTATTGCCGTCCTCCTGGGTTGTGCCGCCCTGCGCGGCATACTCTCCTGGGGCAGTTCCGTTAAGCCTTATTTCGGACCTAATGTACTGACCGAGCTGATAAAACTGCCCTACGGTCATCGGATCTACCCCTGAAACGTGTTGTTGTTGTATGAAGCCTAAGACCTGCGTAGCGGTAAACTCAGGGTTTTCAATGGTCGGGCCTGGATAGCTAGAGTTAAACGCAGTTTCACTGCCTAAAAACTCACCACCAAACACCGCCAAAATCTCAAGGAAGTCGGTTACAGTAATTGTCCCCACGTTGTTGACGTTGTACAGATGGCGGAAATCCGCCATTTGAGCCTGACTGAAGTACTGGTAGAAATTCCACACCGTCATGTTGCCAGCAGCAATCAGGTAGTCAACAGCCTCCTGAGTGCTATTGAATAGCGGTAGGCTGCTTGTAGGTGGGGGTGGAACCGAAGCCACAGTCGTTCCTTGAGGCACAAACAAAGATCCCTCCACGTTATAATTGTCTCCGTAAACACCTAAAAGCGAAAGAATCTCACTGTTGCCTATGTTTCCATTCATGCCTACTGTAGTGGCGCCCTCAAAAGCGCCGCCAGCGTCAAAAACAAACCTCCTTACAGTGTCGATGTCCCCCTCTGACAACAAGTCAAAGATATTGTTGAACGTGGGGTGATTAAGTACATTAGGATCGTTCTTTAGGTCTTTCAAATAGTCTATTGCTAATTCTTTGCTCATATCTTCTGGTGATATATTTGTCAAATAAAAGTCGTTGTAAGCCTCCGTAAAGGCAACGGTTGCAGCGGACACATCCGCCACAGAGGTAGCATCATAGCCACTTCCTTCGAGATCGATAATTACAGAGGGTTGATTTGGGTCATTGGTACTAAACTCCATCTCTGAAGAAACAAACTCTGTAGAATCAGGTGTAAAGAATACGCTTACGGTTAGGTCGGTGAAACCAAACTCTGGCAGTAGTACGATTGGGAAAGCCTGTAGCGGATTTATACTAAACCTAGGATCTGTAAAACTGATTGCTTCGACGTTAATCGGATTGTTTGTAGCCGTTCTAAGCACAACAACCTTTTCTGCTGTTTGACCCACCTCCGTATTTTCAAAGGTCAACAGATCTGGAACGACTATTAGGTTTCCGCTTGTGCCTTCTTCCCCGCCTGTTCCGCTAGTTCCCTCACCACCTGTTTCGCCCGTTCCTTCTGTTCCGTCATCGTCTCCTGGCACCTCCGTGTCTGGACCATCGTCATCAGTGTCTTCTGGCGCAACAACCTGCAATGGCTGATCAACGACCTCAATGTTAGCTGGAGTTTCATGTTCCTGAAGGTTTTGAATTGAAAGCAAGTACTCTTCCTTCAATGGGTCAAATCCCCCTACCACTCTAACCTGTCCTTGGCTGATAGCTCTTTGAAGAGCAGCCCTGATGAAGGAAGAAACACCCTTTGCTGAAATGTCTTCAACACCTCCGCTTCTTGTCCATCTATACACCTTAGACAGCGCCTTATTGCAGAAGTAAACGTTAGATCCTGAATCATAAACAGAAGATGGATCGTCGTCGCAGCCAGACACTTCAGGGTAAGTGATCACTTCACCAAGAACGTTTAACGAAGCAATCAGCTGCGAAGTGCCAGATGCATCGGACAAAACATTCTTGCCAGTAGGTATCATGCTGATTCTTTCTTTCTGAATCACATATATGTACCCGTTATGGTCTCCGATGTATTGGATGTCCCCATACCTTTCCGCCAAGTCTTTGAAGTTCGACAGAGAAGCATTAAAAGAAGAGTAATTTAAGATTTTTGACTCTGGGTTGCTGGGATCTGAATACGTTACTGTTGATTCCCTTCTTATCTCGGCCTCTCCTTCAAAAACTATATTTGGCCTACCCTTGTAGGAAAGAGAATCGGATCTAAACAAATCGCTTGCGGATTCGGTTTCCAAGTAGACGTTTGTGAAATTAGGCTGAGGTGCAGGATCGGCTCCGTCGTCGTTTAAAATGATGTCTATGTAGTTTCCGTCTTGAACCTGCTTAACATTAGTGGCAACCCTTCTGAACCAGACGTCACCCTTGCTTAGGACTACTGGATTTTCTTCGTGGATGAGCTGACCACCACCCGTTTTCAAAACCCTGTAGCTGTCGCTAGATTCATAATAAATCTGATCTTCAGGGTCTAAATTTTTCTTGTCTGTTCTTAACTCTACAATGCAGTTCTTCTCCCAGTTGCTTTGATCGGTAAAAGCGACAGAGGAGTGATTGAATCCGCTAGCAGAAACATTGTCTCTAACGACTAAAAACTGACCCTTCTGATTTTCCTCTGGGTTTTCCTGAGAGGTCAAGGGGTTGTCTGTTGCCCCCAGGTTTACTAGGTCTACAATTTCAAACTGATGATCCACATAGATTCTCTCATTGCCAGGACCGTAAGAAATTACATTGAGCTTGTCCCCCTCTTCAAACTTGTACAGATTTAAACCGCCCTCTGGGGTTCTGGCTCCGTAGGCGCTTACGTAAGAAACGGGGTGGCCTTGAAGGTAATTTAAGGACAAGTAAATATTTTTGTTCGTGTCGCCCCCAGGCGCCAAATCACCAGGATCACCGCCGACGAAAGCAGCGCCAATGGTGTATTGAACAAAATCTTGCACTGTAGTGTTCCCGCCGTAAACAATTTTATATGTGTGCGCCCACTCTGGGGGCTCTCCATTCAACGTCAGGTTAATTTCAACAGAACCAAGGCCCTCGTCAGAGGTTCTTTCCCCAAGAGCCTTTACATATTGGCTGTCAACCAGGGTTCCATCGGGTCTTTCGATTTTCAAGGGGTGTACAAACCCGTGCCTTCCCCTTTCATCGTAATAGACGACTCCGAAGCTGTGGTTGGCTTTTGTCTTGAATGATTCGTTCCCCTCGCCATAGTTTTCACCGCCACTAGCAAAACTAGTGTTGACGTTTATTGCTTCTGCGGGACTTTGCTGAAGCTTAAAGTTTACGCTAGGAACGCCTGTCCCCCCATCGTTATCAAAGCTGTTGTATATCTCCCCTACAATGCCATCTAGAGTTGGAGGGGGGCCCTGTGGGATTTGATACTCAAACTTTGGGTCTACGCTATAGCTGCCGTCGAAAAGAGCCACATCTGATCTGTTTAGCAAAAACGGCAAGATAGTTGGTTGCTGTCCGCTGCCTAGCGTTATGTTTGACTCCCCCGTAAGCTTGAATGGCGTCATACATCCACCATAAAAAACGGTGCCAGCGTAATAAATATATTGGCTAGCGTTGATGATCTGAAAGCCAGGGTTTACAGTTACCGACCCCTGATTGTACAGCCTGCAAATGTCGTATGGGTGATTGCTCCCCTCTTCTGCAAAGCCCTGGGCGGGACCCCCTCCAGGGCCGCCCTCACCGTCCATCACACTTACGTTTAGAGTAGACATAAAACCAAAGTCGGTAATAATGCTGTTGGATATTACGGGGTTTCCGTAGGCTCCTACAAAATTCTGAACAACACCTACATTTTGTATGAAGGTGGGTTCGTCTAAAATTGGATAAACAAGCCTGCCGACTTGATTCGCATATCCGTTAGTAGCGTTTATGGCAGGTACTCCGCCGTTGCCCCCAGGGACATTTGCGAACCCCTGAAAGCTGCTTGAGCTGTAACCAGCCTGACTGTCAAGCCACCCATCCAAGTCTTGAGTTTCTTGAATCTCGTCTAAAGCAGCATCGTCTAAAACAATCCACTGAGTTTTTGGTATGGTGTAATTGTCTTCCATTCTCTTCGTGTCGTGAATGCAAGTGTGGATCTCTACGTCTTGAATGTCTCTCAACCCTAAATTAAGGAGACAGGCATTGTCAGCAACATGATTAGTTGAGCCTACTCCTATTGACGTTAAAAAGCTGGCATAGTTAGTGCCAAGATTTTCGTCATAGTACGCATGGTCTTGAGCTGGGCCTTGAGGGAATTCCGTTGGGTGATAGTATCGCTGATTAAGTTGGCGTAAACCAAACGTAGGGGTGCCCTTATTGACTATGAAGTAGCCCACTGGAACCCCGCTCACGCTAGAGCCCTTCAAGCCGTTGTCGGTTTCAATCCTCCCGTGAACGGCACATATCTTTCCAGAGTGTTTTTTCGGTGTAGAAGAGGGTATGGTGGTATTTCCTGGCTCGTATAACGGGTGCTGCTCTATTATATCTCCTCCTTGCAGGCCGAGGTCAAACGAATATGTGTACCTAGATTGAGCTTCAAGAAGCCTAATTCCGTCACATTCGTTTAGGAAATCGTATCCTTCGGGGATGTTAGGGTTGGTGAGAGCAAATGCGGAAGCTACAGCGAATTTTCTTCTTGCCTGATTTAACTCAGAGGTCACTAAAAAAGAAACCTTAAAAGTAATGGGCTGGCCCTCTATAATAATTGGATTGGACGCTGACGTCCCACAGGAAGCAATCATTCCGTCAGGAACCTCAGCGGCCCAAGAGGTTCCCTCATCTTCGTTGTCTACGTTCAGGCTTGGGGCAAAAACTCTCTTCCATGTAGAGCCAGGATTTAAGAGACCTTGAGAATTCGCGGCACCTATTTCATCGATAGGTCCTCCCCATATCTTTCCTCCAGCAGGGTGCAAATCACCAGACGCATTATCTTCAGAAAAAATGTTTTCTGCATCCACATGTGCCTCGTAAATCTCATTGCCTATAGTGAGGCCAGTTATATCGTCTTGATCCTGAGCTCCAAACAGGCTATTGCTTTGATTGAAGTTCACCTCATTGTGCAAGTTGTTAAGATTGCTTGGGGCTTGAGGACCCCTCTGAACCGTTTGAGACGTGGTTTGATTTTTGTACAAATGCCAGTTTCTCTGAGGAGAAATCGTCAAGGAAAAAGACACCGATGTCCCCTCTGGAAGGGTATCTGGGATTTCAGTAAAGTCTAAATAAAAAGAATTTCCGTCTGAAATTGTTTGACCAGATGTAAAGAAACCATGCTGAGCCACAGAGGGTATGTGCCTGATGGCAAACTGCAAAAAATCCTCTGGCCTTTCCTTGTAGGAAACCGTGCATGAAGCGGTTACGTTAGGAGCGTTAAAGCCGTCTACGTAGTTGCCGTACATAAGTCTGTTAGAGGACACGGTTTGAGCTTTTGCAACTCTAGGCAAAGAGTCAAACTGCTTGTTGACAGTATCCGTGCTAACCCCCTTTAAGATCCTGTCGTTATAAAAGGGATAGACAAAAGATTCGGGTTGAGCGTCTACCTCATCAATAATTAAAAAAGACCCATCATTCCCTTGTCTCGCCAACAACCGAACAGACTTTATTTCTGGACCAGCTCCAGGAACCGTGAGGTCGCATCTGTTTTCTATGGTGTCGTTTACATTTGTTGCAGCCCCCTGGTTTATTAAAACGGGAGGAATCGCGATGTTAGAATAAGGAGAGATAGCACTTTCAAACCCGTCAATGTATATGTGCTGATAAGCAAACTGAAACCCAGGAGTTCTAGAAAAATTATTTACAGATTTCTCTTCATCCTGAGAAAAGGAAAACGTTATGGGCTTTAGCGGCGTTTTAGGGCAGGCTGTTATAAAGTCTGCCTCTGCGTAAATATCGCCTGGGTACAGGTCGCTGCCTGAGGATTCAATGAATGCCCTGTAAGCGTTTATTTTTCTTGGTTCGTTTGAACCATCGGTAAAATAGATGATAACATCCTTGTCAAATTCGTCACCCATAGATGACGGAAACGACCTAGACGCATTGCTATAAACAATGTCTCCTTTTACAAATCCGTTCTGAGGAAAGTTAAACTGGTTGCTTTTGTAAATAAGCCGAATAGAGGGTGTGTTAGATGGTTCGGCTTCAGGGTCGTTGACGGTGTTTAAAACATCGTTTTTGTCGTATGCCCACACCCCATGGTTGCTTCCATCTGTAGAGTATACAAAGAAATATGTTATCGAGGTCTTTGCGTCCTCAACAGAGCCAAGAACCCTGCAATTAGCTGGAAGCGCTTCGCCCTCGTGAATATATACTTCCTCTGTGCCCTTAATGTTTTTTAGGACCCCCTCCCCAGAATCTGACTTAACCCCGTTCTGCAAACCCTCATTATCGGGACCAGAATAAAGATTCAAGGCGTCCAACATGGACACCTTGTTTATGATCTTAGAATCAGCATCTGAATTTAAGACCCTTGGTATTCTCTTGTCTACAGCCATTAGTATTTAGGCGCTTGCATAAAGTTCTTACGAATCGTCTTCAACGCTTCGTCTTTAGTAAAGTTGCTCAATCTAGCGTTGGCCTTCCTTCTCTCATTGTAGTATTCAGCCCTTGCCCTTGCCTTTTCATTGGATGGGACAGAAGACTTTCTTTCGATGATCTTGTAATACATATAGCAACGCAAAGCCTCCTCCGCATATACGTGAACCTCTGGGTCTGTAGACCTAGCCTCATCAGCGATGTACTCTATAACAACCTCGCTGATATCGTCGTTGCTCTCTATCTCAATTCTATTTTGCTCTAAGTTTACTCTGTACTCACCAGAAAGATACCCTCCTCCAGTTCCATAGAGCCTTCCCATTCCTCCTTGATACAGGTAGTTTTCAAAGATGTAGAAGTCTAAATTCTCATCAGTACTAGACCCACCTGTATTAGTAGGGGACTTGCTTGACTCTACGTCATCAATAAGGTTTGCAAATATGTCTAAAGGACCATTTTTGCTGTCGTCTTGAGTGGCATCTGTGGTGTCTGAGACCTCAGCAGAGGGGGTTCCTCCCACCCTGTGCATAGAATGATTGATGTTTTTGTTTTGACCGAGGACTCTTATGATCCCATTGGGGTCTACAATTCCAATCTTCGACAAGTCAACAAAATCATCTGGCAATATGATTGAGTTGCTGCTAGTTTGTATCTCCCTCTTTAGGGATTTTATCTTTTTACCTAAGTCAAATCCGATCTCTCTAATCCCTCGAAGCGCAAAGTTTCTGATAGCGGAATCCGATACGTTACTAACGTAGTCGTCACCATCTAGGGTAACGATAAAATCATTGATAATTTGACTAAGCTTTACTTTGTTAAACGCCATTATTCAGCTGCTTCTTCTTGGGTTGAAAATATAGACACCTGCTGATCCCTAAGCCTAATACCAATAAGCTTAGCCATCTCCATAACCACCTCGTTTAGATAGTGTGGTGGCAACATAAAGTTCCTGGAATTAGCGGCGTCAAACAACTCCAGGGTCTCCCCAGTGTAGTTTACAACGTTAAAGTTGTAGTAAGGAGGATCAGGAACTATCTCTCCATTAGAGTCAAAAGAAGTAGGCTTGGCGTAGTAGCTAAGAACGTAATTATTAACACCTTCTGGAAACACCTCTATATCAATGGCCGAAACCAAAGCAACTGGAAAGTCAGGGGTTGGGTGAGAAAGGTTACTACCTATAATTCTCACTATTTTTTCAGGATCGTAAACTAACTCACAGATATTAAAGACACCCTTAGTGTCATCTGTAAAGCTCGCCTGAGAGGCACTTAGTAAGCTAGCGCCAACAGAGGAGTTGACGTGCATAGATATAATCTTTGACAGGTCCAAAGGCTTAGGGGCAACTCCATTGTTGAGCATACCAAACTCCCGCCTGTAGAAGAAGGACAAGTCCTCCTCTTTTTGTTTTCTAACAGACTTGTCTCTTCCTGGGTCAAAGTTTTGCCTCATGAGGCGCTTTGCATCAACAAGCTCAGAAAATATCTCGTTATAGATGTTTGTTTGAGCTAACGCAGCAAAAGAGTTAAACACCTGAGGTGTAATAAACCCCTTCTGCTCTTTGTTCGCCAGGTCCTTTAAAGCCGTGTATACTTGCAATACGCTAACCATAAAGCAAATATACGAAAAAGAAATAGGCTGTTATTTTCTGCCGTACAGGTCGAAGAGCTGGCGAGCGATGTTCGCAGCTTCGTTAGCGCCCACGTCTCTTGTGATTACACCAAACCTATTGAGATATACCTTCCCAGACGTAATCTGGCCGTTTGATTCCCCCAAAGCCCCTATAAACAAGTCCCCGTCGGTCCTACCTGGAGAGGAAGCAGTAAGGCTGGGGTCAAGGGCGGACGTCTTTGCTGGTATCTTGGCTATGATATCCCCATCCCTGTTGTGGAGGTACATATTGAAGCTTGAGTCTCTCCTAACGATGAATACGTTGTTTGGGTTGTAGTTTATTGAAGATGTGTCCGAGTCGGGTATCTCAAAAAACTTTGTTCCGTTGGCTGTAGAGTTTGTTTCCGTAAATGCTGGATATCCAGTAATTCCATCATGTCTCACAGCAAAGGTGTTTCTGCTGGTGTTGAAGTCGTTGTTAGTAGCGCTGACGATGCCGTCTTCTAGCGGTCTTGCCCCAAACCCAAATGTCTCGCCGTCAGTAGAACCGTAAAGAGCTCCAATTCCATATTCGGCTCTAGTAGCCATTCCATTCGTGTTGAAGACCGCAAAGATGGTGTAGTCTCCAGAAACCGTCAGTCCTGCCGAGCCAAGCCTGAGCGAGTCTGTAGAACCAATAGTCGATCCCTTCTTAAACATAGTCTGCTCACCAGAGGCATCATCTGGATCGTTTACCTGGGGGGTTCCGCTGAGACCGCTCAAATTGTAAGTAGACCCTCCAGTTCCGCTGTTAGCCCAGCTGGTCACACCGTCACCATGGGACAAAGCGCTCAGTCCCTCGTGTGTTATGTCAACAATTGGCTTGGATTCATTGAAGTAGATTCCATCAATGGTATTAGCTGTCTCGTGTGTAGAGTCACCTTTTGACAAAACTTTTGTTGCTGTATTTATAGGGGTGGCGGGGACGACCGACACAACGTCATCAAGCTCCTCCATAACAGCTTCTTTAAATGTGGACTCCTTGTTCACCACATCAAACTTCATGATGTTCTTCGGGGTGTTCCTAGACATAAAGTTTATCACCGACTCAATTAGGTTTGCCTCTTCACCCTCTTTGCAAGAAACCGTGATGTTCGCTTTGGGAACTGACTCACCCTCTATCAGGTTAGATTCGTCAAAGCCATTACAGTCTCTGAAGGTAAAAACAACCTTCTTCTTCGCAGCTGTTATAAACGTTAGGTTTTCAGATGGTATCGCAATAGTGCTCAGGCCAACGCCAGTGTCTGAAAACGTCGCGCTGGTCTCTGACTCTGGCTCCCTACGAAAAAAGAAAAACTTCCTGTCCATGAAACAAATATACGAAACAAAAAAGCCACCCGAAGGTGGCCTTTTCTTATGCTAGCTTTGATAGCTGTTGTTCTATGGAGAACACAACCGATGATCCCCGCTCCGTTAGGCAGAAGCGCTGCATCACATCCATGGGGTCTTGACCCACAGGAACGGATACAATGAGGCCGTTGCTGTCGAACCAGTAAACGCCGTCCTCTTTTACGTTGATGATCTGGTAGTCCCTCGCCTGAATGATAGCAGAACGCACAGCCACTTGCGGTGAGTCGAAGGCCTCTACGAAAGCTTTGGGGTTCTTCTTTGCAATCTGCAACAAGTTGTATCGGATTTCCGACACAGGAGCATCAATATTGATTGTGAAGAACAAAGCAATCGGCAACAGGTCCTGGATGTCCTTGTCTCTTACCATAGCAATGGCATCTGTCTGCAAGAACTCCTTCTTCAGCTCCTCTTCTGCGTCTTTCTTCTTGTTTACTTCTCTGAAGATACCACCGCCGTTGGCAGCGTTTCCAGGGTGGCGCTCCATAAACTCGCGCAGGTTCGGCTTGTCCTTCGGTACAAACAGACGCTTCTCTCTAAAAATGACAGACTTGCGTGTAGCCTTCTCCCCCTGTTCGTCAGTCCAGATAGATGGCTCATTAGGGCAGTAGCGGATCTCGCGCACTGTGTTCTTCTCCTCGTCGTAGACTGTTACGCCTTTCTGAGGGAGCATAAACACAATACCACCTCCTTTGATGACTTCGTACTCCTTGTGCTGCTGTACTTTTTCTTTCCTCTTGATGAAGTTCTTCTTGATCGGGGCATCGTCAAGCTCACCGCGAATACTTGTGCCCTTGAACTTCTCTAGCCTTTCTGGTTGGATCTCAACCTGCTTGGGCTTCTCCTGGGTTTTTTTAGGTCGCCCAGGCGACTTCTTAGTTTGTGTAGTCATATTAAATTGAATTAGTGATACAAATATAGTAAAAAAGAAAAAGGCCCCGAAGGGCCTTTCTCCTTAATACACTGTCTATTACGCGAGAGTAGGAACGCTACCTACAGCGTCAACAACCAAGTGACCGATAACGGACCAGCGGCCTTCATCCATGCAGAAGAAGTCAATGTAGCTTCCGATGTTGGTGTCGTCAACTACAGTAATCGAGACGGTTGTATTTGCAATCGCAACAACATCTCCATCACCAGCAGCGTTACCCGCAACTGAAGTAAAGATATTACCTTCGAAGGTGTCACTACCAGCGCAAGTAAATACTCTGTCGTTGCCCGCTTGCTCAACAGAAAAGAAAGCTCTAAAAGCAGATCCTCTTGTTGCAGCAGGCATAGTAACGACTCTTGAAGCCGTTACGTCGGCGTTACAGTTAAGGTACCGCGTAGTGTCCGACACGGTTACAGCTGCGTCTCCAGCATCCTGGACCGCCAGCTCTTTAATTTGACCTCCGACAAGAACGTTTGTCACGGCCAACTTATCAAAATGTCCCATTTTATAAAAAGTTTTTTCGTTTAATAATAAAAGAAAGCAAAGGGGCGGGGCCGAAGCCCCACCCATTCGCATTAGTCAAAAATCCTGTAAACCACTGTGAATTCCAATCTTCCGTTACCGTTAGCGGCTACATCCGTAGACGAAGTTACGGTAAAGTGAAGGTCTCTTTCATCTGTCGTTACAGATCCAGTAGGACCATTGAACTTGTGGGTTGCAGCAACGGTAAGGTTGTATGCAGATCCCACAGCTACGGCTGTCCCAGAAGCAAGAATGTTGTTGTTAGAACCAGCTGCAACAACTGCGTCGGTGCCGTCTGAAATTCCAACCTTACATCCAATGTTTCCAGATGCAATTTCCAGTGCGTCAAGAGCTCTAACGATTACCGCATCAACAATACTGTTTTTGGGTTGCTCGATAGTGAACTTTGTTGTAGAGCTGGATGTCAAAGCATCAGAAACAATGAGCCGCTTAGAAGCGAGAATGGATCCTGGTACTGCGTGTCTAAAAGTTGCCATAATAATCTAGTTTTTAATAGTTAAACATTAAGAACAAGACTATTAGGACCCCTTAATCAATACGTGCTGGTTTGCAGCGCGAACGCAAAGAGCAATCTCAGATCTGTAGTGGAATACAGCCTGGTCTGTTCCAGCATCGCCGTTATTGTTGTGACCCAATACACCGCCACCAGTTACCCAGTGCTCCATCTCACGAGAGTATCCGTTTGCCTCCTTGTAGTGCATAGACAAAGCAGGTACAGATGCACCGCTTCGTGCGTCGGCTACAGTAGCCAAAGGAACCATAACACCTTGAATGAAGTTTGCGTCAACAGCACCCAACATAGTTGGATCGTTCAACAATCTCCAGTCGTGCTTGTGGAATGTGTAACCACCGCGAGTAAAGCTCTTGAATCCGAGCTGTACCGCCATGTCAGCGTTGTTCTGGAATGCACCGAACTGGCCTGGGAGGCCAGCAGTAACACCAGTAGCAATACCAGCTGCGAGCATGTCGTCAATAGCCAAGTCCTGCTTTCTGTTTACGTACATAGCGTACTCAGAAGGAGCGCCCTGCTTGTCAAGCTCGATGATGATATCGTCAAACTCAGAGAAGCTGTCGAGTGGGTTGGCGGAAGCGCCTGATACGTTAATACCTCTGTTTTCGATTGCAGAGAAGTAACCCTCAGAACCAGCGAAGCTGTTGCCGTCGATAGAGTAAGAGCTGCCCGCAGCTACTTTCTCGCCGAACAACATCATCAATTCACGACGATCTTCGAAGCGCTTACGTGCTTCAGCCTCACCGTACATGAACCATCTGAAGTCGCCGTTACCCATGTTTACGTAGCCGATGTTTGTCGCTTGTGAACCGTTTACTTCGTAGCGGTCCTTAACGATCATGTATGGGTTTACGTAACGAACCATACCTGGATCAACAAATCCAGTTGGCTGGTTAGTGCCTTGTGCGTACAAGTTACCGAGGTGGATAAAAGTACCTGCTGATGCTGATCCGTCCTTCAAGTCATTAGCAGAGAACGCAGCACCGTCTAGACGCTTAATTGTAACGTTAGCGCCGCTCAAGGAAGCGGTAGAACCACCAGCTGTTACGATTACTCTAACGCCAGTTTCAGCATCCATCAAAACGTCATTTTGCTGAACGTTTGCCTTTACAGCAGCAGAAGTTACAGTAAGGGTAGCCCCTGTACCGTTAAGATCGTCTGTGTAGGTCAAAGATCTGTGACGACGACCTTCTTCCCACCATTCAATCTGGTCGGAAGAGCCTCCGCTGTTTACAGCTCCAGTGAGCTTCAAAAATCCTGTCAATCCTTGATCACCATAAGTCTTCACCAGGTCGGGCATGATGTCCTCCTTGGTCGCCTTAATGAGATCGTCAATAGTTGTGTAGCTGTCAGGGGTCAGTTTAAAACCTCTTGACAGTTGGGTAGCATTCACCGTCTTATTCGCTACGCTCAGCGTAGCGTCAACAGAAGGTGTATTTCCAATAGTAGCCATAATTATCTAATGTTAAATGTTAAAAGTAAGCCCTCCGCGTTGTTGTAATAGTTGTTTAACTTGGTTCGCAAGAGGGTTGTCTTGTTGGTTTTGATTCCCAGTAGGAACGGTATCCGTTGAGACATTAGACGCTGTGTCCACAAGTGTTCTTTGTCCGTCACCCAATCCTCTGGTATAAGCAGACTTAACAATTCTGTCAATGTTGTCAATGACAGCCATGTGAGACGAGAGCAGGTCGTAGTCCCAGCTTCCATCCTCCCGTACATAGGGATCGAAAAACTCGTCGAGACGAGCTTGTTTTTCCATGAGTTGATTTCTGTAGTTGTCATCCAGACCGAATTCCAAGAGGTTGTTGTCACCAAGGTCAAACTCTAGACCTTCAAGGGTTTCAACTTCTTGAACCATGTCTGCAATCCACTCATCGTCAATCACGGACTCCATAGCTTCGCTTTCGTACTCAGGAGCGGCATACCCTTGTCGGATATCCTCAATGCTCTGTCGAGCCTTGTCTCCGTCCATCTTCATTTGAAGCTTGGCAAGATTGACTTCTTCCTCTGAGTAGAGGTCGGCATCAACCTTGTATTTACTGTTAACGAGCAAGTTGAGCTCATCATAAGAAAGGTTAGGGTACTCATTCGACATCTGAATGCGAATGGCTGTCATGTCATCCATACCTTCTGGATTCAATGACTGAAACCTAAACCAATCCTCTGGTGCTCGGCCTGTTTCCTTTACAAACCGTGCGATGGCTTCGACTCTTTCGTCAACTACATAATCTTCTTCTTCTGCGTACAAGTCATCGAGAGAGGTGATGTCTTCACCAGTCATCTCGCTGAGGTACTCAAACACAGCGGACTGTAGTTCTTCGTCGCTGTATTCTTCCTCGCCAGACACCTGCTGATCAGGCTGCTCTGACATGACTTGTTGCTCTACCTCTGGGGTAGATTCTTGTTGAAACTGAGGCTGTTCTTCAACAGCTTCTTGCGTTTCTACTACAGGTGATTCTACCTGTTCTGTTCCTTCGGTTGCAGAAGCAGCAAGGTCCTCAACATTGTTGAAGACCTCAAATCCTGCAACGGTTTCGTTGTTCTCTTCCATTTTATTTAATTGATTGGTGTTCTATTAAGATGTGGACACAGGCGACTTGGCTGGGCCAAAGTAAACTATGCATCCAGCAGCAGACGGAGTGAACGATGTCCATCTTCCGTAAATCGTCAAGCCTTTTGGAAACGCCTGAGAAGCAAGAACGAGACCTCCAGTTCCCTCCTCTGCGGTTGCTGAACTTTCGTTGTGAGCAGCACTCGCGGTGTTAAAAATCGTGTTTGGATCTTCTGCGACCAGCCCCGTGGGTGTATTGTCATCCAGGAAAGTAATTGCAACAATCACCTTTCCAAGAGGTGGGGTGAGTGTAGTTGCCGTGTCAATATAAGCGCTTCCATGCTGACCAAATGCCATTTGATTTGACACCCCTGTGTTTGCTAATGTTGCCATGTCTTATTTATTATGATTCTCCAACCCCAGTGAATGGAACGGTTGAGTTATCGTTACCAAATACACCGTACTCGACCATCGTGTCTACCTTGGTAGCATAAACTACGTAAGCTTTGTCCACTGCAACGGGGACAAAAGCAAACTCACCGCCTCCGATCTTGGCTACAAGTCCATCAGAGTCGGTATCGTTGTATACGTAAACGTATTGCTCAAGCTCAACGTCAAGGTTTTTTACGTACAGGTAAGCTCTTTCGTTACACTGACTGGCAGCGTAAATACGAAGGGCAGTAGTGTCGTGATCGGTAGCTTTTACTTTAGCTCTGATCAAAGCGCCAGAGTCGCAAGTAAGATTAGCTACGGTAGTCAAAGCCAACGCGCTTGTAAGCACGTCAGCACTATTCAGGCTGAGTGAAGCGCGTACTGTTGCCATTATGCCTCAGAAATTACCATAAACTCGACGGTCATGTTGACGTCGCTGGTGTCAATGTCGATATCGCTGTCGCCCTGCCAGGGGAGAAACGCCCAGTCCCCAGCATACAAACGACCCAAAGAAACATTAGACGAACCAATCTCAACGCTGATGTACTCACCAGCAGTAGTGCTTGTATTTCTAATGTAAA
>CEVG01071049.1_pt1 | contig 24322 bp, 28 predicted proteins | sample 356511 | NCBI WGS metagenome assembly CEVG01 (sample SAMEA2623426, study PRJEB7988) | marine metagenome | biome: marine biome (ENVO:00000447); feature: surface water layer (ENVO:00002042); material: "saline water (ENVO:00002010), including plankton (ENVO:xxxxxxxx)" | depth 5 m | reverse complement strand
ATTTATGTCTTGCAGCAAAAGAAGCTCTTGCTCCTCTCTTTTTTAACTTAACTGAAAGACCTGTATCACCAAAAGATACTTTTTTAACATTACCTTTTTTAGATTTTACGTAAACGTAAAACTTTTTTGATCCGCCTCTTTTAGGTTTATTGAGTTGAACCTTTTTACCTCTGTACTCAGCTTCGGGTATGTAGTCTACACTAGCTTTAAGCATTTCAAAACCATTATGATCGAACGTTTCGTTCTGTATTGAAACTGCTTTCCTAAATTTATCCATGTTTATGCTACCCCCAATAGACTCTACTAATTCTTTGATCATTTCATAATCAATCATTTCGTCTATAGAAGCCGCTTCATCGATTGTGTTTTCATCTTCAATCATCTCGTCGATTAAACAACCGATTTCAAACAGAGGGTTATACTTTGGAGATACCATTGGAAGATCTAAAGGAACTCTCATTCCATTATATTCTGCGTATTCTCCTATATCTGTTGTTTCTAAAAGTTTAACATCAGCTTCATCTAACTTAATAGCACCGTCTCTATGCGCTTCTCTTGCTTCTTTGAATAGTTGTATAAAAGCATCAGAGTTATAACGATAGACATGCTCATGCAAAGAGAGACCATTGTCTATGTGGTACTGTAATGATGGGTAGCCGATTATTTCTTTTAGTTTAATCATAGTTATTTCATTTCTGGGTGAAAGAGGAATTTAATAATATTTGCATCTTTGGCAACTTCCTTTCCGTCTATTTCTATACCAATTGGATAAGGTTTAGTTTTATCATCTGCCCAATATGCTACATCGTAACTTTTATCTTCATTACTAGTTACTAATAATCCTCTATTATAAGTATCTTCTTCAGCTTGTAATACAACCATTTCATCGGTAGGAAGAATCATATCACCCATAAGTTTAATATCTCCTTCGTCGTAACCGTCTTCGTTGTATCTATTTTCTTCTTTTAGTACGTCTGGTTTGTAATATGACGTACCGTCTTTTTCGCTAAAGTTCATCGCATCTACTATATCGTCTAATATATTTTCATCAGCAAGGCTAAGAATTACTTTTGCAAATTCTTCAAATCCTATATTATGAGCAAGTTTTTCTAACCTTCTTCTTGCTACATTTAGCTCTTCATTGACGCCATAAGTCTTACAGGGGTTTTGTCCACACCCGCAATTTTGCTCTAAAATTATCTTACTTAGTTTCATCAATAAAATCTTTTCGGTAAAACTTACCTAATATATTGTCGTTTATATGAGTACTATATGAGTCCTCTAATACGTTATTTATAAATAGGTGCTTTGTCTCGTAATATGTGAGTAGCTTTTTATTGGGAACAAACTCTAATATTTTCTTTTCCCAATTTTCACCTGCATCATCTTTTTTAGCAAGTGCCATAATTTCCTTTTGTGAACCAAAATAGTCTTTCCAGTCTGATTCAGTTCTTATCTTCTGTTTAAGAGGTACTCTACCACCTATTCCTTTTGCCTTTCTCTCTTCCCTCAATGCTTCTAAAGCTCTTTTACCTAATCTTTTGTTGCGTTCAAAGAATAGGACTTTCTTCCCTATGTAGCGGGTATCTGTCGGTTTATGTTTAACCTCGTAGATGAACCCATAGGTACCTTCTGGCATATCTGAAATATCAGTGATTAACCTCCCTTGGTAAGTCCAAGAAGGTCTTGTTGGCATATTTTCCATATTTTGTTAGTCGCTAGATTTTGCTTTTCAGCTCATCTATTTGTAACTGTTGCTGTTTGATAGCTTCAATTAATAACGCGACAATTTTTTCATAACGTACTGCTTTGTATCCGTTGTCTCGATCAACAACTACCTCTGGCAGCACTTTTTCGATTTCTTGAGCGATAACACCAACATCGTGACCGCTATGCTCAGAATTATTATTCCAATCAAATTCATATCCTCCTATTTGATTTATTTTATCTAAAGCTCCTACTATAGGACTTAAGTTATCTTTTAGTCTTTCATCTGATGAGAAGTATGCGGTAATATCACCTGATGCGTCTATTGAACCTGTTACTTCAAGTCCATTTGCAACAGTAGCTTTACCTCCTATATATGTAGCTCCTGAACCAGATACTTTGAATGCAAGTTTAGTATATTGATTACCTGAATAGTAACCTCCATCTCCTGATACTACTGCAAAGTTATCATGTCCATCAGTTGAATTATCTCTAATACCTAATACAAAGTTACCTCCTGCATATGCTTCTAATAATGAACCAGATTGTGTACCTCCTACTAGTCCAACGATTTGTGAATGTGAACCACTAGTATAGTTTGTAATAGATGTCCCTCCTATACTTAAATGAGTACCGTCGAAAGTTAAATTAGCTTCAGCGTTTAAGTAATCTGTTCCTTGTGCTGTTACTAATCTATTATCAGCATTGTTAGCTATATTTAATTGACTACCACTAGCTGATGAAGATATAGTTGCAAGTGAGGCAGAAACACTTCCCCAATCATCTATTGTAACATCATTAGCATCTGCTGTACCAGCTACTGTTAAAGTACCTGTAAATGTATCTGTAGTATTTTTAAGATATGCTGTATGTATGCTAGCACTTAATTCAGCAATAGAACTTGATGCTGATTGAGATACTACGTTATCAGCTGCTGCAAATCCATCTAATAAATGTACTCTTTGAGTATGTGCAGCTCCAGATAGTTCTACAATAGATGCTGAGTTGTAGTTATATAATGTGCTTCTTTGAGAATGAGAAGATGCAGATAATGCAGCTACTCTTGCTACTCTATCAGTATGTGCTGAAGCACTATCTATTGACCTTGTTGCTAGGTAATGAACATCTTTTACATAAAAATTATCTAATGATGAGCTAAAGTTATATAGGTGTCCTAAAGAGGATGATACATCTGACCATCCTGTTATACTAAGTACTCCTTGTACATCTTTATTTCCTACTACACTTGAATTTCCTAATATATGATGAGAACCTGTTCTTAAATGTCTATCATCTGCTGTATCACCAAAGGAGGTAGAACCTGTTGATGTAGATGATATAATAGTTTGTGATTGAAATACTTTAGCTGTCATTCTACCATCAACTACAACATCGCCTGAGTAGTAGGATGAACCTGTTACGCTAAAAATTTTATTATCAAAATCATATGTAAAGCTATTGGAACCAGTAAAATCAATTGCATTAGCAGCTGTACCTGATCCAGACTTAAGCTGAATAGCATATGTTTTTCCTTTTGGTTTTGGTAAGTCTAGGGAAGCTGAGGGATTATCTGACTGAGATCTAAATAGGTTTAATGCAACATTATCAACAGACGCCGAATAGAAAAACTCTTGAAAGTTAGTATCCATTTCGGTGTGCGTTAATGCAGCACCTTTTACAGCTCTTAATGTAATATTACTATCTGGCATCTTATTTACTTTCTAGTTCAGAAATTCTATCTTCTAAATCTTTAATTATACTGTTTGCTTCTCTTACAGCTTCAACTAGCACAGGTACGATAGCACTATAGTTAACACCAAGATAGCCATTATTATCTTCAGAAACAACTTCTGGAAGGACTTTTTGAATGTCTTGTGCTACTACACCAATACTTTTTTCTTTTGAATCTTTGTACGTAAAGTACACTCCATCTATACTATCAATTCTACTTAATGCATTATCGATAGGTCTAATATCTTCTTTCTGTCTAATATCGGATCCTTGAACAACAGTTCCTGAAGCTTTAATTGATCCAGATACCATAAGTTTATAAGATAAAGGAAGATCAGAGCTTTCATCTACTCCTATACCTACATTATTATTAGTATCTAAAATTAATCCTTGACTTGATGAGACTGCTGAAGATCCTGAAAAGACAGTAATTCTTTTATTTACTCCTGCATTTTGTAACCCTTTTATAAGGCTAACTTCTACTGAACCACTATTTACTGGTACAGCTGAGCTACTAGGGTAGTATAAAGTAAGTACTTGACCATTAGCAGAAGCTGAATAGAAATAAGCTCCAAAGTTATTATCTACTTCTGAGTACGTTAATGGTGTTCCTTTATCTGCTCTAAAATTTATTGCCATTATATATCTAATTTTACGACAAATGTCATATCAACATTTTCCGATTTTGGTATTGGTCTTGTAGTTTTTGCTACTGCTAATAATTCATTCGCTTCATTATACAATCCCAATGTTGTTATGTAAGGTCTAAACTGACTACCTGTCAAATTATCTCTTACAGTGTTATCCGAACCTGATATTGCAGAAGGGTTGTAAGAGAAGTTCATCTCTGATTCCTTCACAGTACAGTGAACGTTATATGTATAAATAGGTAGGTTTGATTTCCAGTGCACGATAGGTCGAGCATAAGTCGAATAATATCTTGCAGCAACGTCATCTGTAATTATAACCTGTCCTTGATTATAAATTACATCACCTACCACTCTTTGATTTTTAGTATAAGGTAACGTTGAACCAGATAGAACTAATCTACCTTCTTTATCATCTATTACCTCGTACCTCTCATGTAATATACTTTCAGTTACTATGTATTCGCTCCCAGTTTCGATAACAAAATCACCTTCGCTAGAAATGTAATCTTCTTCATCGATTGGGTCAGTGCCGTACCAATGATCTAATCTTTCGATATAATCATCTACAAAATTGTTAGCTCTGCAATACTCTGTATCCCAAAATCTATCAGTATTTTCGAAGAACGGTTTTAAAACTAATGTTCCTGGTTCTATATGGGTTCCAAAAACATCTCTTGGTATGGATATTACTCCTACCTCTTTACTACTACTTCTAGAACCGGTTAAGGTTAAAGTTGTTTGTAGTGATAAATCATACGAACCAGAAAATGTACCTAATGTACTACTACCGCTATAATAATTGTGATATATACTATCGAAGACTAACTTTTGGTATCTATTATTTCGATAGTCTGTAGGATATTGGTATCCTGGTGTTGAACCAGAAAACCCTCTTAAAACCTCTAGACCGTATTCACTAATAGTACTACCCGAAGCATACCACTGTTTTTTAGCAGTATAGTCCGAAACATATACATCTTGGCGGTTTAATTTCTTGAACGCACTCATTCATTATTAGTAATCTAATTTGATACGTATTAAACTCTCTTTTGTAAAGTCCTTTAATAAAGGTCTTGAAAGTTTAGCTACAGCTAACAAATCATTATTATCATTATACAGTCCTACAGAAGTTACAAAAGCTTGAGGAGTATTGATCATTACGTTATGTCTCAATTCACCTGAACCTGTAATTAATGAAGGGTTAGTAGAGTAGTTAAATTCGCTGTTTCTAGCTCTAACGAATACGAAATTAGAAGTTACTGTTTCTTCAGATTGAATTCTAAAGCTACCGCTAAAGTCTAGTGCATCATATAATCTTCCATTATTTAAAGATGCTGTATTAGCAGCTCTATTGATTCCTAAATTTAAACCACCAGCTGTTGAAGTAGCATCTAATGCTTTACCATTAAGAATTATTACTCCAATATCTGGTAAAAGTTTACCATACGAACCAGAACCATCTGTGTAACCGTTATCATTTTTCTTACCGCTAGATAAAGCTCCTAATGAACCTGAAACAAGTTCGTATACTCTACCTGCATCTGTAAACGTAGTTGTTGTAATTAGTTTACTATTATCAGTTAAAGATAAATGCTCTCCTGAACCTGACTTATTTAATTTTAAAGTCAAACTTCCTGGCATTAACTTTTCTTTATATCTTGCTCTATCAACTGAGATTACGTAGAAGTGTTCAGCTGTTGTATTACCAAAAGTGAAATCTTCTTCTTCAGTTCCTAGTACTAAGTTACGGTACTGACCGTAAATAGTAGACGATGGAGACTTACCTGCTACTGAACCGTTATAGTATAGTGATCCGCTACCTTGTTTATCTCCATATGCTATACTAAACTGTACTCTTGCTGAAGTATCAGTAGAAGCTGTTTGGTATACATCATAATAGTAATCAGCAGAAGTACCACCGATCTGTGTTGATGATGTAAAAAATGATGATAAGGTAGTTGCATTACCTGACCATACTGGAGTAGTTACTGACTCAGCACTAACTACTACATCTTCTTTATCAAATCTTTTGTATGACATAATTAGTTAGTTTTAGTAATTGTTACTGGTATAGTTAATCTAGCTCCTGATCCTCTACCAATTACTTGTAATGTTGTTTGTAATTGAGTATTAGAACCAAATAAGGTATTAACTGATGTAGCAACTAAGTTAATAGAAGTACCTATTACTGTTTTTGATACGTTAGTACCAACAGTAGTAGAGTTATTTAGTCTTTCTGCATCTTCAGTATTAATACCTACACCTCCAAAGTTATTAAGTGTTCTAACATCTGCAATAGTTGCTGTATACCCTTCTTGTTCAAAGATAGAAGTAGCTCCTAAGTAGTTAAGCGTTTGAGGGGTAATCGCTACTGATGCTCCTTGTTTAAGAGTAATCGATGTTACACCTAAATCTAATATAGGTAATTTTGAAGTACCTCTTGGTAAAGTTGTAAGTTTGTACTTCATGATTTGAGTCTCATCAGGAAATGCTTCTAATAACGGCATGTTTTCGATAGCTTCTCCGTAGAGTGCAGAACCAGAGGGATGTGATGGATTGTATAAGGTGTAATCAATCTCGTCATCGCCTAATGCAAATTGAGTGATTTTAAAAGAACCGTCCCCTCTCGCTAACAGTTCTCTACCTTTCTTGGTTAAAATTGCGTCCACCGTCACAATCGAATTATCTAAGTATCCCATTTTGTGTTATGTGTTTTATATAAATATATGTTAATTCAAGTTTATTATGCTTCAACGTTAGTTATTACGCCATCTCTATCAGTAGTAAATACCTGACCGGTTTCTGTAGCAAAAATTTTTGCATCCGCTAACTTAATTAAATCATTAGATCCCTCTGCATCTTCGTATAAAACGTTAGAAGTAGAAGGGTAGTTAGGAAATTCGTTATTAACTAGTACTGAGTTAAAGTAAATGTCAATTTTTTCTCTTTCAGCAAGGTTTTGAATCTTATTCGTTATACCATCGCTAGGGTGTTTACTACCCTCAAATTTCTTAAACACAAGTGCTGGTTCCGATCCTGCTACAGCATTAGCATTAACTAACGTTGTAAAACTATGTTTGTTTAATTTAATAGCCTGTATATTTATGTTGGCTGGTGCACTTGTTAATTTTGCCCCGTTATACTTACCGGAAATAAGTCCGGCAGTTTCGTAAGCACTGTCTACTATTTGAGCTCTTTCTGCTGTTCCAGCAACTAAAGCATCAAGGTTAGTAGGAATATTTTGTGATGTTTTATAATCTACTACCATAGTAGCAGAGTTTCTTAATAGTTCAGATGAGTTACCTTGTAGCGGGTTATAATCACTATTAAAGTAGTTACTTTCAAAGTAAGGGTTAAATACAAACTCAGATCTTAATTCTACTAATGCTCCTCCTTGATTAGTAGTAGGTAAAGTATTTACAGTAAATGGAGTAAAAGAAAAGAAGAAGTAATCATTCTTTTTCTGTCTACCTGTTATAGTTGCTTCAACTCTTTGTCCTCCAAATGTAAATTTAAACTTACTTACCTCTTTGAGTGGTGATACTAAATTGTTAGAATTTAAATCACTAAAAGGAATAGACACACCTAACACAGTGAACGGAGCTACTGGTGTATCCTCCGAACCAGATATACTTGAGCTATAGAAAAGGTTTGCATTTCCAGTTCCATAGTCATTAGGATTAGTCGTTATAAATTCACTTAAGTTCACTTTTACGTCTGATTAAATTTAGCATAAAATTTATTACCCATTGTCGCCTCGTCGTATCTATAAATAGTTAGAGGGTTAGATGTTGATATTGCTGATCCAGTACCGGCCGAGTTAGTATACCATCCTGCAAACGTTGCAGTATACCCTGCATATGTAGAAGGATAGTAGCTCGTATTATAAACTCCTGATGCTTGAATTGTAAAGAATTCATAAGTATCGAAATCATGAGCAAATTGATAATCAGTAGTAATATTAGATACTGATGTTGGATATGTAACTGCTACTGTTTCATCTGTGTCTGTATCATCAACTATACCTACAGTATAAGATTCTCCTAAATAGCTACCAGTAAGTGCAATATAACATGCAGGTGGTGGCGGTAAAGAGAAGTTAAATACAGTAATGTCTAACTCTATTAGTGGTTGAGCTGAACCGATAAACGGGTTATTTTTACCTACTTCACCATCAGATACTAATACTAATGAACCGCTCAACTCTCCAGTATACATTGGAGATTCATCAGTTATATTCCTAGGAACTGGTCCTAATGGGGACATAAAGCTAGCACTATAGTTAGTAGTATAATTAAAGCTACCTGAATCGTCATATACTCCTCCTTGACTTGCTGATACAGTATTAGTAATTAAAGAGCCAGAATATATTTCATCTGTAAAGCTTACTTCAACTTGTTTTGCTTTGCTTCTACCTAAAATATTTGACTTAACTATAATACCTGTGTCAACTTTAGATCTTGCAGGAACAAAGTCTTTTATAATTTTAAATAAAGAACTGTCAAAAAACTTTAATAGTCTTACAAATGATTTAGGTGACTTTGTATAAGCTAAAGTATCTTCCCACGCCCAAGAGCCAGAGTTCCAATACTGTTGTATGTCTTGCCACTCGATAGGTTTAGCTAATACATCTTCTCTTACTTTATCCAGTGAAGGATAACCTTCCTCATATCTTCTTCTTGGATCTCCTATGTATTGATCTATATCAAAACTACTTGATATTTTTCTGATAATATGTTCATTAACTCCATGTGAAATATCAAATGCTACTTCTACGTTATGTAAGTCATCAGAATATTTTTTATTTTCTTGTTCTACAGAAACGTACCTTGAAAGAGTACTTCCAGAAACATAGCTACCAGTATTATCTAATCTAATTTTATCTGAACCGCTTCTGTAATAATAACTACCTGAAAGTGATAAACTAGAGGTAACACTACCTTGTTCTCCAAGATACTTTTGACCTTCTATCAAAGAACCACCAAACCCTTTGATACTTAATATTGATTCTGGTATACCGAAACAGTTTATAAGGGCTCTTAAACCTCTTTCAGTACCTTTAGTTTTTACTAAATGAGGTAAGTTGTGATATATTCTTTTATATATTTCTTTTTCATAGTCACTCTTTGGCATTGGCTGCAAATACTCTAATGCTGTTGAACCGCTGTTAAAAGAAGCAGAGGTTGCAATTGACATTGTATTTATAGTTTCACTACCTGATTGATAGCTTTCACCAAGGAACATTGAGAATAAGTTATCAGCGTTTTGGTTACTACTGTATAGGTTTATACCAAATGACTGAATAGCATCTCTTACTAAATCTTTAGATACACCAAAGTTTAGCCTATGGTCAGTATCATACTTATCTGATACAGCTTTAAAGTATATCCATATATTGTCAAAGTGTTGAGCAATCATATGAATAAACATTAGATAAGGTTCGTTGTTAGAATCCTCTCTAATAAAAGCTGGTATAGTATTAGTTAAAATATCTACGTTAGAAACGTCGTAGTTGTTAGCTGCTGTTAGTTGAGTATTAAACCATGTAGTTGCTACAGATGATGTAGTTGAATAGTTTAGATACGGTCTTTTTGTATTTTGTTTAGGCCAGGAATTAGAACCAGAAGTAAAATATAAGAACCTATCATAATGATCAAAGTTATCTACTAACCCTCTAATTAGTCCTTCGTAGTATGTTTGACTACCAGATACTTCGTTTTGATAGTAAGAGCCGCTTGAAGCATTTGATGCTGATATAGTATTAAGAGAAGTCTCATAACTCTCTATTAACTGTAGTTTATATTGAAAGTTTCTTAATCTTTCTTCAGCAGAGGAGAAATGAACGAAGTCTTCAAAGCTATTATGGTTTATAGCTATTTCTGCTCCTGCATTTTTAAATAAAGAAAACAGTTCATAGTATGAACCTGAAACTGGGTATGAAAATAATTCGTTGTAATTTAAGAACTCAGTAGGTTCATTTACTTTATCTACTTCTTCTAAGGCAAAGTTTGGTCCTTTTAAATAAGGTATTTTTATTTCGTCTACTATAGGTTGAGCAGTAATCTCATATAATAAGCTATCACTTACAACTTCTTCTACAGTAAAAGTATCTTTAAGTACTATATCATCTTGTAGAGGACTATATAGCTTAATGATTAACGATAATTTATTATTCTCTACTAACGTATCAATATTAATACCTTGGGCGTAAACTCCTTTACCAAAATCAACTCTAAAGTTAGAAAAGAAAGATTGTGATTCTAACTTACTTTTAAAAGCAGTAGTATATTCTAAAATCTCTTCTTCGGATAATTCTAAGCTTATAGCTTTTATCTCAGTTCTATCACTTGAAACTTGCTGTAGTATAAACTTACCTCCTTTTTGAGTTTCGGAGTAAACATTATTAGTAAAGTTGTAAAGTATTCTAACATCACCTGTATCGTACTTTAGTTCCTGTATATCTTTTTCAGGATCTATAGTAATTATAGAAGCACCCCTATCTCCTTGAGCTTGTGCATTTGCTCCAAAGGTGTAGTCTTTATAGTCTTCTACATATTCTAATAAAGTATTAGATACACTGTATACTCCTACTCCTACTCTAGACTGGGCTATATTAAATACATTATCTACTTGGAATGTTCCAATAAGCTCCTGGTCCTTCTTAGTTATCTTAGAAGGTTGTGCTAGACTTTCTAGCTCGAGTTGTTCTATTTTATATGAAAACTCTGCCACTACTCTATATCAGGTTTATTAGCTTCTATTAATTGTTCATTCAAGTCTAGTATCTGGTTTCTCAATGCTGTGATTTCATCTAATAGAGGTTGAATATCTTGTGTATCTTTTTCAAAATCTACCAATTCAGAACTTTTCTGTATCAGGTATCTATGAGATTGAATATCTCCTTCTGCTGGTATCTCTAAAAACAGTCTTTCATAATCGTCAAAGAATTCAGATATAGTTCTTTCTTGAGCTTCAGTCAATGGTTGAGTAAAGCTTTTAAAAGATCTATCGATTACTTTACCGAAAGTATCTTTTTGGTATACTGTCTTTTTGATTGAGATATCCTTAGCCATTCTTAACTACTTTAAAAATGTTATTATTGTCTAAGACAATAGTGCTTCCATTCAAAGTAGTTTTAACTAATAATTTATAATATCTTTCTGGTTGAAGAATGTCCATATAAATGTCGAAAAAACTACTAGTATTGTCTGCGCTAATCTTAGTATACGTTGTATCAAAATCTACTATCATCTCTTGACTAAAATCATCTTGTATAGCCCAGTATGAGGCTGATGGAAGTTTATATTCAGTCAAATAGATTGAAGATGTAGTAAATGTTCTCGCAGGATACTTTGGTCTAGCAGAGATTCTAAACCTTACCTTATCAGAGTCTACATACTCAGGTTTATGGTTTTTAATCTTTATAGTTGCTATATCTGTATCCAGCTCAGTTAATGTACTGCTATAAGTTGTATCGTCCCATTTAAGCTCTAAATAGGGAGGAAATATAGTATGTGTGTCAGAACCAAAATACTTTAGGTTAACACTAGCAGTGGTATAGTTTTCATAAGCATCATTAATCTTGAGTAGAAACCCATTATTGCTTAATGAACCGCTATACATTGATTCTACTGCTTCAGTTACGTTTATATCTATATCGTAGTTAGATGTCAGATCAAATGATTGACTTGCAGCAGAACTGGATAGATAGTCACAACCATGGGTAGTCCATTGTGTTGTTCCGTCATCTTTGTATTTCCAACTCACACCGCTTACGTTAGCTGGTGAGTCTACTCTTTTACCGACTCCATTAGTCCATGAAGAAGAAATAGGAAATGCGGTAATAGTAAAAGTATCCGGTATCTCAGTAGCTGATGCTAATGATAAATTTAAACTAGCGCTAAATCCACCTGTAACTTTTTCGTTAATGCTACTGGTGATATCAGCCTGCCTAAACTGAATCATGGCTCTATTAGTTCTACCAGTTAGATCTGCATCAGGATAACCACCTATCTCTAATACTTCATCTTTACCAGCATTACCGTATAGCCCTCCTACAGTTGGCTCAGACCATATGAATGCGTCTTTCTCAGGGTATATTCTAAATAATGCCATCTTATATTGTTGTTACTCTACCTTCTATATCTATATTAGGATACTTAACTTCAAATATACAAGGATCGTAAGACGGGTAAACTATACCGCCTTTCGTAGCTCCTTCTACATCATAAGCAAATTGAGAATAATTCCCACCTGCTTTGTTGTTAATTGTAACAGACTTAACTGTCTGTACTCCTTTAATTTGATCTAATACAGTATAAACGCTAGAAATGTTTATAGGTTGATTAATATCTCGCTTACTAGTCTTAAAGTAATCTTTAAGCTTGTTAGTACAATTTAATAGTACATCTCTTGAAGCATAGTTAGGAAGTGTTAAAACTTCAAATTTAACTCCAATATTTACTATAAATGCGTCTTTTATATCTATAGCATCAGTAATCATCATATACTCAGTTAAATAACTTTTAAGATTATTTTTTAATGAGTTAGTAGCTGTGATTAGTTTTCCGTCATTATCATATGCTAGTACGTACAATGCTAATGCTAGAGGATTTTCACTCAAAACACTTTTAGTAGTGTTCTGATTAAATTCTTTAGTTACAAATGCTTTTGCAACAGATCCAAACTGTGGCGGTAGAGATAATGCTCTCACTGTATAGTCAGATGTAGTAACAGCTCTCTTTTGCTCTGAAAAAGCTTTTAGAGAATTTTGTCTCAACTCTTCTACTGTATCTCCATCTTTGCCCCCGGATGCAGGCTTTTCGTTGTTAAACGTCAATGTGGTTAGAAATGTTGAATCAGTTACTGTGGTGGTAACTACATCTCCCGATGTTACAGAGTTGGCAGGTGCATTAGCCCCTACTCCGCCTCCAGTCAGGTATCTAATTGTTAATGTTGTATTACTTGGAGCTAAACCGTAAGTTCTTGTAAATAAGAAGTTAGTAGGATCAAATGCTCTATCGATTTGTTCTACTGCTTGTTTATCTCCATATTTTTTTATGTTAGAAGGATCTGGTAAGAATGTTTCATCATCAGAGCCAACTACTCCAGAACCAAATTGTATTTGCATTACTCCTTTTGAAGTAAATCTGGTTACAAATCTTCTTGGTACTCTTTTTAGCTTTAGTATTGACGGTACAAGTGAACTATCATTAGCAGCATTTTGTTCTTCGTCAAATATAGTATCTTGTCCTAGAAATGGTACTTCTGTCCAAGTATTACCGTCGCTATCAGTTACATCTAATACTTTTAGTATATTATCATCTGTAATGTTAATAGTGGCAAATTTTTCTGCTGTAGTAAAAGTACTCTCTGTAGATTTAATTTCTCCAGATATAGCTAAAGCACTTTTAGTTAGAAGATATTCGGCTGGGTTATTATCTTCGTCTACTGATGCAATAGAGATATCTGTAGGATCATAAGAGCTAGAAAATTTAAAATCAACTGATTCTTGTAATATAAAAGAAGTGTTGCCTTCTGCTGTTGATTTAATAGTACTATTCTCATGTACTTTTATAGCTTGGTCCCAATCAGGTACATAGTTACTTCCTGATAAAGCTTGTACTTTTTGCTCAATTTTTAGTCCTACTTCTGCTGCAGTAGATACTCTTGGTCTATACCCCATCATGTACGCTAATGAATATAGGTTAGAAGGGTTTTGAGCGTGTTGTAAAAATGTTTCTTGTAGTTGTGTGTCTTGATAAAAAGATAGTACATCCCCTACATAGGACGCCATCTCTATAAACATCATTCCAGGAGCTGTTTCGTTAAAGTCATTATAGCTGTCAGGAAAGTAGCTTTTTGCAAATTCTACTAACTGCTCTCTAAAATCACCAAACTCCCTATTGACATATTTAATATCTCTTTGTTCAGCCATTATTGTTCAAAATTAATTACCACCTCATCTTCTATGTTAGTATCTTTTACTTTATACTTCATAGAGAATTGAACAGTATTGTTATCCGGTACTCCTACTGTGCTAATCTCAATAGGCTCTACTCTTGGAAAATAGAATGCTAGATCTGCCTTAACTAGCGCATCTATTTCTTTTACTTTATTTTCTGTAAGCTGGTCAAATACTAACCTACGTAAAGCGTTACCAAAATTAACGTTAAGGAACCTTTCACCTCTTCCAGTTAAAAAATAGTGTATTAGATTAGTCTTAATAGCATCTTCAGTAGTGTAGTTAACATTAAAAACACTTTTACCTGAAAACGGTATATTAAAACCAACAGCTTTTCTTGGCTGTAGATCTAATGGGTCAATTTTTTTAACTTCAAAAGGCATTACGCTCCTTGTCTAAATTTATCTTTTTTATTAGCAGCATCTAATATAGCTTTATTCTTTGCAGGATTAAATCCAGGTATAGCATTTAAGTCTAGTCCTGCTCCTCCTCCTCCGCTAACTTGTCTTTGAGCATAGTTAGGTACCATATTTGATGATGCATTTACTATAGTCTTATAGTCTTCATTGGTCATTTCAGCTTTAGTTTGATTAATCATCTCTTCTAAAGGAACTGTACCATTGCTTATCTTTCCAGTCGACCACGTCTTACTAATATCTTTCTGTGTAACTGGTTTGTATCCAGCTGAAGTATCAGGTTTAGAGGCTACTTTCACTGCTTCATTTAGCATTTCCTGTAACTCTTCCTTAACAGCAGCTTTCACTTCTTCTCTTATAATTTTACGTAATTGATCGAGTTTCATATATATAAATAGTTTAGTTATGAAAGTTGGTTATCTATTCTAAATTTTATTTCCTCCAATAGTACTTCTACCTGTGAAGCAAATGATTTAGGTCCTTTAAACATCTCTGCTCCGTTAGGATCTATAGCGACGGCAAACCGTCTAGGTGCTATAGGAGGTGCTGTAGGGTCTTTTTTAATTTGTAGTTCATAAACTATTCCGTTAGGTCCAGTATGAAAAAATTTAGAGTCTTCTTGTCTATCTCCTTTTCCTATATCTTTAAAATTATCAAGAAGTCCTCTTATAATATCTTTTGTATCTTTATCTATATTACTATCATTTAATTTTCTTAGTCCATCTAATAGGCTATTAACTGATGAGTTGACAGCATTGTTTGGATCATTAGGATCTAATGAAGCCCAGTATTCTTTATTAGGCGGTTCATCTTTTTCAGTTGCAGTATGATCTTTAAGACATATATACTCTATATCTTTATGTTTTACTTTATCGTCTTTTTTATACTTAATTCCGACCATCCACTTACCTCTCTTATTAAGGTCGCTTTTATTCTTCATGCTGTCTTTAGAACTGTTTGTAAGCCCTTCGTTAGATACTAAAGCTAGTAGTTTAGGTCCTAAAGTTGAAAATATCATTTCTCCATCATCATCTAAAAGTCCTAGTTCATCTAAGTCTGATTTTAGAATCTTTCCTTCGTCGAGTTGTCCTTTTAATGCCGCTTCTACTTCACAACATTTAACAGCTGTATCAGCTGCTCCAATATTTCTGCCAACACTCTTTAAAGTATTAGAAGGAGTAGACATTACAGCTTCTAGTGCAATAACTATTTCATCTATCTGACTTATAAATTCTTTAAGTAGGTGCATAGTATCAGCATACTTAGTTGTAATATTGATCGGTAATCCTAAGATTAAACCTCCAGCAGGTCCTGGTGGAATACCTACACCTTGGGGAATTGGTAAGGTTAATATTATTTTTAATGCTGCTTTTAAACCACCTAGTGGTGCTTTAATTTTACCTGGTAAGGATTTAAATTTATTTAACCTACCCTGTACTTTCTGTAACGAGTTTTTATTTTGATCTAGCTGTTTTCTTAATCTTGCTGTTTGATCAGGTGTTGGACACCCTTGTCGATTAAGACTGTTAGTTATTTTGGTTCCACTTTCTACTACCTTAGACACAACAGTACCTTGCATCTTACCTACTATCTTGGCGATTGCTCCTTGTAATTGCGGTCTTGGTAAATTTACGTAAGGCATTATTCAGTAAATACTTTTTTAGAAAGTAATGGTTTTAATAAGTTTCTTAATGTTGGTATAATAGGTTGTATAGATGATGCTGTGGCAATCATTTTAGCAACATAGGCTGGTGGAGCAGGTGGTGCTGTAGCCATTGCTTTAACTAAGCTTTCGAATTGAGATAAGAAATCATCTAACCAGTCGATAGATGTCTGTCCTAGTAGTACAGGTTCTTTTTCTTTAAATGCGTCAGTTCCTAGGTAAACTTTAGTAGCATCTAATGCTACATAATCTTCTCCATCTATACCTACTACTTTACCGTTAACTCCTATTCCCTCTACAGCAGATAAAAATATACCTTCTTCTTTAGCGTTGAAAAATAATCTTCCTCCATTTAAAAGTATTTGATTACCTTTATAAGCGTCGGCTTTATCTGGTTCAGAGTCAAAAGCATCTCTTTTTTCGTTAGCTTGCGTTAATTTAAATGTATGATCAGACCCCATATATAATGAGTTAGGATCTTCATTAATGTCTTCTATAGCAGGGGTAGTACCATCTTCAGGGTCTTTCCAACCATTAGATAGTATTACATAAGGTTTACCGTCATTACTACCGTCTGTAAATTCATTACTATCGTATTTAGATCCTCCTAATCTTAAAGTAGAACCAAATCTACTCTCCATAATAACGTCTCCTGGGAATGATTGTATAGGTGGTATGTTATCTTGTTCGGTAAAATGATCTCCTAGATCAACTGAAGAGCCTTCTCCTGATAGTATTTGATCAGGCATAGCATTATGATGAGGTGAATTCCATACACCAACAATAGCTGTCCAGTACATTTTCTCGGCATTAGGATCAGATGGACCTCTTTCGTCACTAGGAAGTTTTTCTATCCTTACAATTTCATTTTTAAGAGGTATCTTTTTAAATTCTGATATACCAGAGTATGCAAACTTAAGAGACATCTCTCCATCTTCTCTAGTAGGTGAATCTATTTCTCTATAGAACACCCCATAAAGAGAGTTTGAACCTCCTTTGAGCATATATTGAGGGTGGAAATCATCTTGGATTACATCTACTACTCTTGCAAATATAGATGAGCCTTTACCGCCTCCAGCGCTGCCACCACCTGCACCACTATTTCCGAACGATTTAAACATTATTCTTCTGCCTTGTCTTCTTTGTTTACTTTTTCAGGTACTTCTTCTATCTCTTTTTGCGTCTGCTCTTGCTCTTCTAATAGGTCTTGAATATCAGAGAAGTCAAACATATCTTCTCCGTCACCTCTAGCAGCAATAGCTTCTAACCTTTGAATCACTGTCGCTAACTTAATCAAATGCTCGTCATTCTTTACACCTATCTCCATGTATTCTTTAATCATAGGTACAATGAGAGTAGCGTCGCCAATGTTCTCTATTAAAGGTTTTAATTCACCGATAAGAGCTTTTACTTGCCCTTTAGTCTCTTTTGAGTTATCGTAAATTTCACCAAAGAGATCAGATAGAGTTTTACCTTGAAATATTTCTTTATCTAAACTCATAAGCTTAATATATTTTTATATAAATAGATTATAACACTTTATTTGAGATTAATCCCTCATCATAAAGTTTTTGATACTTTTCTTGAAAGTCTAATTTGAGTTTAGTTATAACCCTTGTAAGGCTAGGAGTATCACAGTCAGTGATCTCTCTAATATATATGTAAAGTGCTTTTTTCTTGAATATTTCTAGGTCATTTCTAGTCCTAAATATAGTAAGTACAGCATCTGCTATGTGAAGTTCAGATTCTTTTTTAAATATATCTTCTAATATTTCGTAAGTTTCGGTAATCCATTTATCCATAAACTGGGCTAGTGTTATACCTATATCGTCGTTTTCATTAACGTCCGGCATGTATCCATCTTCAACATCATCCCAAGAACCTATTTGTTTAAGTTTCTTATAGTTTTTATTGTTGTAGTTAATTAACCAACGTTTAACAATGGTACCAAAATATGAATATGCTTTAGCTCCGTTAGTAGGATCAAACTTCATTATCTTTTCTTCATACAGTACGGAGACTATTTCGTGTTTTAAGTCTTCTATCTTATCTACATCTGTGTAGTAGAACTTGAAAGTATGAATTATATTTTCGGCTAGCTTATAAAAAGGAAAGTAAATGTGTTCTGTGAAGATCTTCTGCCTGTAAGTCTGATCTGTAGATTCGTTAAATTTTACTATATAGTCTTCTGTTTCTTTTGTGAAGTAGTTAGCCTTGCTTCTCTTCCTTGCCATAGTTTTCGGGGAGCATATATGTATCGAGCTCTTTTTGTATTTCTTTTAATTTATCAAAAAAATAACCGACCTCGTCATCGCTCTGAAAGACCCCTTTTTCGTCTAGCTTTCTTAGGTGCATTTGCGAATCTCTAATTATATCTGAGATTCTTTGAAGGTACCCTGTTTGATCAACAGTGACATCTTCGTACTTTTCTACTTTAATAAGTAGGTTTCTTAAAATATAGATAAAAAGTAACAATATTCCAACTAAAATGGAAATAATTACGTTATATGCTGAGAATAATTCTGTCATTCTATAAGTTTTTTAACATATTACTAAGTCCTTCTGAGGAATTAACTCTTTTCCCTGTAGTAGATTTAGTTTTCTGTGTTTTAGGTGATGAGCTACCGCCATTTCTCTTCCACATATCATATTCTACCTTAGAAGCTAGAAAGTCTGCGGAGTGGAGAACCGAAACTATTGATGTTTTCTGCCTAGAGCTTTCAACGTTACTAAAAAAGTACGCTTCATTAGCTTTATCGAACACACCATCGTGTAATCTTATACCTAAAAATTCGTTTTTACTTACTTTAACACCAAATTTCTGGAGAATAAACAAAGATCTGTCTGGAATAAGCATAAAATCTAAGTCTGGGTTGTAAGTATACATCTCTGATAGCTTATCTTGACGCCATTTATCAGTCTGAGGTATATAGTTTGGGCTATCTCCATCACCTAATTTACCTAAGTCGTGGAATAATGCGGCAAAAACAAGTTCTTCTTCTGTGAAATCAACTTCTCCACCCATTTCCTTGTATAACCTCATCTGCTTCACCGCATACTCCACTACTCTATTAACATGATCTACGTATCCACCTGCAAAAGCATTGTGGTACCAAGATCTTCCACTTGCTGGAGCCATAACATAGTTGTCCTCCATGTGGTTAATCATTGCTAATACTGATTCTTTACGTTCACCAATGTAGGTGTCGATAATTTTAAGGTGTTTTTGGTAATTTTTTTGAATATTTTCGGCGGATAACATAAGTAACCTTTTTTTATTAATATCTGTTATATTTTATTATATATATTTATATATCTATATATTTATATTTATTATATTCTTATATATTCATATAACATATCTTTAAGATATATAAAATAATTCAAAGAAGCAACTATTCTACAATAAATTTTTCTGAATAGGTGTCTTTTACTACGGTATTAGGACCTGCTTCCCATAAAACCTTCATATAAACCGTAATAGTATCGTTTATCATTTCCGGAATAAACGGACCTAAGTACCTTCTAGAGGTTAACTGACCATTCTTTTTAGAGAAACGTATACCTGTTGGTTGAGCTATATTAATTACCTCACCGGAATATTGATTCAAAGTGACATCGGTATATCCTGCCGGTAATGGTAGTCCGTTAGTACCCGTATTACCAAAAGGTGAGTAGTAGGGAATAGAAATAACTAAACTATCTCCTATAACCCAACTAGTATTACTATCAAATCTTGCTTCAACTACCGACTCTCCGTTATATTGCCAAAAAGGATCTACTTCCGAAGCAGTAACATCTACAAAAAAGTAGGGTAAGTACTCTCCTGTCCAATCTAAAGGTACGTGATAATAACCATTAGCATCTTTTTCATAGTTCCAAAGCATTTGAGCTTGACAACCATCGGGACAAGTGTCGGGCGGTAGGTCATCTTTCTCGCATGAGGTAAGTAGTATTAAACAAGTTACGGCCGCCGCGCGAAACGCGCGAAGTTGCACCGCGATTTTATTCTCTATTTTCATCTATAACCATTTTATAAGGTTCTCCTATTCTCTTTATAACAGATTTAGCATCTTCTACAGTGATATAAAAGAACTCTTTTTTATTATTTACTCTAAAGCCTTCTTTTTGAAGATAAGCATGTATTTCTTTTTCTAAGTCATGAGCATTAAAACAAGGGTAAGCCCATTCTACTATAAAGTCTTGAGCGACTCCAGTAGCACTATTAATTTGTTTTACTCTTTCAGAGGGTTTATTCTTTGTAAAACCTATTTTAACTATATCAGGCATAGTTTCATTAGATAGTACGTATATCCACTGGCTTCCTTGCATCCCTACCGGTATCTTATTTCTTACCTTACGGTTAGTATAATAAGTAACTGTTTCCCAGCCTTCGGCTGACATCTGAGGATCAGTAGATGGAGTTAATGTGAACCCATATACGGGTGCATCTGTTTGGTCGTGTTCGGCTTTGATTAAGTGTTGAGCCTCTTCTAATGATAATCTTTTTAATCCCATAACCTTTATTTACTTAAATATAAGAACTTTATCTCATATCTCCAACTAAATCCTTAATTATATTACCCATATAAGGATTAACGTCTATAAGCTTTTTACCTGTCATCTTTTCTATATTATCTACATATGCACTGAGCTTTATCTTCTCTACAGTACTTATCACTCTCTGCTCTAAATTAACCTCTATCATTTTAGCTAACTCTCTTCTAATTTGATTCGACGACTCTGCTAACTTTAACTCTTCTATAAAAGACATAACATGTTTTCTTTTTAATACGTTTATGGAAAGGAAAGAAGGGTAAGAAGTAGGGTACATATCAATAGAGCCACTAGGTAGTAACTTTTTAAAGAAGTTATAAAACTCTACAATCTTATTAATATTAAGTATAGTTATAGTACAACTAGTCAATACTAAAAACTCTGCTGGTAAAGAATTACCATATGTTACCTCTGTATTATAACTTTTATGTTGTTTAGATAATTCAATCCATTTCTTTAAATTATCAATACAAGTATTCCAATCGCTACCATAACGTATAAAATCATTTAACTCATCTACCCCGTCAAAACTTGTACTGATGTGAACTTTTCTAAACTTAAGTATTATATCTGTTAACTCCTTAGAAGGAAAAACACTACAATTGGTAGGAGTTTGGAAAACCATATTTTCTGCTAACCCTAATTCATCTATACGCTTTAAAAGTCGAGTAGTCTCTTTCATGTAAAAAGGCTCTCCTCCCATTAACTTAAGAACCTTAAGATTTTTTAAATCATCATCTGTATATGAATTGTACTGTATCCCAACTTCTGCGTGCGCTCTATAATCATTATACAAAACGTCATCTTGAAATAAGTTTTCGGACTTCATCTTTGATTGCCATTTTGAAGATAGGTGCGGGCCGCACATTAAACAAGCAAAGTTACATATATTGGCAAGTATAATTTCTAATTGACGAAGAGGTAACTTATTATTAGGATCATCCATTAACCACTCTCTTTCCTCTTTAGTAGTTAAATCTTCATTCCCCTGCATTCTATAACTCTTTTGACCTGCCTCTTCTTGCTTCCAACAAGAAACACAATCCTTAACTTTATTTCCACTATTCAATTCCTGAGATAAGTAATCCCTGTATTCAGAGATAGGTTTATCTTTCCAATCAGTACTTCTTTGTACTTTACAACAAGGCTCTGTATTACTGTTGAACTGCCGTACCTCTCCTGTATGTACAAATGAACAGAATAAATTATTTTCCATCTACCAAAGACTCAAGTAGTAACGTTTGATATCTTTTAATTACGGCACATTTTTCGTATTGCTCTATCTTTTCAAAATATCTAAGCATATTTTCAAGAGCTACAAAACAATTTTCTCTACCAAAAGAATCCCCTACTGTATATTTCTCATTAAAGTTTTTAGTATCTATTCTTTCTAGATACCTATAAAGCTTACTATAGTATTTATATTTTGTCATATCCCTTACATTTTTATAATGTTCAGGATATCTTTTTGTATATAACATATCCATCATGTCAAAGTTTTCTAGACCTTTTACGATCATTCCCATTAAGACAAAAGGATTTTTAAGCTGATCTTCTAACCCATGTTCTTTGTAGATCTCTTCATCACCAGCCTCAAAGATAGAAAATAAAGTATTTTTATCTAAAGGTATCATATATTCATAAATAGCAGTTGGATATATGAATTATATTTACTATATTAAAATATATGGATTTTAAAATTATAGGTTTAGCACACGGACCGTTAATAGGAGTTCAGTACATAGATAAAGAAAGTGAAGATGACTGGACAGAATTTAATATTTACCTCCTATTAATATGTCTTTCCTGGAGATTTTGGTAACTATTTATTAGTATGCAAATACTAAACTGGCATCTGACCGATTCAGAACAGCTTTTTGACTACCATTTAAAGAACTTCCCTGAGATATTTCAAAGATTTGTCGAAGACCCTATCACGTATAGTATTAACTCCGACGGATTTCGCAGTGAATTTGAATTTAAACCTAATAAAGGTTTAGAAGTAGACATTTTCCTTGGGTGTAGCCATACTTTAGGTTCAGGGCACTACTGGGAAAATACATGGCCATTCGTAGTTTCACAATATACCGGTAATAAAATTGTGAATTTAGCAGAAGGCGGTAGTGGAATCGAAAGAGCATTCTTTAATTTACTAAAATATCGCGATTATTTTAACATAAAGAACATTTTTCACCATCAACCTCTATATCCAAGGTACGATTTTATAGATTTTCACTCAAGAGACTTCTACGATAACAAGCCGTTTAGGTTTTTCCCCTTTCAACCTGCTTGGGACGGTGACGAACCCGGGTATGCTCCTTATTCTGAAGAGTATATGCATAAAGTTTTACTGTCTGAGAGGTTTATGTACTACAATCACATCAAATATGTAATGGCAATACAGGGAATTGCACATGAATTAGGTGTTCCTTACTATTTCCACCATCCATACCCAAAAGGATCATGGGCACCACGAACAGTTTTTGAGTATGACTACGTAGCAGTCAATGAAGCCGGTAGGAAACTTGAAGGAATAGTAAATACTAACGGGTTTATTATACCTGATGATGATATTATAGCAAGAGACAGTACTCATTTTACAGTAAAACAGATAAAAGCTGTAGGACATGAAATGGTACACCTTAAAAAAACCTGCCCTGAAGGATTTAAACACATAATCCCCTATAAGCAAAAAATTTTTCCAAAAAATTCCCCGTAGATCGTTGGAAAACTGGTGAAAAGTTCTTATATTATTTATATATGACGATTTGAACCAATGCAAACTATAGAAGACATCGTTTACTCCGCAATCTCCCATGGAGCTAAAGATGAACTGTATAAAGAAGTTGGTAGAATACAAAAAGAGGACAATGCTCCCACTGAACTCATAAGTATTTACGAAGAAGCATATAGAAGAGTTGTTAGTAGACAATAAAACAAAGTTTATGCAAAGCGATACAGTAAGCAGTACCGTAAGTACTATAGACAATATAGGTATATTCTCAGATATTCCAATGTTATTAATTTTAGCTACAGGATTATTAGTTTTATCTAGTATAGTATGGTACCACGGTAAGGTTTCTCAAGATGAAATGGAATAATATAAGACCTTATATAGAGGTATTTGGTATATGGGCCTTTTGGATAGGTGCTATAGCCTTTGGAATATGGTTTTGGTATAAGTTGATAGTATGGATTTTTTAAAAAAATGGTTATACACTAATCAAAGACCATTAGCTTGGTGGTTTGTTATACTTTTTACTATATTTCTTTGGTGTAATATCTTTAAGCTTATATTTTAATATATAAATATATATTACTATATCACTAAAATCTAGCAGATTTATGCAAATAGGTATGGCAAAATCACGCAGACTACCAACCCCTTAGGGAACTATACTGTCACTGTTATATCACCTTGAGGTCAAAATGCAGGAAGGTTGCCGGAGGTATTCCCTAGCAAGGACAGAATATCCATAGAGCTATATACAGAAGGTAGAACACTAGAGCTATAAATAAGAATGATGTAATAAGCTCCCAGTTACGCCTTATAGGCCTTATAATAGATTTAAATAGCTTCATATAAGTCTAATTTTCTAAAGTCATATAGGTTAAATGTATATGTAGTCTTCTG
>CEVG01021626.1_pt1 | contig 24420 bp, 6 predicted proteins | sample 356511 | NCBI WGS metagenome assembly CEVG01 (sample SAMEA2623426, study PRJEB7988) | marine metagenome | biome: marine biome (ENVO:00000447); feature: surface water layer (ENVO:00002042); material: "saline water (ENVO:00002010), including plankton (ENVO:xxxxxxxx)" | depth 5 m | reverse complement strand
ATAAGAGTGGTCATGGTGAATTTGTAAAGGGAGTATGGGTTTCTGCGAAGAGTATACCTGGTCGTGCCTTCTATTTTGAGACATATTTGCCAGATTATGCTGCGATGTTCGATAAATTACCAATTTCTGCGTTTACATCCGACCCTGAGACACCAAAACCTGATATGACACTGCATAATTTACAGTTTTGGAACTGTATGGACTACGGAGTTGTCGCAGTTCAGAAGCAATTTATCGGTTCGATGCACTATGAGGTCATGACAAGGGATTATGGCAACCAAACTGGCACGTATATTTGCACTTTAGACAATTATCACTCAGATGTTGATGCAATTGACTATTCTACAAGTGAACAACCTGCCGAACATAAGTCTCACAACCTTCTCGAATTGGATAATGGACAGTTTTGTCTCTATCCAAACAATAGAATGCGTATCTATGACAACAGTATTACACCAGAAGTGCCTAAAACACCCGATTTTAAGGTTTCAACTGTGTATTATCAGGTTGAAAACGGTCATGATCGTGATGGACTAGGTTCAGAAGAGAATTATTTCTGGAAAACAGCAAAAGAAAGAAGCAAAAAAGACGAAATAGAACCTAATTTGGGATAAATAATAACATTCTAAAAAAAGTGTCATAAATAAAACAGGAAACACCTGTTTTAATGGCTATAAATCGGATATCAAGGGCATTTAAGGACATAAGTTTGTCTTTTTCACCCCATCCAGTCACAAAAGATCTTACAATTCTCAAAAATGAGAATGCAATTAAGAAATCTGTAAGAAATTTAGTACAAACAATCCCAACTGAGAGGTTTTTTAACTCAGCACTGGGTTCTGAGGTACGAAATAGCCTATTTGACTTCGTAGATTTTGGTACTGCGTCTGTTATACAGAACCAAATTGAAATAACACTTGAAAATTTTGAACCTAGAATAGATAATGTAGTTGTTGAGGTTGAACCTAGACCAGATTTGAACGAATTTGAGGTTACGGTGTTCTTTGATATTGTTGGACAAGAAATTCCTACACAAGAATTCACATTCATGCTCGAAGCAACAAGATAAATGCCTTTTACTAAGTTTACAAACCTCGATTTTGACCAAATCAAGACTTCAATCAAGGATTATATCCGTGCAAACTCGGATTTTACCGATTTTGACTTTGAAGGGTCAAATTTTTCCGTTTTAATCGATACTTTAGCATATAATACGTATATTACAGCATTTAACTCAAACATGATTGTAAATGAGTCGTTTTTAGACTCTGCTACAGTGCGTGAAAATGTTGTTTCACTTGCTCGAAACGTTGGATATGTTCCAAGATCAAGAACAGCTGCACAAGCAACCATTTCTTTCGATGTTACAACAAGTGGTAATACACCAACTCTGACTTTACAACCAGGATTAGTCTGTGTTGGTACAAGTAATGATTCTTCTTACGTTTTTTCAATTCCAGAGTCGATTACTTCAGTTACAAGTCAATTAACAGATAATGCAGGTAATATAATTTCAAGCACCTCTTCATTTAATGACATCATCGTATATCAGGGAACTTACTTAACAAAAACCTTTACTGTTGACGGATCACTTGATCAAAGATTCATACTTGAAAACTCATTTATTGATACTTCAACCATAGTTGTTAAAGTAAGTGGTATCTCTGACACCACTGAGAGAGAATATCGTAAAGTTGATAACATATTGAATATAACTGACTCTTCTGAAGTGTATTTGATACAAGAGATCACTGATGAGAGATATGAGTTGCTTTTTGGTGATGGTGTTTTTGGTAAAAAGATAGATAACGATGCTGTAATCACAGTTTCTTATATTGTCACAGATGGTGTAGAAGGAAACGGTCCTGCATCGTTTACCTATGCAGGTAGTGTAGTGTCATCTTCAAATCAAATTCAATTACCTTCTACTACACCATTAATTACAACGGTCTCAGCGGCATCTAACGGAGGCAACATCGAGTCAATTGACTCTATTAAGTATTTTGCACCTAGACTCTATTCATCACAGTACAGAGCTGTTACAGCAAGGGATTATGAGTCAATAATACAAACAATTTATCCTAATACAGAATCAGTTTCAGTCGTTGGTGGTGAGGAACTTGATCCTCCTGAGTTTGGAACAGTATCAATTACCATAAAACCAAAAAATGGTGAATTTGTGTCAGACTACGATAAAACAATAATTTTATCAAAATTAAAAAGTTATTCATTAACAGGTATCAATCAGAAAATTTTAGATCTAAAGTTATTATATGTTGAACTTGAGTCGTATGTGTACTATGATCCTTCTAAAGTCAGTACTGTATCAAATTTAAAAAGTAAAATTATAAACGGTTTGACAACGTACAGTCAGTCAACTGATCTTAATAAATTTGGTGGTAGATTCAAGTATAGTAAAGTTATAAATGTTATTGATAAAATTGATGATGCAATATCATCGAACATAACTCGTGTGATCATACGAAGAAATCTAAAAGCAATTACAAACACATTTGCACAGTATGAATTATGTTATGGTAATAGATTTCATATAAATCCTGCAGGAAGAAATATTAAAAGCACGGGATTTACAATTCAAAATCAAACTGACACCGTATATTTCACAGATATACCGAATAAAACTCTAAGTGGTAGTTTAGATGGAAGTGGAAAGGGAGTTATAGCTGTGGTTAAAGGTGATGGAGATCAACTTGTAGTATCATCCGCTGGGGTCGTTGATTATATTCATGGTGAAGTTATTTTAAATACAATTAACATAACATCAACTGAAAAATCGAACAATATTATTGAAATTCAAGCATTTCCAGAATCAAATGATATTTTAAGTTTAAAAGACTTATATCTTACATTTGCGGTTGGTGATAGTACGATAAATATGGTTAAAGACACTATTACTTCTGGAGAGCAGATATCTGGTGTTGGTTATAAAGTTACTTCAAGTTATTCAAACGGAACACTGATAAGAGGATAATATGATAACAACTGGAATTGATAAGAGAGTCAAAGTCCAACAGATAATTGAAAATCAAATCCCTGAATTTCTATTATCTGAAAGTCCTAAAGCAGTTGATTTTTTAAAACAATATTATATCTCCCAAGAATATCAAGGGGGAGTAATTGATCTTACTGATAATTTAGATCAGTATATTAAATTAGATAATTTAACTCCAGAGGTTGTAGTAGGAGAAACTACACTAACAAGTGGTATCACAACATCTGCAACAATAGTAAATGTTAGTAGTACTAAGGGATTTCCTAAAGAATATGGATTATTTAAAATTAATGACGAAGTAATAACATATACAGGATTAACCACTAATACATTCACTGGATGTATAAGAGGATTTAGTGGTATCACTTCATATCATGCGATAAATCAACCAGAAGAACTTGTATTCACAGATTCCACTGCAACTAATCATGAGACAGATACAACAGTTATAAATCTAAGTGCATTATTTTTAAAAGAATTTTACAAAAAAACAAAGTCAACTTTAACACCAGGATTAGAGAATGTTGATTTTGTTAATAATTTAGATGTAAGTAATTTCATAAAAAATTCAAAATCATTATATCAATCAAAGGGAACAGAAGAGTCATTCAGAATATTATTTAATGTCTTATATAATGAAACTCCAAAAGTAATTGATTTAGAAGAATATTTAATTAAACCATCATCAGCCGAGTATATAAGAAGAGAAATAGTCCTTGCTGAAGCAATAACTGGAAATCCAACCAAATTACTTGGTCAAACAATTATAAAATCTACCGATATTAATACAAGAGCACCTATCGCAGCTTCTGTATCTGAAATTGAACCACTAACAAGAGGTGAAAAAGTTTATTACAAATTAGGACTATTTGTTGGTTTTAATGATAGAGATCTTATTGAAGGTACCTTTACAATACCAGGAATAACAAAATCAATAACTGATGTTTCGGTAGGTTCAAGTGTAATAACTGTTGATTCTACAGTTGGTTTTGCAGCAACTGGATTTGTAGTATCTGGAATCAATACAAACATTTATTATGGTAGCAAATCTTTGAATCAATTCTTTGATTGTGAAAATATTATATCACCAATATCTGCAACTGATGATGTTAGGTCTGATGAATTTTATTATGGATATGAAAACGGTGATTTATCAAAAAAGGTAGAATTACGACTAACAGGTGTATTATCAGATTTTGAACCTACATCTGATATAAGACTTTTAACTGAAGGTGAAAAAATTACAGTAAAAAATGTTGGTGAAAAGATAACCGATCCACTTTTAAACAAATCTAGAAAACAAATATTTGCAAATTCATGGATTTATAATACTTCTTCAAGATTTAAAGTCAGTAGTATAAACGGAAATAATTTTGTTTTATTTACAAGTGATATTGATAAATCTAGTATAAAAGTAGGTGATGGAGTACAAATACTTTTTAGAAATGAAGAAAACGTAGCAGGAACAGGAGTTGTTAAAAGTGTTAGTTCATCCACAAAGACTATTGACTTAGATCCATTAAGTAGTGTGAGTGGTGGGTCATTTACTGTTGATCCAAATAGAGACTATGATATTAGAAGATCTATAAAAACTGCAAGTAGTTCTACGGTTGATATTGAATTTGGCAATAACGTCTTAACAGCAGATACAACGAATGTATATAATGATTCTGATGAGAATATGTATGTTGCTTCTAATTCTCTACCATCTTATACAATTACTGCATCTATACCTCAATCAATTTTACCAAATGCAACTGGAAATATTGATTTACAAGGTTATAATCCAAGCACATTAAAATTTAGTGTTATATCGTTTCCATCTAATGTAAATTTCATAACTGGTGATGAAATAACATACACTGCTCAAGGAACTATTATTCCAGGTTTGGTAGAGGGATCATATTTTGTAGAAGTTTTAAGTTCTAAAAATCAAATTCGTTTATATAAATCTAGATCATTTATTCCAATAGCAGACTTTGAAGAATTTGAGTCTTTACCTTTAAATACAGGAACACATACTTTTTCTTTAGTCGGCACTGTAAATCAAAAGATAGGTGCTCAGAAAATTTTAAGAGAATTTCCATTAGAACCAAATATTGTAAGTTCTAATAATGAAAAGACTCTGCCAGGAACAACAGGACTTCTAATTAATGGTGTTGAAATACTTAATTACAAGTCTAATGATAAAATATATTTTGGACCGTTAGAAAGTATAAAAGTATTAAATGGTGGTTCTAATTATGATGTTTTAGTACCTCCAACATTAGAAGTATCCTCACCATCTTCTGGAGGCACAAGAGCGTTAGTTCAACCTGTTGTTGTAGGAGAAGTAACTGATATTCAAATTGATCCACAGGATTTTGATATACAAAAAGTTCTATCAGTAACTATCGAAGGAGGAAATGGATCTGGTGCAGTATTTGAACCAATATTATCAAAAAGAAAAAGAGAAATATCTTTTGATGGAAGATTAATTTCTCAATCAGGTGGTATTGATAACATTAATGAGACTTTAACATTTTTAACTGATCATCACATATCGAGTGGTTTACCTCTAATTTATGATAGTAATGGTAATAATCCTTTAGGTGTTGGAACAGTTGGAAATGATGGAACATCAGTTGTTGGACTTGGAACAACTACCTTAGTTAATAGTGCTACATATTATCCTTTAGTTGTTAATTCAAATACTATTAAATTATTTCAAAACATCAACGATTATAACACTGGAATTAACACCGTTGGTTTCACTACTTTTAATAAAGATGGTATTCATAAATTTAAATTATTTAAAGAAGAAAAAACACTCAAAAATATAAAAATATTAGATGGTGGTTCTAATTATCAGAATAGACAATTATTTGTAAAACCCACAGGAATTAATACCAGTAACAATACAATTAATTTTGTAAATCATGGTTTTTCAACTGGTGACAAAATAGTTTATTCTAATAATGTTGGACTTGGATCTACTCAACCTCAACAGATATCTGGTTTGAGCACTTATACAGGAATTACAACAACATCAGTTTTATATAATGTCTTATCTATTGATGACAATTCATTTAGAATAACAAATGCAGGATTGGGTGGGACATCTCTAGATAATTATGATAGATTAAATTATGTCAAATTTTCAGATCAAGGAACTGGTTATCAAGTTTTTAAATATCCAGATATAAAATTAAATTTAAAATATGAATTAGCAAATACTAATGTTGGTGTCATAACAGCAACTCCTGTCGTTAGAGGTTCAATTGATGATTTATACTTATATGAAGATGGAAGTGGATATGGTTCTGATATATTAAATTTAGAAAAACCTGTTAATGTTACTAGGAAAATTGGTAAAGATGCAGAACTTAAACCGATAATTTCAAATGGTTCAATAAGTTTTGTTGAGATCCAATCAAAAGGGCAAAATTATCAATCTCCACCAGATTTAGAGGTAGTTGGTATTGGCACTGGTCTAGGTGCTAAATTAAGAGCAGTTGTTGAAAATGGAAAAATTATAGACGTTGTTATATTAGAGGGTGGATTACAATATCAAGAAGACACAACATCAATTGTAGTTAAATCACCAGGCAGTGAATTGAAGGTTGATACTAAAATAAGAAGTTTATTTACTAATTCCTTTGACAGATATGGTAGTGAGGCATTAATTGAGTCTCAAGAAAAATTAAAATATACATTAGTCGGATATTCTACACAAATTGGAAATGATGCATTTGGTGATGATGGTATAGAACACTCACCTATAATTGGTTGGGCTTATGATGGAAATCCTATTTACGGTCCTTATGGATATAGTGATCCATCAGATGAAAATTCAGCAATAAGACGTTTAGATTCTGGATATGAACTTGATACATCTAATATTATCGACAGACCTTCGACATTTAGTTCTGGATTCTTTATTGATGATTATGTTTTTAATAATGTTGGTGATTTGGATATTCATAACGGTAGATATGGTAGAACACCTGAGTATCCAAATGGAACATATGCATATTTTGTTGGTATTACTTCAATTTCACTACAACCTAAATTTCCATATTTCATCGGAAATACTTATAGATCAAATCCAGTTATTGACAATTATAAATTAACACAAAAAGATTTTAATATTGAAGATTCAAATCTTATAAGAAATACATATCCTTACAAAGTTTCAGATCAATTTGCAGATAATGATTTTATAGTTGAATCAAATGAAATATCAAAACAAGTATCTGTAGTTGAATCAACTACTTTTGGATCTGTAAATTCAATACAAATTATAAATGATGGAGATAATTATCGAGTTACTAATTCTGCAGAATTTGATAACACAGGAACTGAGGGTGGTGGTTTAAGTGTTTCAGTTGATAGTATAAAAGGAAAGACTATAAACTCAATTGATACAACTATTAATTCTTATGAAAACGTTGTATTTTTTAAAAATGAGAGTGGTGAAATATCTGCCTCAATATCAACAGCTCCATCACTCAATAATGGTGATAGAGTAGTTATCTCTGGATTGAGCACAACATTATTACCAGATTTGAATGGTTCATTTATTATTGGAATAGAAACTGCAAGAAGTATTGTATATCAAGAAATTCCCAATTCTACTACAACTGGTATTGTTACTGACATTTATTTGTCAAAAATACCAAGTAATATATCAGTAGGAAGTAGCATAGGAATCGGAACTGAAAAATTATTAGTTCTTAATACTTTTAATCAAAATAATATACTTAGAGTTAGAAGAGGTGAGTCCTCTGGAGTTCATACAGTAGGGACTGGTATAAATCTAATTCCAAGTATTTTTAGTTTAGATAATACTGGATTTGGAGTCACTGATATCAAATCTAAATTAAATGATCAGGTATTTTTTAATCCTCATGAATCAATCGGTGTAGGAACAGTTGTTGGTTTAGGATCAACTGCTTTTTCAACTCTTGGAAATCTCAAAAAAGTAGTTTCGACTCCACTCCAAAGTATAAGATTACCAAATCATCCATTCGTAACAAATCAAAGAGTTACTCTAACTAAACCGAGTGCTGGATATGCTTTAACAGTATCTGATGATGATGGTGTAACCACATTTAATATTCCAGAGTCTGGGAATAGTCAAGATATTTTTATAATTAATAAATCTGATAACTTTGTAGGTATAGTAACACAAGTTGGACTAACAACTAACACGAGTGGATTATCCTTTGTTGGTGATACAAAAATTGGATCAAGTAGTTTTGAATATTCACTAAAAAGTAATTTTGAGCAATTAACTGGTAAATTACAAAGGATACATGCACAAGTATCTCTATCAACAGCACACAATTTATCAAATAATGAGATAATTGATTTAACTGTAACACCAAATCAATCAGTTGGAATTGGTACATCAACTTCTGTTGATGTTAGATATGATGAGTTAAATGATATTCTACTTATTAATACAAAAACATGTTCATCTAGTGGAATTACAAGTTCAACAAACAATATTAATATAACATCTCACGACTTTGAATCAGGTGATAAAATTTATTATTCTTCATCTTCACCTTCAGAGGGTTTATCTGATAAAAATTCATATTTTATATTTAAAGTAGATGATGATAATTTTAAACTTGGAGAAACTTTATCAGATGTTGTTAATGATCCAATCAGAATTATTGAACTTTCATCAACTGGTGGTACACATGAATTTTCATTAATCAATCCAAGAATAGAGATAATTAAAAATAATAACTTAGTTTTTGGTGTTGGTCACTCATCATTAGAAAATTTTGAATTTAAAATATTTCACGATCAAAACTTTAAAAATGAATTTGTCTCTACAGGAACAACTAATACATTTCAGGTTTCTGGAGTTGGAACAGTTGGTGTTACTTCAACTGCAACAGTTACTCTCAGTTTTTATGAAGATAATCCTGATATTCTATATTATAATGTACAAAAAAGTGGATATATAAGCACATCCGATACTATTGATGTAGTCAATCCATCATCCATACAATATGCAAATAGTGTTTATGGTGGTGAATTTGAAGTATTTGACATAATCGGACTGGGTTCTACAATATTTAATATTTCTCTACCAGAAGTACCTGAAAAATTATCTTATAATGCAACAGAAACAAGTAAATTATCATACTCAACTAAATCTCGTAATGTTTCAGGTCCAATAGACAAAGTAAAAATTAATTATGGTGGCACTGGATATAAAAGTTTACCATCTTTTGTAAGTATTGCATCAACACAAGGAACAAACGCCACATTATTACCCGACTCAACCACTATAAATCGTATTAATAATGTTAGAATTTTAAATCCAGGTTTTGAATATTCCTCAGACAATACACTTAAACCAGAAGCTTTTGTAGCACCTATTATATCAATCATAGATTCAAATACAATAACAAAAGTTGAAGTTTTATCTGGTGGAAAAAATTATACCACTGAACCAGATTTAGTTATTGTAAATCCTGATACTGGGTTACAAGATACATCAGGATCAGTTGAGGCAACGATAAATGGTAGTGCGGTGGTTGATGCGTCAATTATTGTTCCATCAAGAGGTTTAAAATCAGTTACTCATGAAATATTTGCACTTAATAATAGTAATGGAGCAACTATAAAAACAGTTGAATTTAATCCATCTACAGGTATTGTAACTTGTACTTTAGTCACACCTATATTAGGTTTTAGTACTGCACCATTCTCTGTTGGTGAAGAGATATTTGTTGAAGGTATACAACAATATACTCACTCAAGTTTAACACCAGGTGATGGTTTCAATTCTGAGGATAATGGATTTAAATTCTTTAAAATTACTTCGATGGTGAATAATAATCCAGCAACTGTTGAATTTGATTTATCAACATTTACAAGTAATGCTGGTATTGCAAAAACAAATCAAAATTCATTTGCACAAATTATTAGCAAAGATGATTATCCAGTCTTTTCAGTAACACAAAAAATATTTAATTTTGTAGTAGGAGAAAAAATATCTGCATTTATTGGAGACTCATTTACTCCAGTTGAATTATCAATATCAGAATCTACTGACGAATTTATAAAAATTGTTGAAGATCAACCTGGTGCGTTTGATTTGGTTGCAGGTCAAAGAATAAGAGGATCAAACAGTGGTAATATAGCCACAATAAATCAAATATCTAAAAATACAGGACAATTCAAAATTGATTATTCTCTAAAAGAAAATCAAGGTTGGAGAAATGATATTGGAAAATTAAATCAAGATTATCAAGTTTTGCCTGATAATGATTATTATCAAAATTTATCATATAGTGTAAAAAGTTCAATAACTTTTGATGATTTAATAAATCCCGTAAATAGACTGTTACATACAAGTGGACTGAAGAATTTTGCTGATGTTGGTATTCAATCTGCTACTAGTGCTGGTATTACAACATCAACCTTCCTTGATACAGTCGCACTTGATATCATAGATCAAAAACGTGTAGACACAATTAATAATTTTGATTTTGCTTTAGATATTGATACTGTTAATAATAAATCTAAATTCTTAAAATTAAAAAATACAAAACTGTCACCTTATATTGAATGTAGATCAAATCGTGTATTAGAAATAGATGATATTAGTCCTTTATTCTCCAATACCTCTACTACATTAACAAAGTTTTTAGATATTCCAATTAATACAAATTATGCAAAATATTTAATTCAAGTAAGAAATCCATTTAACAAAAATGTCCAACTATCTGATATTGTTTTATTTAAAGATGAAAACGATGTATTTACAGCAGAAAAAACAAGTATTCATAATACTGCGTCGGATTTAGGTGATATTGAGTTCCAAATGGACTCTGCAGGTTTGATAAGTTTGATATTTACACCTGATGATGCAGATAATAATGATTATGATATAAAAATATTCCAAAATACGTTCAATACTGATTTAACAGGTATTGGTACACAAACTATTGGATTTGTAAATTTAATAGGAAGTAATAAAATTGTATCGTCTGGATCAACTTCAGAAATAGTTTCTGGAAATACTGGAAACATAGACGCATTCTTCGTATCAGCTGAAGTAAAAGATCCAACAACAACTGAAACTAATTTTGTTGAATTGTATGCTACTCATGATGGTACAAATACATTTTTATCTGAATTTTTAACTGATTCAGAAGAGTCTGTAGTTTCCAATTTCATAGGTAGTTTCACATCAGGAATATCAACTGGTGTATTTTCATTAAGTTTTGAAAATGATGAAGCTAATGAGGTATTTGTTAGATCATCAATTATTGGAATAGGCACTACATCTACAGGAATAGGTACGTATAGATTTAAATCTACAGGTCAAATTGATGGCACTGAAAAAACAGTTAGGTTTGAGTCAAATTATGTAAACGTATCAGCTGCAACAACTATATCATCCTTCTTACATGAAGAAATATCAAGTTTCAAGAGTATAGTAAGAGTTTCAAGTGGTTCTACTAGTGCATTACATCAAGTATTGGTTGCACATAATGAAACTGATACACATACAACTCAATATCCATTTTTATCAATCGGAAGCACATCGGGTATAGGTACATTCTCATCGACATTAGTTGGAAATGATTTGAACTTTAATTTCCATCCAGATCCAGATTATACTGGTGGAACAAACAGTGTTCAAGTTCAAGTATTAAGTAAAGCATTCTATACAGATATTGATTTATTAAATATTCCACTTGATTTACAATATGGAACAGTTACTGAATCTTTATCTCTTGCACAGTATGATGCAATTAATGGATCAAGATCAAACAAAACTAACTTCTTATTACAAAGCAATACGATACCAATATTTGAGAAAAAATTTGATCCATCAACATCATTAAATTTAGGGACAGGAGAATTTACTGTTATTGACCATTTCTTTGAAAGTGGTGAAAAGATAATATATTCACCAGGTTCAACATTTACAGGTGCTACAGTTACAGGTATTGCGACTGCAGGTGGGACTTTGGCATCAGGAACTGAATTATTTGCAATCAAAAAACCACAGAATAAGGATGTATTTCAAGTTGCAAAAACTCGTGCTGATGCATTAGCTGGAATACCATTAATATTTACAAGTGCTGGTGCAGGAAATTATCATGAATTTGAAATGTCTAAAAAGAATGAAAAGGCACTCATATCTATTGATGGTGTAATACAATCACCTATTGCTTTCACACCTATATCAACCACACTTGAGTTTAATATTACAGACAGTCAAACAATTTTCAGTGTTGCAGGTATTTCTTCAATAACAACGGGAGATACAATAAAAATTAACGATGAATATATGAAGATTACAAATGTTGGTTTAGGAACAACATCTGTAGGTCCAATCACAGAAAGTGGTGATGTTAATATTCTAGAAGTAGACAGGGGATATATTGGATCTGCTGCAACTAATCATAGTGCGAGTGATATAACCAGATTATATTCAGGTAGTTATAATATTGTTGATAGTAGAGTTCATTTTACTGAAGCACCAAGAGGTACAAATCAAAGTGGTAGAACTCCATCAAATTTAGATCCAATAAGATCAACATTTAACGGAAGAGTTTTCTTAAGAAAAGATTATACAAAAAATATTATATTTGATGACATATCTGATAGTTTCAACGGAATTGATCAATCATACAGAGTTAAAGTTGAAGGTGCAGATACAGTAGGAGTTAATACTGGTAGTAGTATTTTGTTGTTAAATGGTATATTCCAAACACCAACTACATTCAATAATTTGGGAAATAATTATAACTTCAGTGAGATAGGTGGCACAGCGACAGATGTTATATTTACAGGTATTACCTCATCTAATGGTAGTTTGATTGTAAGTGACACTGATGTAAATCAAAATCAATTACCAAGAGGTGGTGTAATCATATCATTAGGTTCAACAGGAGGATTAGGAGTTGCACCATTAGTCGGAGCAAAAGTTGTACCAAATGTTGGAGCAGGAGGAAGCACGATTGCTGGAGTTGTGGGTATAGCTACCACAGGAAGTTCATATGGCATAAGCACTGCATCATATAATAATATTACTGGTGAATTACAAGTCACAACCTCAAGTAATCATGATTTTGGAAATATAAATGAATTTGTAAGATTAGATGGTCTAACGTTTAATCCTGCTTTGACAATACCTAATGATAGATCATTTGGATTGACTGGAATATTATCTGCAACAACATTTAGTGTAAGTATAGGTGCAAGTAATCAAAGTCATGCGTATGTTGGATCTGGAACTGCTTTTGAATATCTACATGATCTAACATTTGGTTCTGGTTATAGAAATCCTGTATCAGTTGCTGTTACTGATTTAAATGGTACAGGTTCGGGTGCTGATATATCTGCTGTAGCTGGAGATGGTGGAGTATTATCCTTTACAATTAATAATAATGGTACAGGATACACAAAACCTCAAATTCAAGTTTCATCACCCTCATACTCTAATCTACCTGTAACTGGGGTTTCAAGAAGAGGTATTGGCAATACAACAGATACTGGTAATGGTGCATCTATTACAATAGATGTTGGTGCAGCTAACACTGCAGTTGGTATTGGATCAACTCTATTCACAGTTACGAATTTTGTATTAGAAAATAATGGATACAATTTCAAAGTTGGTGATGTATTCAAACCTGTTGGATTAGTAACAGCTATTGGAGTCACTACTATGACTGACTTCAATCTTACAGTTTTAGAAACATTTAATGATCAGTATTCCTCATGGAATTTTGGACAATTTGACTTTATTGATTCAATTAAAGATCTTCAAGATGGTTCAAGAACTAGATTCCCAATAATATACAATTCAAATTTACTTAGTTTTGAAATAGATGAAAATAATCCAGAATCAGCTTTAATCAATCTCGATTCATTATTACTCATCTTTATTAATGGAGTTGTTCAAAATCCAGGTGAAGCATATACATTTGAAGGCGGTACATCATTTACATTTGCACAACCTCCCGATGCATCTGATGTCATAGATATATTTTTCTATAAAGGAACAGAAGGTGTAGATGCTGTTCAGGTTTCAGCTGGTTCATCAGTCGCACCTACAATAAAAGTTGGTGACTCAGTTCAAGTTATCAAAAATTCAGGAATCACTACAACACAAAAACCAAGAGTGATTTATGGTATAAATGCATCAGATGAAGTTGAAACAAATTTATATAATGGTATTGGTATTGATGAAAGAAACTTTAAACCATTTAGTTGGACTAAACAAAAAATTGATAAGAAAATAAATGGAGAATTGGTATTTAAAACAAGAGACTCAATTGAGGCTTTAGTTTATCCTACTGCTAAAATTATATCTGATGTTGGTGTAGGAGATACCATCTTGTATCTTGATAATGCATCATTCTTTAATTATGAAGAGGACTTTTCAAGTTTAAATATAGGAGCAGTTGGTGGAATAATTATTGAATCAACAGATTTAGTTGCTGCTGGCTTGACTGCGATTGTATCTGCTGCTGGAACTATTCAATCATTAGATATTACAAATTCTGGTAATGGATATGTTGGTTCTGCAGTTACTGTTTCAATCGCTGCACCTGCAACAAACAATTATTATGCAATTACAACATCTACTACACCACCTGTTGGGTTAGCAACAGCAAGTGCTACAGTAACAATATCAGGTGGTCGTCTAAATACAGTTACGATTACTAATCCTGGTTTTGGTTATACTCAAACAAAACCACCTCAAGTTCTTGCTCCTTCTCCAACTTTAAACAAAGAGGATATTGATTTAATAACCACAGTTGAGGGATTTGATGGTGATATTATTGGTATAGCGGTAACTGATGGTGTTGGAGGTAATCCTCTTGCACTTGAATTTAAATTAAATGCAGATTTAGGATCAGGTTCAGGTAATCCATCCGCAACACTAACTGACTTAAAAGTTGGATATCCAATCTATATTTTTGATACACAGGTTGGACATGGTGTTACTTCTGTTTATAGTGATGGTGCAGTTGTTGCTACTGGAACTACCTGTGTTGATAATATCTACTTTGTAGATCAATTTAATGCAGGAGTTGGTATCATAACATGTAATATCATGACTGGAGTAAATACCACTGGTATAGATACTTCTGTTGGACTCGGAACTGCTATTGGTGGATTTTCATGGGGTCGATTAACTAATTTCAATAGATCTAATGCTATTTCTATTGGAGTTACAGGTAAAACACATTACTCTGGTATTTCAAGTTATCCAACTATCCAGAGAAGAGATTTCGGACTTAGAGACAGTGGTGCTTTAAGAAAGGATCTTGGCTAGTATAAATATAGAAAAAAGCTGATAATATGGCTGCTATTGTAACTGATCAATTTAGAATTCTAAATGCAAATAATTTTGTAGAGACAATAGATGACTCTACAAACTCATATTATGTTGTGGTTGGTCTCGCTAATCCATCTTCACCTGTAGTGGGTTTTGGTAGAAGTTCAGACTGGAACACAGAAACTCCTAACCCAATAGATAATTTAAATTACACTAATCATATTGGTGACACCACAATTTTTGGTAAGAAAGTAACATCAGATAATGTAAGAAGATTAATAACTAGAAGAAATTGGACTCAAGGTACAAAATATGAGATGTATCGTCATGATTACAGTTTAAAGAGTCCATCACCTGTCACAGGTTCTTCAAGATTATATGATTCAAGTTATTATGTAATGAATCAAAACTTTGACGTTTATATTTGTATTGATAATGGGTCTAGTGGTATAAGTACAACAGGTAATGCATCACAAGATGAACCAGTATTTACAGATCTTGAACCATCAAGAGCAGGTGAAAGTGGTGATGGTTATATTTGGAAGTACTTATTTACAGTCCCACCTAGTGATATAATAAAATTTGATTCTACTGAATACATTTCAGTTCCCAGTGATTGGCCAACTGCAACTACTACTCAAATTCAGTCTGTTAGAGAGAATGGTGATTCAACTGTAAATAATAATCAAATAAGAAAAGTTTATATTGATAAACAAGGATTTGGATATACACAGAACCAAACTGGAGTTGAAGTTAATATAATCGGAGATGGTACTGGAGCAAAAGTTGTTATTGACACTGATAGTCAAGGAAAAATAATAAAAACTAATGTTTCATCAGGTGGTCAAGGTTATACTTACGGTATGGTTGATCTTGGAAGTTTAGGTAATCCAACAACAAGAGCAAAATTAATTCCTATAATCCCTCCATCTAGAGGTCATGGATTTGATTTATACAAAGAGTTGGGCACTGATAAATTACTAGTATACGCAAGATTTGATGATTCCACAAAAGATTTTCCTACTGATACAAAATTTGCTCAAATTAGTATCATAAAAAATCCAACATCAATTGGATCAACTGCGGTTTTCACTGAAAATCAATTTTCTTCTGTAAATGCAATCAAAGTTATATCACCAACAGGAACACCAGTTATAGGAGAAAAAATAGAGCAAACAGTAACTGGAGGCACAGCATTAGGTTATATTGTTTCTTATGACACTGATACTAATGTTATTAAGTATTATCAAGATAGATCTTTAGTATTCAATCAAACAACAGGCGATCAAACAGATTACGTTGGTGTAACTACAAACTCTAAAATATTGGATTTTGTATCTAGTGCTGATAAAATTATTGCTCCAACAAGTGGATTTTCTGCATCAGTAGACCAAAATTTTAGTGGAATTAGCACAAATCCGACTGGAAACAAAGTTATTTCATTAGGAGTTAACTTTACAAATGGTCTTGCTAATCCAGAGATAAATAAAAAGTCGGGTGAAGTAATTTACTTAGATAATAGACCTTTAATTACTAGAAACTCTAGACAAAAAGAAGACATCAAAATCATCTTGGAATTTTAAGAAATGGCTCAAAAAACGAATTTAAATATAAGTCCTTATTATGATGATTATGATAAGAGTGATCAATTTTATAAAGTCTTGTTTAAACCTGGATTTCCAGTTCAAGCTAGAGAATTAAGCACTTTACAATCAATTCTTCAAAATCAAGTTGAATCATTTGGAACTCATATGTTTAAAGATGGTTCGATGGTCATACCTGGTGGTATAGCATATGATCAAGAATATTATTCGTTAAAAATAGAAGAAGAGCATTTGGGAACACCTGTTACTTTATATCTTAATGAACTTATAGGGTTGAGACTTAAGGGTGAAACAACTGGTAATATTTTATCAATTGATAATTTTGAATATCCTTCAGATAATGCAGATCTCACTAATCTTACCATATATGTAAAATTTTTAGAGGCGGGTGATGACAATTCAACAAATGGTTTAGCAGAAGGTGAGAATTTAATTGTAGAAGAAACATTTTCTTATGGTAATACAATCATTAATGCAGGACAATCTGTATTGAATTTAATAGAAAGTGAAGATGCCTTTACAGTTGGATCTGCTGTTGGTATATCCGAGGGTGTTTATTTTATTAGAGGTAATTTTGTTCAAGTTAATAGTGAAAAAATTGTTTTAGACCCATATGATAATGAACCTTCATACCGAGTTGGACTAAGTATTGATGAGCAATTAATATCAGCAAAGGATGATGATTCATTATATGATAATGCTAGAGGATTTTCAAATTATGCTGCACCAGGTGCTGATAGATTAAAGATAAAAACAACTTTAACAAAGAAAGCACTCACTGATTTTAACGATACAAATTTTGTTGAATTAATTAGATTAGATGAGGGTACAATAAAACTGACAGCAGATAAAACTGATTATAATTTAATAAAAGATTATTTTGCAAAAAGAACTTATGAAGAATCTGGTAATTACAGTTTAAATCAATTTGAAGTTGATGTTTTTAATTCTCTTAATGATGGTATTTCTGGAGATGGTGTTTATAGATCGAATGAGTTAACTCAACAAGGTAATATACCTGATGATGATATATTGTGTGTTAAAGTATCATCTGGTAAAGCATACGTTAAAGGATATGATATTGAACTTGAGTCATCTCAACTTATTGATAATGTTAAACCAAGGGATAAGCAGATAGTTGATTCAGCTTTAGTTCCGTATCAAATGGGAACTATTTTTAAAGTAAATCATGTTGCTGGTGTACCTGCACCTAATATTAATGATAATACTGCATTAGTAGAACTTTATAATAAAAGAGTTAGTGCAGATGATCAAAAACAAGGTGATAAGATTGGAGAGGCAAGAGTATATTCATTTGCAGTATCTGATGCTGCATACACAGGAGATACAACAGAGTGGGATTTACACTTATTTGATGTTCAAGTATTTACAAAGATTGAATTAAATAAATCAGTCACAAACACTGAAGTTCCTCTTACATCTTTTGTTAGAGGAGTAAGCAGTGGTGCTACAGGATATGTTTCCATAGTTTACAGTGGAACTGAGTGTATTTACTTAAGTGAAGTCACAGGTCAGTTCATGGCAGGTGAACAACTAATCATAAATGAGGATACTTCTTTTACTAGATCAATAAGAACAGTTGAAGCTTTTGGTATACAAGATGTAAAAGGTATTTTTCAAAATACTTCTGCTGTAACTGGTTATGCAGTTAGTTTTACATCTGATACTGTTTTAAATCGAGTAATTAGTCCAAACTTTAGTAATGCTGATAAGATAACAATCACAGGTGCTGGTGCGACAACAAATGGAAGTTTCAATTTTGTGGGTATAAACACAGGAACTATTTTAAGATATACACCTGAAGGAGAAACAGTTGAAAGATTTAATCGTATTGAAACGGTATCTGGAGATGGGTTAAGTGTTACTTTATCTGCAGTTCCTACAATTACTGGCATATGTAATGGTGCTTTAAACTCAAATAAAATAAGCACTACCTTTGCTTTTGGTGTGCCAAATATAAATATTGAAGATAATAAAGGATTATATGCTGAAATAGATAATAAAAATGTTTCAGATATAAACTTAGATGCATCAACATTATTAGTAGGAAAAAATATAACTGCTGAGAGCACTGATGGGTCTGGTGTATTAACATTTAATTTATCTGCAAGTGGCATATCAAGTGCATTTTATGAGAGTTTTGATGAAGAGAGATATTCTGTTCATTATAGTGATGGAAGTATAGAGGATTTAACCTCTGATCAGTTTGTTTTGAGTGCTGATGGACAAACTGTTACAATAAATGGATTAGAAACAAGTGAAAATAATATAACTGTAAGTGCTACCCTTAAGAAACAATCATTAAAGAGTAAACAAAAAGAATATGTAAGAAGTCAAAAAATTGCAGTTGAAAAAACAGCAGTTGGAATTAACACAGCTTTGACTGGAATGGAGATAAGTAAAAATTATGGTCTTCGTGTTGAAGATAAGGAAATATCATTAAATGTGCCAGATGCAGTAAAAATCATAGGTGTTTATGAGTCACTTAATTCATTATCACCCACTTTAGATAAATTTACTTTCCCATCTGGATTATCGTTGAATACAGAATCAATATTAGGAGAAAAAATAATCGGTTCTGATACGGGAGCAGTCGGACAAATTGTTACTAGAAATTCAGCTACTGAGATTGAAATATCAATTTTATCATCAAATGCATTTAGTATTGGTGAAATAATTACATTTGAAGAATCAAATATAACAACTACCTTACAGGATATAACATTCGGTAATCACTTAAATATTACAAATAGATATGAGTTGGATAAAGGTCAGAGAGAGGAGTTCTATGATTATTCAAGAATTGTAAGAAGAAAAGATTTTTCACCAGCATCTAGAAAACTTTTAATAGTTTATGATAGATATGACGTTCCTTCTGGAGATAGAGGTGACTTCTATACAGTTGCTTCATATACCCAAGAGAGATTTGGTAAAGATATTCCACACTTAAAAGATGGATTAAGAGCTAGTGATACAATTGATTTTAGACCAAGAGTTGGTGCGTATGGTGGAACAGGATCTCCTTTTGCATTTTCAAATAGAAATTTCAACGATGCATCTAATCCAACCACTATCGTAACTCCAAATGAGAGTTCAATTGTTGGATATAATTTTTATCTACCAAGAATTGATAAAGTAGTTTTAGATTCATCTGGAGAGATTGTTATAATAACAGGTGAATCTTCGACCAATCCAACTCCTATATCTGTGCTTGATAATGCTATGGTCTTAGCAACTATAGAATTACCTGCGTATCTTTATGATCCAGATGATGCGAAAGTTGTCCTAGAGGATAACGTTAGATTTACCATGAAGGATATTGGTAAATTAGAGGACAGAATTGAAAATTTAGAGGTTACATCATCTTTGAGTTTATTAGAATTAGATACAAAAACACTTCAAATACAAGATGCAGATGGTTTATCAAGATTTAAAACTGGATTTTTTGTAGATGATTTTAAAAATACTAATCTAATTGATATTGAAAACGTTGATTGTAATGTCACTGTTGATGTTGAAAAACAAGAGTTGGAAACTACAACTAATTTTTGGTCAGTTAAACCACAACTTGCATTAGATCCTTCCATAAATGTCGCTACTGCTGATTTTTCTACAAATTTACCACTTTTAGATTCAAATTGTAAAAAAACTGGTGATTTAATAACTTTAGATTATGAAGAGGTATCTTGGTTAGGTAATCCACTGGCATCAAGAGTGGAAAATGTTAACCCATTTAATTTAACTGGATTCATAGGAACTGTAAAATTAGATCCTGCAAATGATACATGGGTTAGAAATATAGAGGTATCTGGAGGTAGTAAAACAATAACAGGTACAGTTGCTAGAACTTACGTTGAGAAAAAACAAATTAGTTCAAAACCTGATGATCACATAAGGTCTCGTAATGTTGGATTTAGTGCAGATGGACTTAGACCAGTTACAAGATTTTATCCATATTTTGATTACACAAGTGGAATTAATTTAATTCCAAAATTGTTAGAAATATCTATGGTAAATGGTATATTTACAAAGGGGGAAACAGTTGAAGCACTAAAAGATGGTCAAAGAGTTGCTATTTTTAGAATAGCTCAACCAGATCATAAATCTGGAGATATAAATTCACCATCTCTTACATTTAATGCAAATCCATATGATACCTCACTTAGTTTAGGATCTGTATATTCAGCTTCCTCAACAGTATTGAATATTGATATTAACGCACTTGTTGATGAAGCAAAAGGTAGTTTTTATGGTTATATTCCTAAAACTGGTACAATTACACTTCTTGGTCAAAGTAGTGGTGCACAAGCATCAGTTACTAATGTTAGATTAGTTGCTGACACTTATGGAGACTTATATGGTTCATTCTTCTTTGAAGATCCTCTTAAAACCCCTGCTCCAAGTTTAAGATTTAAAGTTGGAACAAGCACCTTTAAGTTGTCATCTGAATCCACTATAGGTGATGCTTTATTTGGAAGTATATTATTATCAGAGGCTGGTACTGAGTATGTGACAAATGGAAAGGTTAACACGATTCAATCAACCAATATAACAGTTCGAGTACCACCTCCTGTATATTATGTACACTCTGGTGGTGGTGGCTTTAAGATAGCTAAAAAGAGTTTGATGTCAAATCTTAAAGGATTTAAAACTAATGCTAAAGGTGGATATGTAAAGGTTTCAAATGTTCAAAAAGTTAAAGCTAGACAAGCTGCAGCTAAGAAGAGGAAACAGGGGAAAAAAAAGAATTCTCCTTATAACAGTTATAGTGGAAAACAATATCAGGGAATTGACCCTCTATCACAAACATTTAAAGTTGATGAAGATGGTGCATTTTTAACTTCAGTTGATTTATTTTTTGCAAGAAAAGATCCAAATGAAAATATTTCAGTTGAAATAAGAACAACTGAATTAGGAACACCTACAACTCAATTAGTTCAAGATTTTGCCCGTGTTGTAGTAAACCCTGTTGATATTAATGTTTCAAGTAATGGAGAAGTTGCAACTAGAGTAACATTTCCATCACCAATATATCTAGAACCAGAAACAGAGTATGCATTAGTTCTTGGAGTACAACAATCAATTGAATATGAGGTATGGATATCTCGTATGGGTGATCGAACTGTAAATACACAAAGTTTACCTGATGCCGAGTCGGTTATCGTAACTCGTCAATATCTTGGTGGTAGTTTATTCAAATCACAAAATGGTTCAGTGTGGACTGCTAGCCAATATGAAGATTTGAAATTCCAACTTTATAAAGCATCATTTGTTGAAGGCGAGGGAACTGTATTTTTCTACAATTCCAAGATGGAAACAAAAACAGGTAATATTGAAAGATTGTTACCTAACGCAATTAAAACACTACCAAGAAAATTAAAAGTCGGTATTGTAACTACATCTGACACTGACGGATTACTCACAAATGGTGTTAAGGTAAGTGATTCTACAACAGCAACTGCAATTCAAGGATATATTGAAAATGTGGGTGGTGCTGTATCTACACTTGCTGTAACTAATACAGGACAAGGATTTGTAGCAAGTCAGACATATAATGCTGTTCCTTTGTATAATATTACTGGTAACGGAAGTGGAATGACAGCTACAATAGCAACAAATTCAGATGGACAAGTATCATCTGCATCAGTTACATCCAATACAGGTGGTGCAGGATATGTCGTTGGTGACGTTCTTGGTATTTCAACAAGTAATGTAATTAAAGGTTCAGGTGCATTAATCAGTGTAACACAAACCAGTGGTAAGAGCACACTTTATCTTAAAAATGTTCAAGGTGAAGAATTTACGACAGGTCAACCATTAGTTGTTACAAATGGTGGTTCACAAATATCACTCGCAACAACAACAATTCTCTCATCAGCAACTTACGATGATAAGTATGAGGGTAACGTGTTAGAAGTTAATCATTTTAATCATGGTATGGAGGCAGATAATAATTTTGTTACTCTTGCTGACGTTGAACCAGATACAACTGCAATCTTGTTAACAGATTCTCTTGCAGTCGATGATCAAGTAATATCAGTGGCAAGCACATCAGAATTTGCAACATTCGCTGGAATATCAACAACTCAAGGATTTGTTAAGATTAATAGTGAAGTTATTTTCTATGATAGTATTGCCACAAATCAACTTGGAATTGGAACAAGAGGTGTAGATGGAACAATACCAAGAACACACAATACAGGTGATCGTGTATTTAAATATGAATTGAATGGAATGAGTTTAAGAAGTATAAACAATAATCACGATATGGCTTCGATGCCTGTGGGTGTTAATGCACTTAAAAATATTGACCGTTATTATTTGAGTATTGATCGAGGTTCCTCATCTTCAGGCGATTCTCAAATTAGTTTTACTGATGAATCAAGTGTTGGTGGAGAAAATATATTTGCATCACAAAACTATCAGTTTGATAGTTTGATTCCACAATTCAACACTTTATTACCAAACTCTAATACAGGAATGTATAATCAAATTAGAACTGTTTCTGGAACTAGTGCTGGCGGAAATGAGGTCTCCTTTGTTGATCAAGGATTTGAAAGTGTCACTATTAATAATGAAAATAAATTATCAACACCAAGACTTTTATGTTCTGAAATAAATGAAATCAATCGATTGACAGATTTACCTTTAAATCGATCATTTACTTTCTCATGTATTATGGAATCATCAAGTCCAAATGTATCTCCTGTTATTGATGTGCAAAATGGTGTCATAATTTATCAGAGATCAAGATTAAATCGACCAATACTTGATTATGTCAAAGATGGTAGATCAGAACAGGCATCTGGTGATCCACATTCTTCAGTTTACATTAGTAATCAGGTAAATCTTAAAAATCCTGCTACATCTCTCAAGGTTTTAGTTTCCGCATACAGAGATGCTTCTGCTGACTTTAGAGCTTTCTATCAATTAGTAAGAGCAGATGGATCTGCAACAGAGTTAGCTTATAATGCATTTCCTGGTTTTGATAATTTGGAAGATACAGATGGTGATGGTTTTGGTGATAAAGTTATTGACCCCTCTAAGAATACTGGAAGACCAGACGCATTTGTTAGTCCAAGTTTAGTTGATGAATTTAAAGAATATCAATTTAGTGTAGATGACTTAGAGGAATTTATTGGATATAAAATTAAAATTGTATTCAGTGGAACAAACGAAGCAAAATCACCTCGATTAAAAGATTTACGAACAATCGCACTTGCATGATTCCAATTAAAGACCATAAAAATCTCTTTAGGGATGAAAAAACAGGTGCTGTAGTTAATACAGACACTAATGGTTATACTCAATATAAAAAAATGAAGTCTGCTAAAAAAAGTCAGAGGGAAGAGCTTGATAGGATAAAAGAGGATATTGAAGAGATAAAACTTTTATTAAAACAAATTGCGTCAAAATAGACGGGTTACTGGAAATATAAATATATCTAGAATCCTGATATTGTTTTTAAATGG
>CEVG01119429.1_pt1 | contig 24479 bp, 20 predicted proteins | sample 356511 | NCBI WGS metagenome assembly CEVG01 (sample SAMEA2623426, study PRJEB7988) | marine metagenome | biome: marine biome (ENVO:00000447); feature: surface water layer (ENVO:00002042); material: "saline water (ENVO:00002010), including plankton (ENVO:xxxxxxxx)" | depth 5 m | reverse complement strand
TACTCTGTCTAATTGCTTGAGCACCGTGTTGTGGTCCACCTGTTCCTAACTGAACACCACCATCATATGGTCTGTGAATAAAGAATGAGTCTGGTCTTAGGTACACGTTACCTTGGATCTTATCTTCTGTCGAAGTACCGTCAAATTCAACAATATTACCAGGAGCTCTGGTGTTGTATCTTATCTTTTTCGTTGTAGGAATGTTTAAAGCAATAAACGAACCAGATGCAAGTGAATGGTTATTTGATCCTCCGTCATCTGAATTGACATCAACAATAAATGTATCTCCTGGAACAATACCGTGTGCATATGGCCATGTAATTTCCACTGTTGCCAATGCTTCAAAGTTAACACTTGAACTTGCCGTAATGCCCTGTGTTGTGAAATCTGAAAGGGTAACTGCGTTTACAAGATTAAGCGTTCCTCCTGATACTGCTGTTCCAGCAATAGTTGCCGAGCTTAATCCTCCGCTACCATCAACTCCTGTAACTGTTATAGTTGCATCATTTGCTGTAGAAGTTCCGTCAAAAGTTGTACCAGGTATAATAATTTCATTTCCTTCTTTATAACCAGAACCAAAAGCGTTTATAGCAATACTGTAAGTTCCTGATGTCCTTGTTACATCAAAAGTACCACTTGCTCCTGCGTGTGCTTGATTAGTTCCTGCTATACCTGTAAAACTTGTAGGTAACGTAGGTGCAGTACCTGTGATACTAACATTGCCTACTCTACCTTGATTAGACGCATTTGTATTCAAGGTAGAATCTACTGTTATAGTGGCATCATTAGTTGGGCTTGTACCTCCTAATGCAGTACCAGATACTGTAAATTGTTGTCCTTGAATATAGTCATTACCTGCTGTGTCAACAGCAACCGAATACGAAGATCCGTCATTTGTAACATCAAAAATTGCTCCACTACCATTGTAAACAGTAAGTGTTTTTCCAATAAAAGTACCACCATTGAACGGAGTAGCAACGGTTGATTCGTCCGCTCCTTCAGCTCTTACGTCAGTAATTGAACCGCTTCCGTCAATTGAAACCACTCTCAAATACAAATCATTTGCAGGACTTGTGCCTCCTAAATCATTACCGCTACAAACTATGGTATCAGCTGTGTTGTAACCTGTACCACCTGACTGTATTTGGACTTGATAAGCCGCACCTGCTCCTGTTTGAACCGATACTTGAAATTCTAAATCTGTACCAGAACCGCCTGTAAATGATAATGCACTTGGACCAAAACTAAATGAATTGTTAACTGAAGGTGGAAGTCCTGATCTACCTGAGTTAGAAATAAGGTTAATTGATGTAATTGATCCACCAGCACCAACAGCACCAACCTTCATGACCAAATCATTACCGCCGTCGTTTTGGCTTCCGTCTTGTCCAGTACCTGGCTCTACATTTTGTCCTGTAATTCTAAGTCCGTCGTTTACTGCAAAACCAGTTGTGTCGTTAGGTGAATTGATGTTTACTACTGTGTAAGCATTGTTTTCAAATGCAATGTCAAAGTTTGTACTTCCAAGATTTCCGCTACCGTGATTGTATGTATTAGCAACATTTTGATATGTGATGCTTCCGCTTAAAGCTGTACCTGTTATTGTAGCCGCTGTAATACCTCCAGTGCCGTTAACTGCTGTAACCAACACTGTAGCATCATTACCTGGTGTAAGTCCACCTAAGTTATCACCTGTAACCAGTACCGTATCACCTTTTTTGTAACCTGATCCTGCTTGATTAATTGCCGCTATTGAATAGTTTACACCTGATCTGTTAATATCAAATTGTCCGTTAACACCTGCTGGTGCAGTAACAGTCCCAGATACACCTGTATAGGTTTGGGTGTTTCTTGTAATGCTTGACGTAAATTGTCCACTCATACTTACTGTGTTACCTACAATATTGTTGACGAATATAGCATCTCCTGATCCGTTGTCAGCCGCTAATCCTGTTACAATACCAGTTGTTGAAGAAACTGTAAATTGAGTGTTACCTGAATTAACATCAGCAGTAAGGTTAACAGGTAATGCTGTCCCACCTGGTGTACTTGAAATAACAGTTACCTGTGTACCAGTTGGAAATGCCGCATTATTAATCGGAGCACCAATCTCTGGAACATCTCCTGTAAAAGCTAATCTGTTTTCACCTGTTTGTGCCGCAAGTGCAAGAACCATAGAACCGTTTGTTCCGTTACTGAATACATCAAACTTTGGCTGTCCTACTGATGCACCTGTATAAAATGCACCCTGTCTTAACTGTGTATATGTTGTTGACAGTGTTTGTGGATTGCTTGTACCAACTTTCGCTTTTGCATAGTAAGTAAATGATGTTGGAGTTGGGACCGAATCAATCACAAATGAACCTTCAGCTCTAGCCGCTCCAATGACAGCATCTTCTAATGCCTTGATTGTAATAGGTGTACCTGGTTCAAAACCGTGAGCACCAATAGTTGTAACTGTAATCTGAGACGCACCAATACCACTTGTTCCGGCTGATGCATCTGTTACAACAGTTAAAACTTGTGTTTCAGTACCTGGAAGTTCGTACACACTTGGATAGCCTCGCATCATTCCTATCGCTGACCATTTAGTTGGCTGTAAACCGTATTCAAAGTCAGCATCAAGCATTGATAACGGAGGAGCAATACGCATACGTTCAATAGCATCAGTACCAAAGTCATATGGTCTAGTTCTCTGTTCTGGAGTGTCTGTAAAGATTTGAATCTCATCTGTTTCTGACATAGAACTTGTATCAAATTCTAAATCTAAAACACTTATTGCATCTGTCGTTTGTAAATATTTTGGAAAATCATCATCTGAGTTTTCATTTGAATTAACTGAATCATACTTGACAACATATCCGCCACTGTCTCTAGGAGTAACATCATCAAGTCTTGTAATTTTTCCTCCTTTAAGAGGATCAGTAAAGTTGTAAATTACAGTTGCTTTTGACGTATTTGTAACAATAAGCATGTCACTGGTATCGTAATTACCAATAAATCTAATGTGTCCTAAACCTTTTCTTTCATAGGTAGGTAAACTTGTCAAACCATTTTGTATTACGTCTCTAACTACATTTGCAAGATATTGTATTCTTGTGCTTGCCGCAGGCTCTGATGTTTTTGATCCATCTGTAACTTGCACCACAGCTGATTGATAAGGCGTTGATTGCGGAGAATTAGTTAACACATGGTTGTTAATCAAATCTCTTGTAAATTCTTTTGCTTTTACTTCTGCAACTCTAGTGCCGTCAACTTGGGCAACATCTTTTTCCCAGTATGTATTTGCAATTCTGTATGTTTCTGCATTTCCGCCGTATTTTAAATCATGCACGTAAGCATCAACATTATATCCTGTGTCTCTTTCACACTTGGCTTCACTATAAGTATATCCTTCAAAACCTGTTGCATTATCTGCAACCTGTTGCTGAATCCAAGCAGTAACTTCTTTTTGTATAAAAGTTTTGTTTAGATTAATTAATGCTTCTGCATTTGGAAATCTACTACCATTTATTCCAATGCCTGGATAAAACTTATAATTGTATATTTTTTTCTTTGCCATTCTTTATGCTCCAAATGCCACCGCTAAAGCTGTTGCTGTTGCGTCTACATATCCTTTATTAGTTGCGTGTGTTCCAATAGTTGGATCACTTTGCAGTAACATATTATTTGTTACTGTTAAATCACCATTCATAGTTGCTCCGTCTACGTTAAGTTGACTTGCAGTACTGTCTGGTGCTGTCGTCATGTCTATACCATAAGCTCTTATTTGTACAGGAACATTATACCCAATATCAACATTGTCTATATTTCCTGGAATACCTTGGTTATTAATTGTAAGTCTTCCGTTAATAACAGAAAGCACTGTGTTGCCTAGATAATTTACCTTGAAAACACCTCCTGTTACAGCAAGACTTTCAAAACTGTTTGATACCTGTGTACCAGTATCATCACCACTATCTTCTTCCGGTGGCACATACTGTACAAAAGTTGTTCCGTTAAGTAAAATATTTTTTACGTCAATAGTAGGCGCAGTAATTTTACCTGTATTATCTACTGTAAAATTAGGACTTTCAAAGCCGTTCTGTGCTTGTAACTTATCGTTTATTACTGTGCCTGCCATAACTTATCCTTAAATTGCGTCTATACCTTTGACAACAATAGTTCCTCTCATTGAACCATGAACTGTACATTGATATGCGTAGTTACCACTTATATTTTGTGGTATCTTCCAATACAGTGTACCTGATGTCTTACCTTGTGCTTGTGATCCTGTCGTAACTGTGCCGTCCAAGTCGACGTGAACCAATCCATTATTGTAAGCAGAACCACCACTTGTTTCAATTTGGAATGGATGGTTGGCTCCACTGTTAATTTTGAACGCAATGGTTGTTCCATTAATTGCATAAATTGTTGGATCTTCTGTGTTGCCGTATTGATCAAATTTGTATCCGTTGTTTGAATCTGCTGTTACTACCAATGTAGTGATAGCAGGTAAAGCAATTTCATCAAAGGTTCTTCCTGTAACATTAGCCCAACCACTACCAGTATAAACTAATAGCTGTCCTAATGCCGCACCTGATGATGAAACATCACTCAAACTATCTAAACTATTTGTACCTGAGTAACTAATAGTTACAGTATCGCCTGTTACTGCTGTTGAAATGTTTGTTCCTCCAGCAATAGTCAGTGTGTCAGTTTTGCTATCTGCCGCCGCAATTCCTGAATCTGCTTGAACATTTGAAAATGCATTTTGGTTTTCTTCACCTGAGTTAGGTGAACCAGTATATGCAATTGAAATAGTATCTCCAACAATACTTGTTGCTATGTTAGCACCACCTGCTATTGTTAATGTATCAGCAGTTGAATTAGCTGTTGTAGTTCCTGTATCTGCATCTACAGTATTGAATACGTTCTGATTACCACCTGCACTAATTGTTGTAAAAGTAAATGTACCTGAACCGTTTGTAGTCAGCACCTGTCCGTTGTCACCATCTGAAATATTTAGATCAGTAAGTGAGGTTGGCACAGTTGGTTTGTTGTTCAAGTTATTGTAGTTTAGATAGTATGAACCATCTTGTCCGTCAAGTGTATCTGCATCAGTGCCTGCGCCACCTGTTGTTGCATCTGTACCTGGTGCCCATTTGCCACCATCCCATTTTAAAACATTTCCTGTTTGTGGAGGTGTGCTTGTTGTATCAACATCAGATAGGGAATTGATGTTTCCTACATAAGCAACCGACTTTAAAGGATCTGTGTAATTTGCAACTGAACCACCACTTGTGTCAAGTAGCATTTTTCTCCATGCACCTGCATGTGCAACATATACTGTACCACCTTCGTGTACGTGTAACATTGCTCCGTGATAAGTTGTTGGACTTATCGCGTTCATTTGGTTCAACGTTGAGGCATGAAATGCCATTTTGTTAATTTTGTTGTCATCATTTGGAATGTCTATTTCCAAACTACTATTGACGATGTCTTTTAAATTTGTTCCATCGCCTAAAGCGTTGTACAGTTCATCGGAGTTAGCGTTGATCTTAGTAGCACCTGCTCTAAGGCTATCACCGGTTCCGTCATTAGCGGCTGTACCTACGTTTAATACTGATTTTGCCATCTTTTACACCCTATCAAATGTTAATGTTGTATTATCCATTGTACTTGTATTACTATCAAAAGTATTTATTCCGCTTGGCACCTCGGTTGATGTATCTGCGACTATGGCAGGAGGTGTAAGCTGATGTATTGCTTTCGCGTAAGTAGCATGGAAAACTAATTTTGCGCCTGCATATGATTTAGCTTTTGGTTCTACGTTAATAGTACAAAGGCTTTCGTCAACTGACACAGAAATATTTACAAGCTCTTGGTTAATACTAGATCTGCCATAGATATTAGCTACTGCACGATCTGGTCTTGCAACTACACTTAATTGCATAATTTCTTTTTCATTAGAATCAAACTCAACAGTAATCTGATAAATTGCACTGCTAAAATCACCAACGTGAAATTTGTCCATCACTGTGTTGTAATGTACTCCAATCCAGCTACCTTTAAAGCTGAAACTGGATCTATCTGGTAGATGAATTGTGTTGTTTTGACCTTTAGTAAATAGATTTGTCAGAAGTTTACTCATAATACATGCTCCATATTGTATTTATCGTTTTGTACAGATATAGAACAGTATAAAAAGCTAAGATAAATCTACAAGGCTATGAGCAAATTGGCTCAGGTTATCGTATATTTCTGTTTTCTTTTTAAGGTCTTTATTAGCAAACGTGTTTAGTTTCTTCTCGGTCTCATTACCATATCCTGTACGCACTAATATGGGCTTTGCTTTGGCTTTAAATGCCGCCTTTAGGTCTGTGATCTTGTCTCCAACGTATACACCATTTGTCCAGTCAACACCTATTTCAGAAGATGCTCTTTTAAACATGCCCGTATTAGGTTTTCTATATGGATCATCCTTGAAAGGTGTGGTAGAATAGTATAATCCGTTTATGCTTGAACAACCTATTTCACCTAATAGCTGAAGCATATAGTTGTTGACTATATCTACATCTACAGCATCCATTACACCCCTTTGAATTCCTGATTGATTTGTTAAAATTACAACATCATAACCTTTGTTTCTAATCATTTTGATTGCTTCCAAACTACCAGGTATGGGTTTGAACTGTTCAGGTTTTATACAATAAGGAGGTACTCCTTCTTGTGTTAATCCTATATCTTCATTAATTGTTCCGTCTCGATCTAAACCAATGACAGGTATACTCATATTATGGTCTCCATCTATCATCTGACCAACCTAATTTTGCTTTGTTAAACCATTGTAACTCACCTAATATGATTGGATCTTTTTCAAGTAATTTTGTTTTCCACGTGTCTACAAATTCTTTTGTTTCATCACATAACTTACACACGTGGGTTTCGACAAATTCAGCCGCTTCGTGCGTAAGCGGATGAAGTTCATGTAATAGCATGTGTTCATGCTCGCCTTCCAATGAGGGTACGCTCTTAGGACGAGTGCTTTCCCATTCATCGTCTGTTTTAAATCCTAATGAATTTAAGATAGGAGGACATGAAGTAGTGATATCTGCTTTATACATTTCTAAAACTGCACGTAAATCTTCTAATTCTAATTTTTCATTTTTAAATTCTGTTCTTTGATCTTCCCAACCTTCAAACCAATCTCTGAAACAAGTTGTTATAACCTTGCAACCTATTTTTTCTAATGCTTTATGTGTACTTGATATCAATGCACAGTCTCTCATAGTAACATGTATCAAGTCTGCCCATTGCCATTTGTTTTTGTAGAAAAAATTATTCAACACCATAGCATCTTGGTCAACAGTCATGTTGCTAAAATTACCTGGTGTCCACCACCCATGTCCCATATGATATCTGTCTTCTCTAAACATACTAGACCATTGCAAGAGTATTACATCGTCTTTATTAAATTTGTGAACAGTGTTTGCTTCCCATAATCTTGTGAATATGTATTGGTTGCCGGCTCCGCTTCTAGCCCAATTTTCTCCATGATAACCTTTTTGTTTGTATTCATGTATGACAACATCGGCCCAAGTGGGATAAAAATATTGTGATAAACTACAACCAAATGCAAAAATTCTCATACTAATCTCCGCAACAGATCTAACATCATTTTGTGCGGAATTGCTTTTATCTTATCAAATTCAATTTTTTGTTGGCACAGTGAATCAGTATGGTCCTTGGCTTCTTGTGGTAAATTTTCATATTGAGATTTAATTTTATTGTTATCAAATAATTCTAATCCGTTCATTACCAATGCAAAGTTATATTCGTTGAATAAAATTTTCTTTGTATAAGAAGTAAAATCGTCTGCAATTGGCATTCTTTGCTTCCACATTTCTAAATTGTTTGCTAATGAATCAGGAATATCAATTTCTGCTACGTCTTTCCAAAATTCTGTATCTCTACGTTTTGTAATATAATGCAAAACAATAAAATCTCTTATGTTATCCATTATAGCACCTACTTCTAGATTATATCTATCAGTTGTTGATGTGTTATAGTTTACTAAACGTTGTGCAAGTAAAAAACTTTGGTTAATACTTGTACCTATACTGCTTGCTTCTAATGGTTCAACAAAATTTGCACTTAATCCTATTGCACAAACATTTTTAATCCAAGGTTTGTCTAGGCAACCTGGTTCAAATTTCAAATGTTTTGCAACTTCAACGTCATGTCCAAGATAGCTTTGTACTTCTTTGTGTGCTTCATCTGGAGATATATGATCGCTATCAAAGATATACCCATTACCTTTACGTCCCCAGATAGGAATTCTAAACATCCATCCACTATCCATTGCTCTGGCCAATGTCCAAATTGGAATTTCATCTTCTTCAGGAGTAGGAAATACAATGGCTTCCTTCATTTTAAGATATTTGCTATAGCTTTGCCACTTTGCTCCTAATTTTCCAATAAGCAACCTTGCAAAACCTGTGCAGTCTACATAAAAATCATATTCGTAAGTATGTGATTCACTTTTGATTTGCCTTACAGCACCAAAGTCGTTAAAAACTATATCAATTATTTCGTCATCAAATACATTACAACCTTTTTCTTCTGCTTTATTTGTTAGATAATCATTTAGCTTGTGGGTATTGAAATGATATTGACTTACGCCTGTTTCGTTAGGTCTTTCTTCCATAAATTTCATGAAAGGTGTTTTGTTTTCATAAAGATAATCTCCAACGAACTGTCTTGGATCAGCATTTTCTCCAATTAATTTTGCGTATGCCATTGGCATTCCTAAATGTGCAACAGTATAAGGACCGTGAACATTTTGTAAATAGTCTTTACCTCCCCAATTTTGAAACATGATGCCACTCTTAAAACTTGCATCAGTTTCTTTTACAAGTTCTCCTGCACTAATGCCTACATGATCCATAAATGCTGTAAAGTGTTCTGTTGAACCTTCACCAACACCTATAGTACCTATCTTACTTGACCTAATTATGTCCACTTGATAGTTGGGAAAACTTGTTTTTAAAATTAATGCTGATACAAAGCCTGCTGTACCACCACCTACTATTGCTATTTTCATTTCATTACCTATTCATCAAATGTATACCAACCACTTACAATATACTTAATACCTTTATAGATTGGATTTCCTCTATGTGGATGTGTATAATAAGCAGGAAAGAACACTAACTTACCCGGTTCTGGTTTTACTTTCACACCTTGATATAAAAATTCTGTTTCTCCGCCCTCTTCAACGCCATTTAAGTAAAGTGTGTATGCTAATAATCTTGATGATGTAACAATATCAGCATTTTCACAATGCCAAACATGGTAACCTTGATGGGGTCTTGTCTTTTGTATGCTCATTCCCTTAGGAGAATGTTGCACAACAGCACCTAAGCTATCATATTTTGTTCTATACTTTTCTTCGTATATTTGTGCAACTGTTTGATAAAAGAATTTACACAAATCTCCATCCGCGTGATACATTCTATTATGATTTGAAAGATCCATAAAGATTCTTTCATCCTGATTTTTGAATCCTGTCTGATGTTGGGTAAGTTGCATTTCGGCACGTTGCTCAAACGTTTCAATAAGTTTTTTACAGTAGTCAATCGGAAATGCATTTTTATATTCTTCTATTCCGTCGTAATTACCTTCCATCTTTTTCTCCTAAATAAAAAATTGTTGGTTCAATCTGTAGTTGTCGCCAACAAACATTCCTGGTTTTACGTATGCAGTATGTAATACTGAGGAATTGTATAACACCATTCTGTTAAATATCATTGGTACCATACCTATCATTTCAAAATCTCCAACAGAATCAGTAACATATTTGTTCACTTGTACATTTCCTGCCACGTCTAGTGTTTTCATTGTATGTGGATCATCATAAAATGTCTTTCCGCCATACTTATAAAAACTTGTTCCACCGTTACACTCATTTTCGGTGTTCAAATATATTGTGCTTGCAAAATTTAACCCAGATTCGTTATCCATATGGGGGACCAATGGTGGTAAGTCATCAGTTTGCATGACATTTACCATAAATGTTGCATTCTTAATACTTTGTAATACTCCTCCGTGTGGCCATTGGGCCATAGTTTCAGGGTAGTGCATATTTAACAACTGATCAAACACCCATGCCATGCTGTCCATGTCATAAAATGCATTAATTCTCCAAGCTGGGTTCATACCTCTAATACGTTTGTTCCTTGAAGCAGGAATATCCAGTGCTAATTGACGAACAGCATGTGGATTTTTGTAAAAGTTGTCAACTACTACAATTTTAACTCCGTCAAACGTTTGTATTTTTACTTCATCTAGAAAATCAGGGTTGATAGCGAATACTTCGTCTTCATTTATTGTATTTTTAATCATCTTTACGCTCCTCTATGACAAAATTTGCACTTATTGTAGCACGAGTGCTGTCAGTTTCGTTTACAGTTACATAATGTTCTAACACACTTGGAAAATATACGATATATCCTTCTTTTAGAGGCGGTGTGACTCTATTATTATATTTAAAAGGCATATCAGACAAACTAGGTAGCTTACTGTTATGAAAAAAGTCGTATGTATTTCTATAAAACACAAAATTACCACTATCAGGTGGTAACTTTAACATGTAGGCACAACTAACTACACTATCTCCTGCATGATTATGTAATTCTTGGTGTTGGTTTTTATTATATCGGTTTAACCAACATTCGACACCGTATCCTACTGATTGATTGACACCAAGATGCTCTAAATATTCATTGAGTCCTTGAACTGCACCTTTAATAAAATTATGAAAAGGAAGTTTATTTGCTTCTGGTATTCCAAAGGTAGTATCTACGTTACAGTACCAGTTAGGATTTTTTTCAAAATGTTTGTCTTCCTTGATAATGTCTGCAAAATCATCTTGTACAAGTTGATGTGTTGACAAAGGTATGGCGTAAACTGGAATAGCATACAGGTTTATAAGCATTAGTTCTTCATAACAATCATTTTACCATATTCAGGTAGATAGCAATACTCCATTTCACTGTTGTAAAGAGTTCGTACTGCATCATCAAGTGTTTCAACCAACGGTTCACCACCTAAATTGAAACTGGTATTGAAAATAATTGGTACTCCTGTTTGTTCGTAAAACTCATTTATAAGATTATAATAATTTTCGTTTTGTTCTTTGGTAACTGTTTGTATTCTACAAGTACCGTCAACATGGATAATGCTTGGAATCTTTTCTTCAACACCTGGTTGACAATCCATTGCGTACATCATGTGAGGTGACTGTTCTAGTCCACGCATATCAAACCATTCGTGTGCATGTTCTAGTAATATTGTTCCAGCAAAAGGTCTGAAATATTCCCTACGTTTTACTTTATTAACATGATCCTTTCCATCTGGATCCGTCGGATCATAAAGTATACTTCTATTACCTAAAGCTCGAGGACCATTTTCAGAGCGTCCTTGCCATATCGTAACAATATTTCTATCAGTTATTAATTTTACAACGTCTTTGTCTGTTACGTCTATAGCTTCAGCACCATATTTCTTTGCTGTTTCATCTATTTCGTCATCTGAATGGCAATAAGGAAAGCCTTCATATATAGTTTCAGCATGTGGTCTGACTTTACTGTCTTTTGTTACTTGATGATATGTAAGTAAGGCGGCACCAATAGCTGTTCCTGCATCATTTGATACTGGCTCTACGTAAAGTTTAATGCCTTCTTTGTTAAGTTTATCTAAGTACCAGTAGTTTGCAACACAATTCAATGCGTATCCACCACTCAATACAACATTTTTGTTGCCAGTCATTTCTACAGCTTTAAAAATAAGTTTTAACACTTCTTCTTGTGATTCTGTTTGTACTGCGTATGCTAAATCTCTTCTATTATCTAATTTAGTCCAGTCGTTACCTGGTTGTAATTGATCATTTGTTGTTTCTAGATATTCAAATCTACTTTCATTTACAATCGCGGCATTAGGATATGTTGGAATAATAACATTTCTGTCAGCTGATCTCCAACGACCGTTGCCACCATCAGTATATATAGGCGGAATGTTATCATTTTTCTTACCATAAGGAAATAGTCCCATGGTCTTTCCTGCTTCAATAGCTTGAAATCCACAATATTGTGTAACTGCTTCATATGCTTTTACAATACCTGCCGCATCGTCTAACACTAATTCGTGATATCCTTCTTCACCTTCTCTATCACTTGGAATATAGCTTTGTATTGTTCCCGGGTATGGTCCGTTGCCACCTTGGTGTTTGTATAAAGTTTTAAAATCATCCGGATAATTACAACTGAAAATACTTTCACATTCCCAAGTCATAAATTCATCATTAAATATTCCTGTGTTTATATTCATAGGAATAAATGTACCTGCACCGTCTACTACAAGAGACACTGCTGATTCAAACCCAGATCTATAAAAAGCACATGCGGCATGTAACTTATGATGTACATGACTCATGTCAATTACTTGTCTATGGTTATGTTGTCCGTCTTTTGTATAAGCATTATCTGATCTATCTATAAGTCCTAGTTTTCTTGCGAGTCCAGTGTACATATCTCCGCCACTAAAATCAATTCTACTTGACTCCGCAAGCGGTTGTGTATGTGCAACAACAAGATAATCTAACTTATCTGTATAATCAAGAAACTTTGTCATGGCCGCTAATGGACCACCATCATATTTTTTTCTAGTCAGGCGTTCTTCTTCAATAGCAAATACAATTTTGCCATCCTTTAGTAGGACAGCACCGCCATTATGTCCCCTTGTAATTGCTCCTATCCATTGTGTCATACTATGTTTTCCTCAATATATTTCATAATTCTCTTTTTATAATTTGCTTTTCTAAATGCTTCATAGCATTCAATAAGCGGAGTTGGTACAAATCTTTTTGCCTTTAAATTTTTATAACCTAAACATTGCATTACTGGGCCTGTTTTTGATTCAAATAATGTTGCACTGTCAAATCTAACTAATTTTATCTTTTCATTTGTATTAAACTTGAAGTAACATAGCGTTTCTCCACGTTTAATATCCAATGTATTACAACCTTTTCTAAATTTAAACGCTGGCCTTACTGGTCGAATCCAACTGGATATATTGTATGTACCTGCTAGACCAATGCAATTTGCCTGAAAGTGGCTTTGTTCATAGTAAGGAGGTAGCTGTGTCATTGTCAATTCATCTTCACAGTAAAAAACAAAGCAAGGATGATCAAGTTGATGAACATTTTCTTGGTTGGGTTGGCCTACAAAATTTATCATAAAGTCTACAGGATGATCGTATTTAGAACTAATCTGTTCATTTTTATAATCAAAAGAAACATGGAAGTCAATAGGACTTTTTGCCGCAAACGTATTTTTAGTTTCATCTACGATAGCAGGACAAATGCTTGCTCCATATCCAAAAAATTCTTTTGCATTCATGTCTTTATACACTGTTTGTGGTTCATAATACTTCAGCTCAGACACAAATTCTTGGTTATCTGGCACATTTATCACCGGTGACCAATAAATTGTTTTCATTAATCTATTTCTACCTCATATAGAAAGTCACATACAAATGCTTTTCTTTCTTGTAGCGTAGGATACACTCCGTGAAATACTTTTCCGTCCATTATAATAACATCACCTGCTATGCATTTCACAAGATCACTTACTAATTCTCCTGTTACAGGATTCATTGTGATACATTTTAGTTTTCCTGCCAAAGGTTTGTCATCATGCAACTCAATAGTGTTTAAAAACATCACACTTGTTAGTTTTCTTAAAGGCAAATGAGTATGCAAGCCACTGTAAGTGTCTTTAGGATATCTTATCCACCAACATTTTTCAAATTCTATACTTTTAAATCTAAAAGGGGCAAGCACACCCTTAATAAATTGCTTATATTTTTCCTCTTTATCAACTTGATATGGATATTTGTAATCTGGATTGTATCTCAATACTGCTCCGCCATGATCTGTATGCTCTTGAGTGCCTAAATTATCATCAAACAATGGTAAAAAATCTTTGTAAGCACCATATTGTGCTTTCTTTATCCAATAGTCTGGTATTTGACCAAAGTTTGACAAAAACCAAAAGTCGGAATTTCCTTCATATCTGTTTTCTAATTCTTTCATTATAGTCCCGGTATGATTTCATAATCAAAATCACAAACAAAAGTTCTACGTTCACCTGTTGCAGGATATGTTCCGTGATAAACATTTCCGTCCATTATTACACATGCTCCTGGCTCAGGTGTAAATGTTTGATAATTTATATCGTGGTTGCCTGGTGTTAAAGTAAATAAACTTCCTGCCAAAGGATATTTGAATGATTTTTCTGCTCCTGTTAGAAACAACACAGCCGTCATTTGTTTTCCTGGAGTATGATTATGTATACCACTGTAGTCACCCTCCATATATTTTATACCCCAACACTTTTTAAAATCTCCCAACCTAATAGGTAATCTTGAATCTGCTATACAAGCCTTTATAAATCTATGAAAATCATAAAGACCATCTATATCATTTGGATATGAAAAATTATTTCTGTAGTGAAGATATCCGTTTCCTACATCTTTGTGTTTCTCATCAAATTTTTCAAAAATTTGTTCAAACTTTTTATATGAAGGATATGTATTTCCGTCTATTACCCAAGAACCTAATTCAGGTTGTGCATTCGCACTTAATGGGCCAAGCGGGGATCCTATTCCATCTAAAAAATCTTCTGGATTCATTTACCTGTTCTTCCTAATATTTGGGCTTGTGGTTTTACTCCTGCATCATTTTTGTGGACAACCCCATGCGTCGGGCAGACTTCTCCTTGTTGCTCTTGTGGTTTGTACGTTCCTTGATAACTCCTAGGCTTACCAAGACGTTTACGAGCACTGTGTATAATTTTTTTAAAACTTTCATCAGTCAACTCCATTACTTCATCGTTATATCTTTCAATTTCATCTTCCATTGTTAATCTAATAGGACTAAACTTACGCTTGCCTTCTCCTAAATCAATAATGTCAAAGTCAGGACTATCAGGATAGGAAATATTAATAGGATAAGTGCTTCCAATTACACTTGTGCATGTTGTACCTAGAGCTTTTGCCATGTGTTGTCCTAAACTATCACAACCAATAAAGTGATCTGCAATTTGTATAACACTTGACCAAACTCTTACGTCGGGGATTTGCGGAACTGCCACAGGAATTTTAGGATTTTCTTCTATTGTAACTGGCCATTCACTCATTAATATCACAGCATAATCTTCACGCAAGTCTTTACATATTTTTACTACATCATTTAAATGAAAACTTCTAGATGTTCCGTCAACAATAAAGTCTCCCATATTTTCAGCAGTACGACCAAATGGTTGAAAAACCACTACCTTATCTTTTCCTGTCACAGCTTTTATTTCTTCAACTACTTTAAATCCTTGAACTAATTCATATTTGTTCATGTATATTTTTGGATCTTGTAAATCTCTTACACCTTTGTTATTAATTGCAATATCAAATGCTTGTGCAAGACTACATTTTTGATTGTAGTATTCCCAAACTCTGTAAGGTTCTGGGGTTATACAATCTCTATCCTTAATATAATCTTTGAATAAATTCTTATGCCAATGATCGTATGCCAGTTCGTGTAGTTGTGGATGTCCTTTATAGAAATCCATACCTCCTTCACAAACGATAATAAAATCTTGATCTTCTTCGTATAGTTTTTCAAATGCAGGTATACTTGCTACTACGCGGCCTGCTCCGCCATTCATAAAATATGCTTTTTTGCGTGACACTTTATACTCCTAATATGAAATATTTATGGTGAAGTATGTATAAAGATAGGCAAGACTGGCAGGTCAAAAAAAATCCCCGCAAAGCAGGGATTTTTAATTTATAAGTGCTAATTTTTTAATTATTATTTTTTGCCTGAGGCTTTTTGTGCCGCGATCTTAACATCAATAGCAAATGCACCATCTCTGTATGGATCGTTTGGATCTGAAGATTCTTCCGGATCTCTCATGTCTCTTGGCATTAATGGAAACATCATAACAGCCTGCCAAGGTTCATAACCTTTAGCTTCCATTACTGCTGGAAGATCTCTAAGTTTTTGTCTATACTCTTTCCAGGCATCTTGTAAATGATCTGGAGCATCTGACATACCAACTTTTTGATCTGATTCATGTAGTGCCGCATCTCTTACATCTCTAACTTGTGTCCAAGTTAGTCCCAAATCTGAACCTCTTGAAGTCCAGTCATGGATTCCAATATTAAATTCTTTTTTATCAAAGTCGTAACTAATAGCGGCTTGATCGTAAACATCTCTTGGTTCTAGTTCGTCAGTATATTCTACGTCTGGATAACCTTCTGGTGCGTCCCATAAGACTTTCCATTCTCTACCTCTTCTAAAAGCAACAAGATCTTCACGGCCGTTATCATTACCTATTTCACATAACAATGGGTTTTCTTTACAATCTACAGTGATTCTTGTAATGTCATTACCTGTTGGTCTTTCCAATTCAGCTTTTTCATAAAGACACCAACCTGATTCTTTACCATAATCTTCATCATTTGGATCGTTTGTAATTTCAAAAGTTAAAAATTCTGGACCTTTATATGTGTGCGTAGCAGTACGTCCTGCACTGAACTTGTTTTCACCCCAAGAATCCCAAATTGGATATGTAAATGTTTTCTCTATATTTCTCATTGTTATATCAACTCCTAAAAGTATTTATCATTTTTACATGAAAGTTATTCTAACTACTCCTGAACCACCTTGTCCTGAACCACCTGCACAGCATTTTGCCCAGTTTCCGCAATAGGAACTAACGCCAGCTTGTCCACCCCCTGCAGGCCAATCAATATGGCATCCACAAGAGCACCATGCTTCATTAGTTACACCAACTTGCGTTTTTGCAAGCAACGGCGCTTGTCCACTAAATGAATATGTGTACACACAGTGACAATATCCGTGTCCTGGTTCTGTTCCTGAAGTTCCCATCATTCCAAAATCAGCACCAAAAATTCCACAAATCCTACAATTTGAACAAGTGTGAGAGTGTCTTGGACCCCAAGCATCTCCGTTACACATCCAGCCACCACAACCTCCATCTACACAGAAGTTTGATAAGTTATATCCATTTACGTATGAACGACATCCCATGCCTGCTGTACATGTATGTGATTTAGCACAACGCCAAGAACCACCAGCACAAACTGAGTACTGACAGCCTGGTTTTGTATCAATAGTTTTTGAGGCGTAATTTCCTCCAGCGCCACCAATAGTAAACATACAATAGTTACAACAAGATGATCCTGGACCTCCTCCTCCGCCAGACCAAATTTCAAAAGTTACTGTTGATACACCATCTGGCACACACCAGTAACAACATTTTCCGTTAGCCTGCTCACAACATCCACTTTGTCTTGCACACTGATGACAACGTAAACCACGTTCATTATAGATCCATTGAACACCCATGTTGTGACCTGCTCCGTGAGCAATGTCAGCTGATGTAATAGTTCCGTCTGCTATGCTATCATTTTGTACTTTTTTATAACTTGCGTATGTTGCCATAATTATCTTTCCTTATGCGAATGTTATCCTTACTAATCCTGATCCGCCCATGTTGCCTCCAGCACAGCATTTTGCCCAGTTTCCACAGTAACTTGACTGTCCTGTCTGTCCGCCACCTGCTGGCCAGTTTGTATAACAAGCACAGTTACACCAAGATTCTGCGTTTGCACCTGCTGTTCTTTTTCCTATAAATGGAGCAACGCCTGACATTCCCCAGTCGCCTGATTTACATTGACATCCACCGTGTCCACCTGTAACTCCTGTGGATCCCATGATTCCAAAATCTGCACCAAAAATTCCGCAAACATTACAGTTAGCACATGTTTGTGTATGACTTGGTCCCCAAGCTCCTCCATTACACATCCATCCACCACAACCACCTGTTACACAGAAGTTGCTTAAATTGTGTCCGTTTACATATGAACGGCATCCCATGCCTGCATCACACGTATGTGATTTAGAACAACGCCAAGTACCGCCTGCACAAATTGTGTAAGCACAACCAGGACAAGTGCTAATAGTTTTTACAGCGTAATTTCCACCTGATCCTCCTGCTGAGTGCATACAATAGTTACAGCAAGTCGAACCTGCTCCACCACCGCCACCTGACCATATTTCAAATGTTACTTTTGAAACATCTGCAGGAACGGTCCAATAACAACATTTTCCGTTAGCTTGTTCGCAACAATCGCCTGCATCTGCACAGTGATGACAACGCATGCCTCTTTCATTGTAAATGTATTTGACATTATACTTGTTTCCAGCCTGAGCACCTAGTTTAACAGCCGTGATGCTGTTATCTTGGAAGTTGTCTGCTGTTAATGTTTTATAACTTGCGTATGTTGCCATCTTTTTTCCTTATGCAAACGTAATCTTTACTATTCCTGAACCACCTTGTCCAGATCCACCAGCACAACACTTTGCCCAGTTATTACAATAACTAGAAGTTCCAGGTGTTCCGCCTCCTGCTGGCCAGTTAACGTGACATCCACATGCACACCACGCTTCGTTTGTTTGTGTTGCCATGTATGTTCCAATACCTGCACCAGTACCTGTCCAACTTGTTTGTCCGTGACATCTACAAGTAGTAGTTCCTGCTTTAATACCGCCTCCTCCGTTCATACCGAAGTCAGCACCAAAAATTCCACATATTCTACAGTTCGCACAATTTAGAACTGCATGTCTTTGTCCCCATGCATCACCATTACACATCCACCCTGGACATCCGCCATCTACACAGAAGTTTGATAAGTTATGTCCATTTACGTATGAACGACATCCCATACCTGCTGTACATGTGTGGGATTTTTCACATCTCCAACTTCCGCCAGCACATACTGAGTATTGACAACCAGGATTAGTTGCTATTGTTTTAATTGCATAGTTTCCGCCAAATCCACCTACTGCAAAAGAACAGTTATTACAACAAGTGTGGCCAGGGCCGCCTCCGCCGCCGCCCCAAATTTCAAAGGTTACTTGATATACATTGTCAGGAACGCACCAATAACAACACTTACCATTGGCTTGTTCACAACAGTTTCCTGCTATCGTACACTGATGGCATTTGAGTCCACGCTCGTTATAAATCCAGCGGACCCTTCTCTGTGCGCCAGCACCAGGAGCCAGTTTCGAGTTTGTGATAGCACCGTCAGGTATGCCTTCTGATGTGATCTTTTTATAACTTGCATAACTTGCCATTTATGGTTCCTTACTTAATTCTATTATACTGTCATAATACGCCAGCCGTAGCTGTCGCCTGAGTATACCAAGTCAAACGCCGCACCTTCTGAGTTAACAGTCATGTCCGAACTATCACCTTGGATTAATTTTCCGTTTCTACCAATTGTTAGTGCATTACTGTCAAAAGTTTTTCTTACATCGAAAAATCTAATTACATCACCTGTTGCCGGAGCACTTGGTAAGCTGATTGTAAAGCCGCCGCTATTGGTATCAACGAACAACTGTTCTCCTGAGTGAGCTGTGTACGTTGTTGTAACTGTTTTAGCATTTAAAACACCGACCGGTAACCATGCTGTTCCATTATAAAGTTCTAACACATTAATTTCTGTGTTAAATCTTATAGAACCTGCTCCCGCATCTAATGTTCTTTGTGCTGTGTTCCCAAAAGGTATAGTTAAACCTGGTGAACCTAATGAAATTCTTCTTCCCATTTTATCTATCCTTATGATGCTGGTACTGCTGTCTCAATCCCCATAACCATGCAAGTTACACTTGCTTGTGAAGATCTAACAACAATCTGCTTTGTAGCATCTGCTACAATTCCTGTTCTTTCCAATACACCGTTTGGTCCAATAGACACATCATATTCAAGATAGTCTGCACCTTGTGGTGAACTGGAAGTCGCTACTGCTAATCTAATGTTGCTGGTGTTTGATCCTCTATTACAGAATGAAACTGTCACAACACTATAAGTATCAGCAGGTACAGTATACACAGATGTATCTGTGTTTGCACTAAGATCATTGCTTCCTAATATTCCTGACGCCATTTTTTACTCCTATAGTTATATTTAGCCATTATGTTTTACTTGTCATAAAGTACGCAAATGCAACCGGAGTTCCGGATACACCGCCATTAAAGTTCATTCCCGTAGTAACAGTAATTGGACTATTATCTGTCGTACTTATTGTATTTCCAGTAATATTTATTTTACCAGCTGTTACAGCGTTAACGTTAAGGCTACTTGACCCGCCACCAATTTGTGAATTGATGTAAGTTATAATAGCCGCCTGTGTCGGAACAACATTATCTGAGTTAGCACTAAACGTTCCGTCTGTACTAAATTCATTAATAGTTGCACCACCTTGTCCAAGTCCAACTGCACCTAGTGAAAGTTCTTGCAATCCAGCTAGGCTAAATGCACTTGTATTCAAGCTCGCAGAACCAGTTGACTGTTCAACGTTAAACAATCTACCAACTCTAAAGTTACCGTCTTGGTCCGTACTTGTGTAGAACACTCTACCTCCACCAAACTCGTTAACTTCGTCATTAGCATCATTTGGTGTTGACGGTGTTCCTGGGTAATTTGTGCTTGCAAAGTTTCCAGTACCGATATCTAAGAAGTCATGTCCTGTAAGTCTAACTTGACTAAATCTCTTTCTTATAGTTAAGTTAGCACCATGTACTGGAGCTTGCTCAATTCCTAGATCTGGTGATACTTGTAAGCTCGCTGAGTAGTTTCCTGCACTACCTGTAAGTTCTCTCACAAACACAATTTTAAAGAATCTGCTATCGCCTGCTATTTCAAGATTTGAACCTTCTTTTGGAATGTCTGTCAATCCATAAACATTTAAGAAGTTCTTTTCTTGGAATATATCTGCATATCCGTCGCCACTTACTGTTGCGCCAGCAGTTTCAAAATCTATACCTCTGTTAGTCCATGTAGGTTGTGTAAGCACACCATTACCTATTCTAACTTGATATGGTACTTCAATAGTTTCGTTTGGATCTACTATTGAAAGTGTTGGAGTTGTAGTGTATCCACTTCCAGGATTTACAATGTAGAACTGTACAATTCTACCTGATGCAACAGAAGCTCTAACTTGTGCTCCTGTTCCGCCACCGCCTACTACAGTTACTCTTGGTTCAATTGAGTATGTAGTTGTAGCATCAAGTGTTGCCGCGATACCATTAGTTGGGTGCCATGTATTCCATCCCGCAGTACCGTCTGACTCTTTTGCAACGTTGGCTACTTTTGTTCCTGGATTGTAACTTGTAATTTGTGCATATTGTCCAGCACCTGTACCTGCTGTAATAACAACTCTCATACCAACGTATTTTGAACTGTTTGCAGTTTCAGTGTTTGACAATGTGATAGTTGATGTATTACCACCCTGTGCAGTGTTAGAACTTGTTTCATATCCTCTACCACCTACAGTATCTGGATCATTTAATAATCCATCACTATTTGTATCTTCTGCATTATAAGTTGATCCATCATCTGGATTTCTTAGTCTTACTTCAAATAGTGCATTGTCGACGTAGTTTGCGTTTGCAATTACAGCACCATAACCTGCACCTGATACTGTGTATGAAGCACTGGTATAATTATTACCAGCATTAGTATATTCAAAGTGGATAATTGCACTACCATCTGTTAATGCTCTACCAACTTGTGCTTCAAGTTTTCTATTGTTTACACCGCCAGTGATTGGAACCTCAGTAACATCAATAAATTCAGAAACAGCACCAAAGTCACCGTATGAACAGTTACCATTAGTACCTCTAATCTTACCGCCGTTTTCTGCAAGATATCCAATGTGTCCGTAGTATGAGAACACAGAAACAAGTTCTGCTCTACCTAAGTTTGTAACCCAAGCACCAATACCATCTGACAATACTTGTGTAAAGTCGTTAGCAACGATTGAATCATTACCACCGTTGTGTAAATTACCGTCAATTTTCAATCCAACACATCCTGTACCAAATGTTGTTACACCTTGTACGTATGGAGATCTACTTGTAATCCAAGTTCTGTTATCGTCTGGTCCCCATCCTGGATCCAATGATGCATAAGCACCAGCTGTTGGACGTTTTGTTCCATATGAATTAGCTGAACCAAGTGTACCACTTAATCCACTTACAGTCATATTTCTTAAACCTGTTGCATCTCTAAACAAGAACATGTTTTCTAACACAGAACCGTTTGCTCTTGCAGAGTTTCCGTAGTAGATTCCGTTGTAAAGTGTTCTATAGTTTCCTGGATAAATTAAATCGTATATAAACCCATCAATATAATGTCTTACATCTCTTTCACAAGCCACTGTATCAAAAGTATATGACGGATAGTTTGCCGCAATATATTTTGTTACATCTCTACCAATAAAATCTTTGTTCAATTCTAACAATCTTATTGCCGCCATCTTGTCTTGATCATCAACCCTGCTGTTGTTACCTCTAAATGCAGGAGCAGTTGAATCTCCAGATGCACCATTTATTTCAAAATCAATTTTGTCATAAAGTTCCTGTGCAAGTTCTGTAACTATTGCACTAACATCTGATGTTGAAACTGGTTTACTTACGTCTTGTGTAAGAGCATTACCAGACTGTGCTGATACTGATGAACCTTCAATAATATCATCAAGTATACTCTTCATGTGTAATATACCTGCTAGGCTGTATGTTGTATCACCTGATGGTGTCAACTGTCCTGCTGGTTGTACTTTCGTTGAACGTAGTTCATCACCTTGTATCGCACATAAAGCAGGAACTCTAATTGGAAGAACTTCGTTGTATGTACCAGTTGATACTTTTACAATAGTGTGTTTCTTCACTTCTGCTGGTAAAGTATATCCGTTACCAAGTGTAACAGCCTGTGTAATCACAGCCATGTTAGCTGTTAGATTTGCTACAGCACCTGATTCTGCTGGTTTTGTAGTATCTTTAATTTGTAAGTATCTATCTGCAGATGCCACACCGTCAAGTGCTTGATAATCTGCCGCAGGTGTTGCACTATTAACAACATCTGTTGCAATAGAAATAACAAAGTTCAATGCCGCAACGTTTTGTGACTCTGATCCTGTATCAAACCAATCACCGCTTACGTTATCTTGCATAGCTTTTGCTACACGTCTTGTATCAACGTTACCACCTTTAGCTAAATCTTTTGTCAGTCCGTCTATAGCATATCCCGCAAGTCTTTGGAATTTTGCTTCGTTAAAACTAAATCCAATAAAGAATGGAGATGTTTGTGTAATAATCTGTCTCTTAGCCCATTTAGCTGTTTCATAAGCAATGAACATTCTATTAACTTCTAAAAGATATCTTGCATTAGGATTGTTTATTCCTTTTTCAATTTCTTCACAGGCATATCTAATTGTTTTAAATGGACGGTCTAAGTTTGATCCGTATCCTGGATATGGACTGTCAACTCCATTTGTTGCAACATAGTAAACATCTGGAGTAGATCCAAAATCTCTCCATTCAGGAATACCATTTGAAGCAACGCTTAATACTTGTCCTTCTGTTCCAATTGGTAATCTTGTTGGTCCAGAACCACCATAGTAAAGTAAGTCACCCTGTGTTGTGATTGCACTTTCTTCTGCACCTGATGCAAGGTTGTTCCAGTAATCACCATTAGTGTCGTTATCTGGACGTTTTGCAGTATCAGATGTGTGTGCTTGTACACAAACATAACTGATTAAACCGTAACGTACAGCATCACCTAAATCATATACTGATGCAGTTGTCCAAGTATTTTTCCATTCAATACCTTGGTTAAGTCTTGCCCAATAAGTTGTGTTTGGTGGTCTAATGCCTGAGCTGTTTGCTGTAGCAAGATATGTATAACCACCTAGTCTTACTACATCACCAATTCTATATTCTTGGTTTGTAGAATCTTCTCCCCAGTCACCTCTAAGGTTAAATCCTGAAGTTACAAGTTCCCATTTTGCACTTGTTGGAGGTACTTCGCCATACACATTATCATTTGCAACGTATTGGTTACCACCGTAAGTTACAAAGTCACCTGGTTGATATCTTTCAGTACCTTGCCATGTATTTTCAAATTCCATTCCTGGAACAAATTTGTCCCAGTTTGCAATATCTGCTTGAAGTGTTCCTAACTGTGAATCTGGGTTAGTAGCGACTGATGTATGATGGTTAGTAGCGATCCAAAGTGTTGCACCATATAATACAACATCGTTTACTTTGTAACGAGTTGAATTTGTCCACTCACCTTTGTAATCAATGCCTTTGTTTAAATAATCCCATTTAGCTTGATCAGCCTCAAGACCATTTGCCGCAGAAGCATTAGATGTGTGTCCTGTGTTTGCAACGTAAAGAGTTCCGCCATATTTTACAATGTCGTTTGCTTTATAACGAGTAGATATAGCCCAGTTTTGTTTCCAATCTTGACCTTCGGAGAATAGGTCCCATTTTAATATGTCTTGTT